>Ga0307515_10011381_pt1 | contig 16888 bp, 24 predicted proteins | sample 17_EM_MG_FD_194513 | JGI IMG/M metagenome (GOLD analysis project Ga0307515, IMG submission 194513) | Populus trichocarpa ectomycorrhiza microbial communities from riparian zone in the Pacific Northwest, United States - 17_EM | ecosystem: Host-associated > Plants > Roots > Unclassified | place... | reverse complement strand
ATCGATAGCTGCCTCAATTGCGGCGCTCTGGTCAGGCTCAGAGAGATCGTCAGAAGTCATGACAATTCGAGCAAGGAAAGACACTGTGCCATAGCCATGCGCCTCGTCAAAGGCGTGCCACTCATCGAATTGGGTGAAGGGGTTGAAAGGATTGTCAAGAGTAGTAAGCATGTGTTCAGTCATTAACCTTCACCTCCAATCGATGTCTTCAATGTAGTGAGTGACACACCTAGTGCATCTGCTACTTCAGACTGGGTGTATCCAGCATTCAGCATGGACTGAGCACGACGTGTCTTGCTAGATGTCATCAACACAGTAGCCTTAGGTGTGGCTAGCTTCTTGATTTGATCTAGATCTGCGTTGTTGAGAATCTCCGACAACTTGTTGTTACTGATCGCACCTGCCTGGATGGCCTGCCATTCCCTATCAGTAAGAGCGATACGCTGCTTCTGTGCACCTGTTCTGATTCTCGCACGAATCAACTCCTGTGACTCAAGCTTCTTCAGGTCAGCCTTGTCCATGTTGGGATTAGCCTGCCGTTTAGCAGCGACGGCGGCATTAGAGAGGACGAGGGCTTGTCTTTCTAGGGGTGCATTCCTAAGTGCGTTGTTCAGTTTCGCATTGAGGGAGATCACTTCATTTGAATAGACGGCCTTCGCAGAGGTCGACATTAAACGGGTGGGGGTATTAACCATCTCTTTGCGTGCCTGATTAGCTAATGCTTTCAGCCCATTGGAATGGTCGGCATACACCTTCTCTATGGTAGTACCAGAAGACAGGGTGTTCGCATCGTGTGTTTCGGCAAGCTTCTTTGACTTGAAGGTTACTGGTACTATCTTGCCCTTAGCATCGACTCTGGTGTTACCTGTTTCCTCAAACACCAACTTACCAGTAGCCTTGTCGATTGGACCACCCTTAGCTGCAGACCTAGGCTTCCGTTCATTCGGCCTTACTTCAGCGCTAGCTCTAGAGATGAGTGTTGATGCACCTGATCTGGCACTACCCTGATACTTGGCCTTTAGTGCAGGGATGCCGTTGGCTCTGGCTGATTCCCTAAAGTTCAGAGTGTGTTTCTCAGCATCGATGACAACCATGGAATGCCGAACTGCTCGAGCAAGCTCGGATGGTGGTGCACCTTGGATTGTCATGTCTGTGATGAGGTTAGATACGAACCCCATCTCGATACCTTTAGTTCTACCAGAAGGGCGCTTTCCTTCTGCATAGACTTCCTTACCAGCCTTCGCATCCCATGTTCCACCACCCATGGTTTTCATACCATCATATGGCGGATACGCAGACTTAGGATCGAAGCCTTTCAGGCCGGCCAATGAATCAGCGGTCTTTACAGCCCGATTGTTGTTCGGAATGACAAGCACAGTATCACCATCGAAATCAGCACCAGACAGCTTCTCTGCGACTTTGGCGTTAATTCCGACAGCATCTTTGGCTCCACCAAGAAGTTTCTTCGCTTCGGGGTGGTTGTTGTTGACTGTGAGTTCCGGGATTTCAAAGACGCCTCCATGCGGGTGCCGAATCAGCACTACACGTTCACCATTTCGAAAGTTCGGCGCATAGATCTGATTCTCTTTCATCGAATTGATTGGGAGAATTACATGATTCCCAGTTCGAGGAATGGCTTTCGCCTTGAGATGCACAGCTGCTGAGTCCGCATCATCAGCAAACGAATCGAGAAGTTTCTTTCGAACAACTGGGTTTGTCAAGGAGAGGATCTCATCAAGACCATCTTTCTTGATGTCGTATGCCAACCCAAGTTGTTGTTTCGCTAATGCTGGACTCTGTTTGGACAGGAACTGCGACGAAAGACTCTTGGACCACTTGTCCCAATCGCCTTCTTCGTTGAGGATGTTCATCGAAGATCGAACGGTGTTCTTGATTGGCTGTCCATTAGCATCCAACTTCGGAAGCTGTCGCACAGTCGCGCCGAAAGGATTCTCCGGATCATCTTTGATTGCCTTCATGGCGTCAGTCTTAACGCCAGTGTTCGTTTTGTTTGTGTTGAACACCAGGTCTACGCCGGCAGGCAGATCATCCTTGTACATCGCCATGCCCTTGAGATAGTGCGTGCCATCTACAGCAACACGCACCTGAGCATAACGAGCTCCGCCGATCGAGACATCCTCTACGCCTGGTCGAATGTAGATCACACCATCGGCATCCGCGCCACCCTGTTCGGCATAGCGAATCCCAACACGCTTTGAACTGATTGATAGCGGAGGTTGGATCTTGCTGTAGGAGCGACCGCCATCTTCAGAGAAACCGTCGACCAACTTGATTTCGCCACGGTTCTTGAAGACCTCAGAATAAGGAACACCAGGCGCGGCGAGAACTTTCAGGACGGTCTGGTGACCAGTGCCAAGCTGCTTGATCTTGACGTAGTGCACCGTGTAGCCCTCATCCTGCAGCATTGCTACCGCAGTATTGAGCTTGTCTTTGCTAACTCCGAGTCGAGGGCTCATCTCGACACTCTTTCCAATGTCGATCATGCCCTTTGCTGCGACCTGTTCCTTGAGCATGTTCGCAGTTGAATGCAGAACGTCGGTCTTGTCTTTCTGACCGGGAGCAAGCAGGCTACGAACGGAAGACTCATTGATCTTCATTCGCTGGCCAATAGCTGTATTCGACAGACCCTTCTCCTTGAGACGTTGGGCCATCGCGATGTCTTCTTGTTTCTTCCGATTCTTGTCGATCGATTTGTGTGCGCGAAGCTGTGTGGTACTGATGCCGAATCCCTCTGCGATCTGCGTTTCAGTCAGACCCTTGCTTCGAAGATCGGCAACTGTGTCGAGGAATGACTTGTTTCGCGGAGCTGCGCCTTGGTCACCACCAGAACCCCAAGGATAACGACCTGAGTGCCGAGGAGTTCCGTAGTGTTCCAAATACGCTTCTTCATCAATAAGCACTACTCGAGCTCCTCTCTGAGTTCCTTGATCCGCTTGTCAAGTGTGATGATGCGATCCATGATGTGTGTGATGACATCGGGATCAGCCTTGAAGATTCGCACTTCATCACTTTGATAGATGCGCAGCTCAATCTCGATAGACATCGGCTTGTGTCGATATTCGAGACAGAACAGAGCTGCATACACCTCGAGCTGATGTTCCGACGCAACGATAACGCCAGTTTTCAAATCTGCGATCTTGAGCTTGTTTCTCTTGAACGAGATTGCATCGGCAGTCCCAAAGACATCCTCCGAATACCACAGAGTCTGCTCGGGCTTCATCTGGAAACCGATTGCATCGTTCACGTACATGTTCAACGTCTGCTGTGCTCGAGGGAGCTTCACCCCGAGACGGATCAGGTTATTAGCCAGATCGTGTAGGTCGGTGCCTCGCTTGGCGGCCATCGACGCTAGAAACATTCGTTCTAGTTTTTCGTCGTCGTAGTTGATCCAATGGTATTTGCTCGGGCTCAGGAATGCGTGCTGCCCTTGTTGGAGATAATGCGAGTTGAAGATCATGGAGCACCGCCCTTTCATTTTCTGGATATATGAACGCGGCGAACCACATCTCATTCAACAACGCGATGTAATATTCTTGATTGGGTTGATTTTCTGCATCTGCTGAGGATTTGACCTCGAGCATGGCCCATCTGCCACCGAACAATATAAGTAGATCGGGAACACCTTGCCGGTAGTCTGGATCATTCTTTTGAATGAAACATCCAGGAAACATCTCCTCAAGCTTTTTGATCAGCTTGGCTTGGTACCTACTCTCAAGCATGATGCTCCCTTCGTAGAATGATCCAGACTACACACGACTCCGGATGTTTCAGGAACTACGTACCCTGGTACATGTCCCGACAACTGGTCGCCGTGTTACAATGCGTACCAGTATTCTGGCCGTTTGTGAACCGAATGCCACGAACGTCGAGACCCACCTTGATGATCCAGGTGTGGTAATCGGCCATCTCGTTGGAGCAGTGACTCATCGGATTCACGTGGAACTGCTCACTTGCCCAGAAGCCGGCATCGCCAGTGGTACCCTGACCATCGAGCCAGGAACCATCCGGGGTCTTGTACTGCATCTGGTAGCACTTGACTTCGCCGTTCGGTCCGGGCTTGGCCTGGATGACTCCGTAGAATCGCAGATTGTCGCCGTTGCCCACCCGATATGCGATCGAATGTACGGTGGACTGACTGATATCCGAATCCGGAATCGCAGCCTGAGCCGTGGCAGCGGCACCGATGCCGAATCCGATGACGGTCAGTAGTGCAACGAACGTGGCAATGATTCGATTGCGCATGATCTCTCCTCAGGTTCCCTGGTACATGTTGCGACAGCTGGTGGCGGTGTTGCAATGCGTCCCAACAGAGGAACCATTCCCGGAGAGCTTGACGAACCTGATCCCGCGAACGCTCAGCCCGTCGTTGATACGCCAGAGCGAATTGGTAGCAGGCCAGTAATTGCAGTGAATCATCGGATTCACCGGATCCCCAGTCTGGGCTTGGGAAAATCCGGCCTCAGTCCACGTTCCACCAGGCGTCAGTTGCTGCACCTCATAACAGCCATCCACGGACGTGTGCGCCATGTTGTGCGCCTGGAGAGCACCGTAGAACCGGAGATCGTCGCCATTCCCCACCCGGTAGGCGGTGGAGTGCACCCAGTCCTGGCTGATGTCCGAATCCGGGATAGCGGCCTGCGCAGCACCCACGCCAAGGACGATGGTGAATAGGCCGAGTAGCGCAGCGATGAAAGCAAATCGCCGAACCAAACTCCGCCTTGGTCGAGTAGTCATGTTGCACCTTTCAGTACACCGTAGTGATTTTTCAGGAAATGCAACTAAAAATAAAAAGCTTGTTTCCACTCCTTCTATTATAAGCTGCGAATTCTACGCGGGGTAATACCATAAATCATCGAAGCTCTTGGAACCTGAAGTGGTAGGGCCACACACTATTGTCGGTGATGAAACTATCAGCGATATCGTCCTCGAGGATTCCGTAAGCTATCGATGCTTCTCTTGCGTTTCGAAAGACTTCTCCAGAGTCGAGTAATTTGATGCGATACTTGAAGTTGTATTCCGGACGATTGAATTGCCTGTGATACTTCATAGCAAACCATCGAGGACGCCATGCAAGATTTCGCGATCGGTTGTCTCTTCGGTCGCCGTTGAGATTGATTGGTGTATTGAATATGGCTCCTTGGTACGGTAGGAAATATGTCGCGACCAAAAGCGACACACTTCTAGCTATGGGACCACAACCATCTTTGTCGTACAATCCAATCTTACATGTTCCTGATTGATTTACTGATTGCCGTACGATTCTGTTTGTGTGCTCGTTCATGATTTGGCCCTGATCACTTACCGCATACCTAGGGAATCCAGACTCGCCTAAGTTGATCCATGTTTCCACCATAAATCCTTTCCATTGCAAAGGCATTTCGGACACTGCAGGACGATACGGACATATAGGGACATAATGCTGCCCGGGAGTGCTTTGCCAAGATTTTTCGCAAACCGGAGGCTAATAATAAAAATACAATACCACTATTTAGTATCACCTATATTATAAAATTCTCGCGATATATAAAGGTGGTATTGTATTTTTACAATGAAATCTACGTTTTCGAAATTTCTTGGCAAATTATCGGGCATGATTATGTCCCTATATGTCCTATTTCATCCCTGTATTTTACCCCCTTTTAGAGCCACTTTTCGGTCAAATTTGCCAAGCTTTTTGACTCATTGAAATTTTGCTTGTTTTTCACCGACTTCCAGACCATAGTATCGATCACAGATTTGGACTTTAGGACGTAGTAAAACAGATTTATGAAGGGCGTATCGAGCCGGTCAATCCTTCCTTTTGACTGTTCCCACATTTTGTAAGAATACGTCAGCGAGTAAAATACCATCGCATCCGTCGTAATGCAGTTCCAAGCCTCAGCCCCAGCGGCGTATTGAACAAGATAAACCCACCGCTGAGACGTCGGAACTGGTTCGTGTTTATGTCCGTTCCATTCAGCGACCACCAGTGACGGGGTGTCGAAGGCAGAATTCCTTGAGCCACTGCCATTGGTCGTCGTTGATTGGTCCGAAGACATCCTCGAATTCTTCTCTAGGAGTTCGGTATTGGTTCTCCCGTTCCCTTCGAAGACGGGTCTCGGTAAGGAGGCTAAGGGCAAGATCTCCTCCGAGAAGTTCTTCAGATTCCCTCCAACTTGTCTCAGAATCTCCAACTCGTAGTCGAAGTTGTAGAAGACAATCACCCTCGGATGTGTGACCAACAGCGTCCTCAGAGTTTCCAAGCGCGACCTGTCGGAATTGACAACCTTCCTCATCACACTGAAGAGTTCCGCTACGTCCCGCAAAGGACGGTTCTCGTAGACATGCCATCTTTTTCTCAACACCTTCTCGAATAGTTCGTGGTCGTAATCGGTCTCGAGCACCTCGGTAATCCGAGTGGTATGCCTTTCGTACGGCATCTCCACAAGCAGATTATTTCGGTGCCTTACAAGCTGCCCTACCTGCGTATACCTCTCCACCTTCGGAAACTTCGAATACGTGTTGTACACGACGTGCCGGTACTTAAATTCAGTTCGGTTCTTGTAGAATCCGTTGGCCACAAACACCGGTATATAATCAAGCCAAGTATCTCCGGGCGTAGCTGTGAGTAGTATCCAACGATTGGCCTTGCTGATAGCCAGAAAGTTTTTAGCCCACTCTCCAGATCCGACAATTCTTTGCTCGTCAAAGATGAAAAATGCACCCTTAATATCACGGTACTTTCCGATGTTGTTCCAGGAATCCACGACCAGGGTCCCGCCGAGGGTGCCATCGAGATGTCGACCGATCCCGAATTGTGCAAACTCGCCCTCCCAGTCCAGAGAGTCTCTTTTTCGCGCCGTCGTAATAACGTAAACATCCGCATCGGTCTCCACCTTCACGTAGTACGCAGCGGCGACGCGAGATTTCCCGGTTCCCACGCCGCCGCAAAGGATCTTCCCATTATCCAGCTCGTCAAGAGCCTTCTGTTGGTGTGGACGTAGAGATACCATCAGTCTCCTTCATCCAATCGAGACTAAACATGGCAGAGTCTTCGTATTTACTAGCAGAGCCTTCTGTTGGTGTGGACGTAGAGATACCGACATAGTTCTCCATTTCGAAGTCTCCGAGGAATCGTTTGAACGAATTCATGGATTCACCAGGCAAAGGCAGGAACTCAACGTCGAACGTGAGCTTCTCCATCACGTCGCCGTAGACATATTTGATAAACGTCTCATAGAGTTTGGCTTGGAATTCTGAGGAGAATCCCTTGACGGAAGGTCGCGGTATCGAGTCGTGTCTGAGCTCCCGACGACGAACCCGACGCATCTCCGAATCAATGCGCCTTCTCCTTGAGCTATCCAGCTTCGGTTCACTAACATGATCCATACCACAACCCTGACATCTATCAAGGTATCGCTTCACGATCTTCTTCTCGACCCGGGACTTCAAGAACTTACTGTGATGCGTCACGTCGTGTACTCCTTCCGGTATTCGATGGTGGCGAAGTGATGATGACATCCAGTGCACCGGTAAACACAACCGGCCTCGAGCTCCTCACCAGTCGCGTGGAATGGGATCACATTATCGTGCTGAAACTCTGGGAATGGCGTGTCACAATTCCAACACGTGTTTTCCACATAGAGCTTCTCCGGACCGATGAACTCGTATGTTGTGTACCAGACATACTCCCCAGACTCATGAGGCGTATGGACGATGTTGTCAGGTCCCGGCATGTCGTGATTTGGATGAACATCCCGAACCGTGCATGTCTTGTACTGCCCAGCATCAGCAACATATACGGTAACTCCGCAGATCATTAATAATCCCCAATCAATTCACACAGTTCACCGACGATTTGACAAAGCATTTCGTACCGAGCAGTCTTACCGTTCGCAGTTAGCTCTAGCTGAGCTTCTCCGGCCACAGCAGCTCGAGCATTCTTAAGGCGATTCATTATCCTCCCCAAACGGAACGAATACTCCACCGATCATCCGACCACCTCGAGCTTGATCGGCCTTGTTCAGGCGATCGACATGCTGATTCTTCCATCCCTTCTTCTCGATCCCAGTCTTACTCAGACACCAGAATCCGGGTGGGGATTCACAAGTGTCGCAATCCTGGTTTTTCGGGTGGTTTAGACCTGTGATGTGTTCGTTGTTGCGAGGCATTATACTCCGCCCTTCTTAAGCCTGGCAATTTCCCGGTTGAGGTGATAGACGGCCTTGTCCAAATCTTCCGTGGCTGGTCTGTGCACGGATGTGCCGGCGTGACTGATCAAGGCAACAGCACTACCTCGATTGTAATTCATCCGATCAACCAAAGCCTCCGCGTCGGCAGTACCATCATAGTCACTGCCACCATCTGCAAGTCTCGCCATCTCCCGTGAGACAAACCACTTCGCCTTCTCGAGATCCTTGATTGACCCATCCCGAGCCTTGAGGCTTGCTCGAGCAATGCAGTCGATTGCACTTCCCCGATTGAAGTTCAGCTGCTCGATCAGACCGATGACGTCGAGATCGTTGTATTCGTAGGTGGGGGCAACAGCAACGTCCGTAACGGCCTTGAGATGCGCGTCTCGAACCTTGTTATTTACCAATTTCTCGACATCATGGACCTCCATTCCACCAATGCCGCACATAACAACCCAAGCCTCGTCATGCATCGCTTTTCGAGTAATGATCCCGGCCATGAATTCAGCCACCAAACGATTTACTTCACGCTCCTTTTCGTTCAGTTCTTCTTCGGCCTTACTTTTTGCAGGGACAGCCGGTTTAGGCGTCCTGGAGAGGATGATCGTCGAGAGTATTTCGTTCTTCTGGTCATAGGACAGACCTTCGGGCATCATCGGAAATGCGATACCCTGGACGTATTCTCGAGTGACGAAGCCGCAGTAGTGATCCATCAATGCACGATCGAGTTTGTCCACATCTTTGTGATCATGAGCTTTCAGCCAGAACCCTCTCCCGGTCACTTTCCGAACCGCACCTTCGCCAACATGCAGCTCTGTGACATCCCCAGAAGCTATGTCTTCTGCCAATTTCGTTCTCTCTTCAGGTGTCATGATTTCGCCCATTAGTATCGAAATGTTGACGTCCAATCCCTGTCGGCTAACTTCCCCGGCGCGGAATTCGGAAATTACTTTGTTGATTTCCGATTCTCTCGTACCATCCGCCATGACAGTCTCCTCCACGATTTCGTTCGTTTGGTTTACCAGGGCTTGGATTGGGTTTGGTAATGGCTTGGTTCGAAAACCCTTCGGAATGTATGGCTGAGGTTCGTAGAAATTGTGGGCGATCTCTTCGCTAGAAACCCCAGAACCTCCGACCGGCGGGTCTAACGGTTTTTGAATGTCGCCTTCGTTGATCGGCTTCGGCATCGGAATTCTCCTCTAGTTGGGGTGGATCTTGATATCGTTCTCTTCGGAATTTATCTTCCCATTCCGATTGCTTCATATAGCCCTGCTGAAGCTTCTCCAAAGTAGCTGCCCAAGTCCAGCTCATCCTGACAAAAGCATCCTCAGCACAGTGTGGGCAATCATCTACGCAAACGGAACCGCACGTATCGCAGTAGTGTATTTTCCCAGATTCCTGTCCTGAAATGTCCCTTTTATCCCTTTCAGAATTCTCCATGCGCCATCCTCCTGAGCAAAAACAAGATACCGTGTAATAATGGATTACGGTATCTTGATTTCGAGATTCACAACTTGATGTTCAGTTCTTTCTTCAACTGCGTGAAGTACTCTTCGGTTTCCTGGTACTCACGTCCAGAATCCCAAGCAGCCTTGAACGTTTCGGACCTCTCCTTGTAGATCGCAGCCTGGTGGGCGTCGGTCATCTTGGTGAGCTTCCTTTCGTAGTAAGCCATTGTGATAATGAATGTGAGAGCAGAAACGACGAAGAGTACAATGAGGTTGATCATGACTGTTCCTTTCGTAGGGGTTCTCATTATAGCCCTAGTAATTCGTGCGAACGAGCAGGGAGAGTGGTTGGCGTAATCCAGTCTGGGCTTATGGACACAATGCCACCCACCACTAGCTGGCGATCCTTCTCTCCCTGCTCGTTCTTTGACAGTCGCCACCCACCGCGAAAGGGTGTTGTCGCCAACTGAATGCTGCTGCGACTGCCAAGCTTTTGAGTTACAAACCGCCACCGTTAAGGACCATCAGGCCGCACCGGTCGTAAGTCTCGATGGTTACCTCGTCCTTCGAGTCCGATCGAATGGTCAGGTAACGGTAGCTTTCCCGATCTTCCAACATCGTCACAGCGGCCCAACCATCATCGAGCCTGCAGAACATGACGATCTCGAAATCGGATTCTCGATAAGCCATACCGAGATGGTCGTTGATCAGCTCACAAGTGATGGATAAGGCATTTTCCTTCAGAGCTGCCTTGCTCGACTGAGTTCTATCCTTCATGAGTATTCTCCTAGTTCGACAGATGTGAACAAGCAGTGAGGATTATCAATATGGTCGTCACTGGCAAGGCGACGGTAACGGCCCCACACATCAATAACCCTCACTGCTCGATTCGCTGCAACACCGCAAAGAGCAGTGGGGACGGCCGACGTATTAGCAGACCGGTGGCTCGAAGCCCCTTAGTCACTAGACGGCGACCGTACCCCACTGCGTGTTGCACCCGGCGTTTCCTGTTGTATGACATTAAGTCCTCCGACCAGACAGCGGTTCTTGTCAGCCGTGACACCGGGGTCTTATAGGTAGAAATGATCAGCGACATGCCACAAGACATACCACACAGGGAACGTAACGCACGCCCCTGCAATCTGAATGGCAAACCACTTCGAGCCCTTGCGAAGTCCCCCGTTCATGATGCTCCTTACATCGGAATTCCAGAAACCAGTGGACTGCTTATCATGTAAACCCGAGCACACTGGTCTAGATGGGCTTTTTCTTGGTCGACCTCGTACAAGCATCGACACATGTTACATGACCGAATCCAGTGAGTTCTTCCGTCACTGTCTATGATCTGGAATTCGTTCATGGTTCTCCTTACTCGACGAATTTGCCTGTCTCGACATCCAAATTACCAGGAGTAGTCGTTTCCAGAGGAACCTCGAGCTCGTTCTTCTGAATTCGTTCCATGTCCTCGCTGAACTGGATCTGAGACGTGATAAACTCCTCGATCCACTTTGTCCGAACTTTCGGAGCCAACTCGGAAATTTCCTGAGCTCGAGCAGCTGCGAGACTGCCGTTCTCGACTGCCTGATTGAGGATCACGAAGTCCGCCGAACGCTGTGCTCGGTTCTCGAACAGATCCACGCCAGGACCACCAGCAACCCATCCCGCACCCGGACTCGCTGGAAGATCCTCGTACACCCGAAGTTCTTCGGTCGACATCTGATGCGCCGCATTCACCGGGAACTCTGGCAAGTTCTGGAACACCGGAGGTTCAGCCGGCCGATTCGTGACCTGGTTCAGACCCTCACGCTGGTACCGCTCGAAGACGCCCGTATTCGGACCCACCGCGAAGCCAGGCCTCGGACGAAGAGCCGCCTGTCCGGCAAGATCGATCGCATCCGGTCGATGCAGTCCCAGCAACTGGGTCTCCGGGTTCGACGGTGGGTTGATCAGACCCCGCGAGAAGTCCTCGAGGACCTTGTCGTACCGGACCAGTTGCTTGCCCTCCTGACGAGGAGACATGACCACCTCTCGGAAGACCTGGTCTCCGATCGGTGTCCCGGCTGCCTCGAGCTTCTTCTCGTCGTCGAATGCCGCGTTGAAACTGGTGATGAATGCGTGGTCGGTGTAGACCTTCCACTGCGCTTCGGGCTTGGCGTCCTTACCCTTGCCCTTGATCGGACCGTCCTGCTTCAGCACCCAGTTCCCGACGGATGCCTTCGTCTGGTAGGCGTTCATCGGCTTGTGTGCGCCAACCTTGATGTACCGGTGCTCCTCGGATCCACGAACGACCCCACCGCACCACTCCGCGACGTCCTCCATGTTCGCTTCCGTGACACGGACTGCCATCACATAAGAGGGCTTACGGACAAACTCTCTGACAACAAGAACTGCCATGACTGGTTCTCACTTTCTGCTTACGAATGGTTTACGGGAACTTGGCGCCTGATCCGTCGTTCTTACCGCTGATGACAATCACCGGATTCGGATTGACTCGGTTCGCAAGACTCGGCCGACGCTCCTCGAGCTCTCTCGTGATGTGCTCCTTTCGAAGCTCTTCATTGATCGCTCTGAGGAGTTCTCCCGTTGCGTCCTGCGAAACGAGACTGATCTCAAATGTTCGGCCGTTATAAATCGCGGCGTCCTGATCAAGTAGAGCTCGTCGGATCCTATGGAAGATCAAGATCGCAAGCGGATTGTCGTCCTTGATCTGGAATGCTTCGGACATGACTACAGACCGACCTTGTCCACCGCGTAGAGCGCCTGCGCCTTGGTGAACTCCTCGCCGTACGTAGACGTCAGCTTCTTGATCAGGGTCGTACGGCTGTAGCTCCCGATCTCCATGTACAGCTCCGCAGCCTGCAAGGCCTCCTGATTCCAGTCGACATCGATATGGGTCGCGGCGTAGGTAGCCTCACTCTTGGTGAAATCCTCTGCAACCCCGGAAGAGAGCTGGCGAATCAACTTGACCTTGCTGAACTGACCGACGTCCACATAGTTCTGAGCCGACTCGACGGCCTCACTCTGCGAGACGGTCAGATTGCTCTTCGACTTCGCCGGCGAGTTGTTCACGGCCGCAGCACCGGTTTCGGATGCCCAGACCTCGTCAACATTGCTGCTGTAGGTTGGTGCTGCTGCTCCGGAAATTGCTCCCATGACGCCGGCGCAAGCAACCGTTCCGATGAAGATCACAACAACGATGAGTACGATACCTCTGATGAGTCGCATGATAATTCTCCAGTTCTAATGAGTCGTTCAGGATTTAGTGTGGAATTACTCAGACCAGGTATTCAGATAATGCTTTCGCCAGAGATCACTGCTGTGGGCCGTCGACCTCGGCAACTCCATCGCCCAGTCCACCGATGCGAAAATCAGGATCCACTGCCGGCGTGAACTTCTGCGCAAACTCGTCGTTGCCCATGACGTCGATGTAATTCTGCATGGTCATACGTCCTTGACGAACCATCAGCTGGGCAGCCGCGAGGTGTGATTGACCCTTGTATCCAGGAATGCCATCTTCGATCAGGTCGTTCTTCAGTCGGAGAAACTCCGTCCAGGCAGGGCCAGCGCCGGCACGCCGCAGTCGAGACTCATCGAGCATCGGACCGAGATCATCGAGGACCTTCTCAGACTCTTCGAACTCGGCAAGACTTGGGCCGGATCCTTGGTTGATCTTGTTCACTCGCTCGAATCGACCAAGGGCAGTTTCGTCCTTGTACATGGCCCTTCGGGCTTCGGCGTCGCCCTCCTCATCCACCAACGGAGCCGTCTCCGAGATCGACTTGTGCGCCCACATCGACGCATCCTCGAGCTGATGCATTGCGACATCCTTCGCCCGACCATCCGGCAGCATCCAGTCGAGGAACCTCATGAACGACGCGAAGTCCTGACGAATCTCCCGGTGCCGTGGAAGTGTGGCGTTCGGACCCTCGACGGTGGCCTTGTGGAATCCGACGCGGTTCTGGATCTCTTCGTCACCAAGCATGGCTTTCTCCTTGTCGACTTGCTCGTAGTGGTCTTTGGCATCTTTGAGGATGTCTACTAGAACCGATAGCCGGCTAGCCCTGATTGCGCCCACTATCAAAGGTGCGAGATGAGCGGATGGCACTTCGACCACGAGCTTCTTCTCAAGTCCCAACTTCTGAACCAGAGCAAAGTTCGGGAAGGTAATCCCCACGAATTTCAGAATGTCACCGTACTCGATTTCTCCGGATAACCAAGTTGGTCCAGTGTACAGATAGTATCGACCTGGGTCGAGAATTTCATCGCTCATTGTTCCTCCAAACGAGGCGCAGTCAGCTCTTACGATCAGGGATTCGAGGGAACGCTATCCCTACCGAATTTGATTAGGCTGACTGCGCCGAGCAACTAGTGCAATGGCGCTCTTTCGAAAACTACTTACCAACCTCCGCCGGCATCAACGGACATTGACTGACACTGGTCGGGAGTCAGGAAGAAATCCGCGAACTCGTCGAATCTGGGCTTGGGCCAGTTACTGTGCCACTCGAACGCGAAGCTCGAAGTGATGGACCCGGTACCCGCGATGCCGTAACCGTTCGACACGCCGGGTGCCGTTCCGTAGTAGAAAGTCGCTTGCCACGTCGTTTTCAAGTCACCACCGAGACTCGTCACCGAATTGATGGTTACTGTGTAATGGTCCGTGGATGCCTTGGCGATCGTGTAGGCGACACGCTCATTGTCCGAGTATGTCGGAGAACCCGTTGTAGTGCAGTGCAAATCAGACGTGTACGAACCGGAAGGGTTCAGTTCGTTGGGATACGAAGCCCAAGTCGACAGATCAAGATCGACGTAACCAGCTGTCCCACACGAGTAATACTGGAAGTTGACTCGGAGGAAATTGTGCCCCGCGCCAAGGGTCGTCGACAATTGTGTCGGATCCCAGGTCACGCCGGAACGATGCGATGTCTTGGTCGCGGTCTGACCATCGACCACGTTGTTGTTGAAGACCTGAGCAGCGTTACCGCCTGCCCCTCCGCCGGTCGGAGAGATCCAGTTGTCGACCTTCGTCACAGGGCTATAGACCTGCCCAGGACCGTGATAGGTAACGCTTTCCATCTGGAAATAGCCACCCGCCACGGTGAAGGTCATCTCCAGCGAAGAACCCAGCGATGCACAACTGACCGTCGCGGTGTGAGTGCCTTCCTTCGGTGGAATATACGTGGCCTGAGCTGCAGGCGCCGAAATCACAGCCAGACCTGACAAGCTCAATGCGGCCGCAAGTGCCACGCCAATCTTCTTCAGACTTCTCATCGGTAAGTTCTCCTTGTTGATTGATTCGGATGGATATTGAGCCTTACAATGAGGAAACGAATGTGCTGTAATACTTAGTACAGAGTGCTGTCGAGCACCTTCATGTTCTTGAACTTCTTGTAGGCGTCGATATACGCTTCACCCTTGTCGCCGTTGTACGTGACCTCGTAGTACATCCCGTCGGGCAGTGTGGTGGAGAACATCCCCTTCCAGTTCTGAAGCGTCTTGCAGAACCAGACGGTGTACACCTCGTCGATCGAGAACGTAACGTGTGTGTCGGTGATCTCAAGGTGATCCTTGATGAAATCGTACACGAGAGCTCGAGCCCGTTCGGGGTAGTTCGTGTTCTCCTTCGCCGCCATGAATGGTCCGGTGTTCTCCGGATCCGGATGACTCTCAGTGACGAACCTTCCCGGGGAGTTTTCCGGAGGGAATGGCGCCTCGCTGGTGTGTCCGGTGTAGTCGAGCGTCGCTTCTTTCAAACTCTCTCTCGCCACTCCCTCGAGAAAAGCCTTCTCGAAAGCCACGGTGTCGGAGTTCTTCTCGGCCAGGTATTCGTCGTTCTCCACAGGTTCCTTCTTCCAAGTGAGTCCAGTGTTTGAGTCTTCGTGCGTGTCGTGCGGAATCGTCAGAGAGCAACGAATCCAGTAGGGGTCTACCTGCTCAGGCTTGAAGTGCCACCATGACCAGGTTTCTTCTTTGCACTCGTCGTTATCGGCCATGAATGATCCGCTTGAATTCTTTCTTGACGTAGGTGATCAACGCATCCACCATCAGCCAGATAATAACGAAAGCTAGACCAGCGACAAAGAGCGCCAGAATGAAACGAACTATCCAGTCAAGCATCGTTCTCCCTATGGACGCCTTTCCCGAAACAAGATGCCGGAGTTTTGCATCGAGGTGATGATCTCTCTGGATTCGGCTTCGGTACGCGCGTGCATCCGGATGGCATCGGAAACCTTGAACAGCGTGTTCTCGTCGAAGAACTCCTCACCCGAATCTCCGCCGTCCAGATCCAACGTGGAGATGTTGACCGACACGCCATCCAGCGGAGCACGCTGAGCGACGTTCTCGTACAGCTCCGTGAATAGCTCCTGGAAACTGCACCACCGTCGAGCAGTCTCTTCCGAAACCTCATCAGTAAGCGTAACGCTGAGCATCTTCCGCATGATTATCCTCCGGTGGGGATTTTCTCTTCGGGTGTACGGGTGTCGATGATGACGTGACCTGCGACGTCAATGACCATCCAGGGCTTGGGCATGTAGGTTGATCTGAATTCGTCAGTAACCAACGTCTCGTTCAGCCAGACAGACCAACCTCGAGTTCGACTACAGTTGATCACGTAACCGTACGGAAGATCGAAAATAGACTTCCGTTCGGAATCTCTGGTTGTGATATAGACGTCGTGATAGGTCACTCCGTTGGGTTTTTCCAAGGTCACCAGAGTGAAATTTCCCATCGAATAACCGTTTGTCGTCACGGCATCTCGAAGACCTTTGAGCAATTCTCCGAGCTGATGATGAGTCTCTGCGTACGGATCTGCAAAGCCATCATCGACCTCAAAATGGACCGAAATCTCAACCTGCTTTTTCACAGTTTCTCCAGACTATCGAATATGCTCTCTGAGTTTCTTGTAGAAGCCCCTACCGAAGAACCAAACGGCTACGATCAGGAACGAAAGACCACAGACCAACAAAGAACCCAGAGGATCCTCAATGAATGTCCAGATCGCACCCGCGAAAGCGATGCCGAATCCAATATCTCGAATCAGCTTGTGGTTCTTTGTCGCGTGGTAGAAGAAGATCCAAAATCTGATCGAGAGGATTAGCAACGCAAAGGTCCAAAGCATGAGTTATTGTCCGATCTGTTGTATTTCCCAACTGTCGTCAATGACCTCGGCGTCCAGAACCTCATCAGCCTCGATCGCCAGCGGACGCTTCATCATCTCGGCGTACTTCAGCTCGATCGGGTCTTCGTAAA
>Ga0307515_10011380_pt1 | contig 16888 bp, 25 predicted proteins | sample 17_EM_MG_FD_194513 | JGI IMG/M metagenome (GOLD analysis project Ga0307515, IMG submission 194513) | Populus trichocarpa ectomycorrhiza microbial communities from riparian zone in the Pacific Northwest, United States - 17_EM | ecosystem: Host-associated > Plants > Roots > Unclassified | place... | reverse complement strand
GACTTTGGAAGACATCACCCTGGATTCACCAGGTAATACAGACCCAAGCGCTGGACGCGACGAGCAGAGAGCAGCGGCGGTAGTTGCGGCAGAAGAGCTGCTCCGAGGAGACGCTTGAATGACTGCTGCCGGCTCGCCGAGACCCGAAGGGAGTGACTGGATGGCGGGGCTTGGCTCCTTTGTGGGCGAACCGTTAATGACAAGGCCTCCTGGATATTCCCTTCCACCGCTTCCATCCTTTCATGATTCTTTGGCTAACATAGATGGAGCAGTTCGGAGATATTCCCGACAGACGAATGACAATTGAGAGTGAACAGCGCACTTTGGAACGCCGAAGACTTATGAAGCAATTGGAAGCCCGGGCACGACGTCCCTGCACAAGCTATTATAGAGACTATGAGAATTTCAGTTACAAGCAGCGGATATGCACATCCCTGTGAGGCATTAATGCTCAGAGACGGATGACAATCAATCTTTGACTATGGCGACATACACGAAGTTATGTGGAATTCTACCCTATTTAATATACTTTCGATGACAATCTACGAGACTAGCAATTGAGTGCGGAGATGCAGCTAAACAATTTACCGGCGGCCTTGCCGTACCGAGTACAATCCCGACTACTATTCAAGAGACCAAATCAAGTGCCGTACGGCAGAGATTACAACGCCGATTACAATGCAGAGTACAATGCCGAATACAATGACGATTACAATACGGAATACAATGCCATATCCGTTTCGAAGTTAACCGAGAATACTCGCGAATAAGATCCCGATTCAGACTCGACGATCCCAAGCTACACAACTACGAAGTCAATTGACCACTGCAAACCGACTTCGCAATCAAACCCTTCCAATCGATGTTCCCTACGAAGCTATGTGAGATTAGTCGCCGGCGGAGCAGCGACTTTCAAAAGAGGGGGATGACCGTACCAGAATCTCAAATCCCTACCGTAATCAATTACCTTCCCGGAAGTGCTGAGCACCGTAAGATACATTCACCAATTGAGCAGGCTAGCAGCGGCAAGAGCACCTAGACATGAATCGACAAGTGGACTCAGAGAACGATGATAAGTCAACCGAGTCAAGTGCTGCGATGTCAAGTGATGGCAAACAAACCTACAGATGGATCGACAAGTACACCCGGAGGAGAGCCAGCGAGCGCACCCCGCGATCTAAGACGATAAGTTCACCTCGCATACGACGGACGTCCAGTAGACCTATAAATGCACCAGAAAGATGACCAGTCAAACGAGCCTGATCCATGCCGAACGAGGGCAACTACGAATACCGAAGCATTCTGAACGAGATAGCGAACGACTGTGATATGGCTACCGAATTCGTCCTGAAGGAGATCGAAAATGACCACCGAGCGTACCGAATAGTTTACCGAATGGCATCACATGAGACAGTTGAGACAACTACCAAGAGATGATGACCGAGATCTCACAGCGACGGATATCACTGATGAAGGACTTCACATCGAGATCAAGAGGATTACCGGGAGTCATACCGTACCAAGCCACTGACCGAGACGCTTACCGAATGGCTTACCGAAGGATCAAAAACTATCGCAGAACGGCATACCGAACTGAATGCCAAACCACATTTCCAGAGGCCTACCAAATGACTACCAAGAAGCAAACGGATATTCTACCGATGCTGCCTACCGAGATGGCCACTGAGAAGTCGACCAAGAACGCACTGAAGCTATCATCCGAATGACTTTTACGGAGAAGCAGTCCACCGAGACCCTACCAGATGCCGAATCGAGAGATGCGGAATCCGCATATGCAAAGCGGCTTTCCGAGAGCAGAAGCGCACTCTTAACGCGGTGAGTATGACCACCTACTGTGAAAGCTTATGTATAGATATGGATCAATGATATACCACCCTCGCCGATGCAATTGGCGCATTCTACCACCCTCAAATGGTCACCAGCGAGAGTCACATATGAGAACAGACGGCTATGGCGATGCCAGGAGCGAAAGTTCACATCATTGCCCAAAGTCACAACGAGACGCCGTTGCAATTGACGTCGAGATTGAGCGCATTGGGACGCCTCATACGACAGTAAGTCAACAGGCAGAACAAGTCACGACGAGCCATAGCCGTTGCAATGACGTCGAGATTGAGCGCATTGGGACGCCTCATACGACAGTAAGTCAACAGGCAGAGCAAGTCAGGATAGACACTGGACAGCGGGCGACGCAGAGGGACGACCGAAGCCGAAGGAAGATAGTCTGAACCGAATTACCTGTCGAACCAGAGAGATTACAATTACAATCCCGAACTACCAATGAACCCCAATATCAATTCGGAGATCCAAGTTACACTACTACCGCGCCACGATTGCAATCCACAATCGATATGAAGAAGTCGTCGACGGAGCAACGAATTTTCAAAAGAGGGAGATAGCCGTGTCAGATCAGTCAAGACCTACCGACAAGTCAAAAGCCCACCTGGAGGCGGCCTACCGAGCCACGCACCGACAAGTCTACCAAGTTGACCAAGATTCTACTGAAGCCGCCTATCGAGAGCAACTATGAAGTCGACCAGATGGTCACCGAAGCGGACTTCCAAACACGATTACCTAGTCAATGCCACTTACCGATGACTACCGGCTGCACGATATATTCTACAGAGCATGCGGAAGCACTGCCCAGAGCTCAGACAGCGCTCGCGCGCTTGAACTTGGCAAGTATAACCATTTAAAGAAGCTTACGTGTTAGATGTCGACGAATGGCACCCGACTGCACACAATGCAATTGACGTATATGATCGACGGCTACGACCGATGCCGGCAGTGGAAGCTCCCATCGATGCCAAGTCATGAGCGGAAGCTTTACCACCCTGACGAATTCCGACAATGACCTACGCCGAGATACACGAACTACGCGTGCGGTACTGGATGGCAGGTCGGATGCTGTAGGAGTTTGGGAGTGGAGATACGGAGCAATTGAGGTCCGAGACTCGGGAGCGGAGGAAATGGGTCAATAGAGTTTCGGAACTCAGGACTGGAGGAAAACTTGTCAATTGGGCATTCCTTTCTTCTGTTTCTTCTCTTCTCTTCTCTTCTTCATACTTTATTACTTCCTTGGATCTCGGCCCGGTAAAAATGGCGTCGGCACGGGTTTTACCACCTCCGGATCTCAGTCATTGGGAGGTGGAGTTTCCTCGTGCGCCGAATCCACCGAAAGGCTACCGTACGGTGCCAATCGGTAGCGGGACATTTCAGCTTGTACGAGTACGTACGCGGCATGATTGTATAATGCTTTTCCTTGTCTCTTATACGGGATATGCAGCCCAGGAGGTCTGCGCCTAAAGAGGGGGATAATGTAACGGCGGCACGTGACCCGGGCCGGGTAACGGCCATTCTATATAGTCGGCTCGCCACGAGCCTTAGATCTCTAGCGATAATCTTACCTATACATTTACATCTAATATCACTCGCATCCACGTTTGCAACCGTATTCCAATAATTACCATACGTATACCTATGAGGCCGAACGCAGGCATACGTACCCTTACATGCTCTCACCAAGGCCCGCAGGGGAGTTAAACTAAGCGAGTTTGAGGAGGAGATTGGACTCGGATAGGATCACGGGCAGGATATTCTTCGTTTCAGATTGTGCATTTGGATTTACACTGTATGTTTGGGTTTTCATTGGATTTAATGGGATTTGGAACTCAGAGGAGGATCTCAGACTTTCGTTTGTTTCTTTGGTTTTGTTTCATTTCATCTGGAAAGCCTTGGGCCAAAGGGGGAGTGTTGACTATGGATTTGGCCCGGCGGCTTACAGCCCCCATTGGCCTCGCCTACCCCCACCAGCCTCGCCTGCCTCCACCGGTCTCGCCTGCCCCCACCAGCCTCGCTTGCCCCCATCGGCCTCGCTTGCCCCTGTCGGCCTCGCTTGCCCCCATGGCGAGGAGGACGGCTCGGCACTGGTACTTGGCATTGGGCTCCGGCTTTGGCAGTCAGCATCGGGTTTTCCTTCTCTCTCGTTCATATATAAGTCCGTAGTTTTCCTTCTCTTTGGATAGACAGACAATTCATCTTCTTCTCCATCATCTTCTCGTGTCAACATGATTGCTCTATCTCGAAGAGGGCCAAAGACCGGATATGTACAATCTACCATATGCGTACGCGTATGCACTACCTGACATGAGACGTATCACCCTGGTCCTGATGCATATCTTCATACAGTCACCATCCGCATACAAGTCTTCATTCTCATACAAGACTTCAGACGAGATGCTGAGACTCACATGCAACAGTGAATATTGCATGATAGGTCTCTGCCATCTTATGGCCGGAGATGACTCTCGTATGACCGGAGATTGCTGTCGGCCTAAGGGTCTATACATAGATGCGTACGCACGCATTCACACATGTACTCATATATATATGGCCTTGCGGCTCTCTTAAATTATATACAATCAAGCTTCTCTAGCATCACTAGTTCAACAGGTTATGAGCCCGGCGCCCGCTACGATCTGTACCATGCATACTCAATTTATATCTCACGATCAAGAGCCTCAAAAACCCTAAACCACCCACGACCATCCCTGTTTGTTACCGTAGCAACAGCCGCACATAAACACAGTAAAGCTCAACACCATCACCACCTCCTTCACATATCTACCAGGTCCACATTGACGTTGTTTACTGCAACCTTCAAGAACGATTCGGAGTCATCGCAAAACCTACCTCATTTTTGTCCATACCATTCCCAGCAACGAGCATCAATGCACCTACCGGTTATATACGACATGCAGTGTCGTAGACCCTATACACAAGTCAATAATGCACTCACCATTACACTCAAAAGTGCCATCATGGTATTCACAGTGATATCTACAAATGCACCTACCATCAATCCTTCACCTACAATTACCAAGTTCCCTTCGAACGGGAGACAGAGAAAGCATACGAAAGCCCACTCACCACGCACTGACAACTGCACTCACTACTGTATGAAAACACACTTCCAAGTACAGCATCATATACACTCACCGCTATATCGTCACCTACATACAATCAACAAATACACCTGTGATTATGAAACTTCGTCAGCCAATAGTCATTGAGCTTGGAGATGACAACAAAGTTACAGAAAGCCACCATGGACTCGTTAGCGTTTCACAGGAGTATGAAGTCAATGCTCTCTACACCCCTACGTTCCGGCTCTCCCTTCTCTCCATCAATCAAGTTGACACTGCCGGATACACATGTACATTTGGACGCATCCACTGCAAGAAGGAGCACTAGGAAGAGTGAAATAGCATGATTGAGCACACATATCACTATACCTTGAATCGCGCACTCCACCGAGCCTACTACCTGCCTACTCCACACCGCCGCTCCAAGTGCAGCCAGCACCGTACCTCAATGTCCACCTGCAATGGAATTTCCAAAGCCCACTCGAAAGCCTCTCACAATCTCAGAATCACGAGTGTGGCATCGCAGTCTAGCTCACATTCATCCTACTGCCCTACCATCTCTCATTGATGGCTATACAAAGCGGACTCAATGTGCACCGTATGCATCCAGGCCCAGCACAAGCAGAAGATCATCAAAGTCAAGACCAAGAGCATAACAAAGCAATTGGAACTCGTGTGTGGACCATTCTCCACACCCACCTGCTCCGGCCACCACTACTATATCCTATTCATTGACGATTACACAGGCTACAGCATTGTTTGGGTCCTCCCAGATAAGAAATCGAAGACATGATCCTCAGCGTACCATACAGATGTAAGAGAAGGAGAAAGACTCGAGATATACACTAGCACATTCACCATCGGACTCTCACCACCATACCTCCAAGCATTTTTACTAACACGCTCCATTTCGAAACACACTCACCTCTGAACCTATAAACATTCACTTTCAAACCTACCAATTGGAATCTACAAATACACTTACTGCCAAACCTCCATAATGCACTCGCCACCGCATGCACAAAACCACATCCACTACCGTATCATCAACCCTACTACCCATATGACCCTTGACATCTGTAACGACCACATGCAGAAATCGCCATACCCTCAACCGGCTGAGCATACGATCATCATGCGACCTCACTTACCAATTGCAAATCAAATAGCCAGTGCATACGAAACCGGTCGATTACTTATAAAAGCTCAGCATACCACCATCATAATGCAATACACTCGAACAGCTTAATGCAAGCGCACCTCCATATTCACCAACATTTGACTCTCCTCACCATGAACCAAATTAGCTCGACCGAATACATGGCCACGCGTGAGAGCAGTATATGCTACATATCATCGGCACCATCACCATGAGTTATCATTATTACAAATCAACATTGTCATTGACTCCTGAGACAGAAAGAAGGAGAGAAAGAAAGAAAGGAAGAGCAAAAGTGCGCAACGCCACCAAGTACAGTTATCTCAGCTATATCTCAAGTGTCCACATATATCAACCACCGCACCGGCGTTGTGATGAAACGACGGAGCTAGATTGCAGAGAGCCCATCATCAACACTCCGCCGCACCTCTACTGGCATCCAAAGGGAATTCATGAGAAAGAGCAGTTCTGGCTTGAGGAGCATAGGAAGAGGGTGAGAAGATATGATACACTACCTGGCCATGGGGAACCACACAAATTGCGTGGATCTATGAAAAAGTGCGCAAAGCCACCAAGTACAGTTATCTCGGCTCTCTCAAAGTCCACCTATATCAACCACCGCACCGGCGTTTACTGTTTCGCTCAAACTCACGAAGTCCACCTTCGGCAACCACTTCTGCCGGAGGTCTCTTACAACCTCAGAAACCAAGCTGATGGCACCAATGCCTGGCGCACACATACACCCAACGGCCATAACATCACTGATTCACCACATGAATAATACGGGCAATGACTGTCCAAAGATGATATATTCACAAACACCCAACGAGTTCGGGGAAAAAGCAGTCAAACACTACAAAGAATCCGATAGCAACCAAGCACCGATCACCAGGCTTCTGTTTACCACCTACAGCAATTCAGACATAGCCAGTTATCAACGATATGGAACAACAGGCAAGACAATGGGTAGAGCTGGATTTCTCAATACCTGGACAGATACCGGAGATGGACTTCTCTGTGTACAAGACCAAGAAATGGGTGGAGATGCACTTCTCCATGACCACGAAGGAACCAGTCGAACGGGTGAAGGCTACGGATGTAGTACTCATGGCCGTACTGATGATGATGTTACAGATGGCCACAATCCTCTGCCCGACGCTGACAAGCCATCGAAGTCTCCCTGCATGTACAGGTGTGAGATCACATCCTTCTGACGAGGAGGTTGCACCACCAGTGTCTAGAGAAACTGTCATTTACACTCGACATCTCCACCACATAAATAATACAGCCTGCCAAGCAGCGGCCATGACCAAGAAGTCAAAACTACTATTGAACACAGATCATGCCTACTACCAATACAAGCCACAACTCGTACCACTCCAGGCCTCTGAGGAAGCGATGATATGATTATTAGTTGCATCTAAATTGATCAAAGCTGGCAAGCTACAAGCACATAAACTTCAGTATGACTTATATTGCTATTGACAAGCTAACTATATAGACACCGCATCTCCCAATCACGAAGTTGATGACACTCTCTACATGACACTGCCTGAAGGCACTGATGAATCTGCGATCTTCCCCAGACTCAACAAAGCAATCAACGGCCTCAATCAACCAAACAATGAAGATCTACAATCAAGGCAACCGAATGCAAGCCGTACGAGTCCTATGTGGTTTTGCGAAGGTTATGTGGATACCTACCACTTCCCGATATCACTTTAGATTTTGTCCTATGATAATTGCGAACGAGTGCAAATATGACTACCAAAGCACTTCCGAACGAAGTACCGAACGACTGCGATATGGCTACCGAATTGGTCCCGAAGGAGATCGAAAATGACCACCGAGCATAATCACCAAGATCTCACAGCGACGACATCACATGGAGATCAAACGAGAGAATTACCGGAACCCCAACCGGACAAAGCCACAGCTGGAGATGTTTACCGAATGGCATACCGAAGCATCAAGACGCTATGGCCGAATGCCATACCAAACATACTGCCGAATCACCTTGCCGGCGGCCTACCAAAGGACTACCAAGAAGCGAATGGATATTCTACCGAAGCTGCCTACTGAGACAGGGACCGAAAAGTCGACCGAGCAGTCTACCGCGACGTTGACCGACAAAGTCTACCAAGTCGACCAAGATTCACTGAACACCGCCGCTACTGGAATCAGCCTCCGCCAGAAGACATTCATCGGGGGAGAAGGATCAGGGGGAGAAAGATCACAGAAAAAAAGATCAAAGGAAAAGATCATGGGAGAAGCAAGAAGTGAACCAAGATATCCACCGAGATGCCCACAGAGTTGCCAACCGAGAAGCAGTCTACCGAGATGTCTACCAAGAAGTCAACTGGAAGGTCACCGATGCTATGTTCCGAACTAAATTACCGAAGAAGCATCTACAAGTCAATGCCAATTGCCGATAACTACCGATATGTCTGATATCACACGCAGATTACCGATATTGTATGAAGCATGCGGAAGCACTGTACGAGGGCTCGGAAGAGCACAAGCGCACTTAAATACATGGTGAGTATAACCACCTTCTGAGATGCTGACATGATAGAGATGCTGTGTACGATTGACGATCACCGACGAATATGCTGGTAGCCAAAGCTCCCATCGATGATAAGTTATGAGCGGAAGCTCCCATCAATGCCGAGTCAAGAGCGCAAGCTGCCATCGATACTGAGTCACGAGCAGAAGCTCTATCATCACGGAAGGTTGTCTTAAGGTTGTTTCACTTTGCTTTTGGATAGACGGATTTCTTTGTTTTATGGATGGCCATCCTCAGGCTACGGTAGTACTCTTTCCCTGCTCACTTTCGCAGGGTTTCAAGGAGGCTACTGTGGGAATCACATTGTTTCATTTCATTTGTTTCTTGCTTCACGGTGTATAGCAAGAGGGGGAGTATTGCATGATAGGTCTCTGCCATCTTATGGCCGGAGATGACTCTCGTATGACCGGAGATTGCTGTCGGCCTAAAGGGTCTATACATAGATGCGTACGCACACATTCACACATGTACTCATATATATATGGCCTTGCGGCTCCCTTAGATTATATACAATCAAGCTTCTCTAGCATCACTATTTCAACAGTGAAGTTGAGAGGAAGAGCGAGTGAGATTTCATGATATGGTTGACCGGTTCCCCCTAGTATTTCTGCGAACTGGGTTCTGCAACAGTCCTGGTGACTACTATCTCGGGATTGTTACTCTCAGCTGGTGGCGTTGTACCCGGCCGGCCATAGCTGAGTTGGTGGCGTAACGACTGATACGCAGATGTAACTTTCGTATGTTAATCGATGGTAATTTAGTACAGAGGTGTCATGAGAGAATACGTATAAAAGTGTAGGTAAGTTAATCGTTTAAGATCTAAGTCCTGTTACTCAACCTCGGCAGCCCTACATGCCAACCATTACAAGTAGTTATTGCCCATGCAAATGGGGTGGTAAATTTACAGCCGGCGCCATTGTGCCTTGTGAGCAGCTTGTCAAGCTATTCATGAGTCACGATATAAGAATGAGAGAAGAATTTGCATAATTTCTAACTAGAACAAAGATCGTGGAAACATAGGTAGGATGGGTAGTAGTGGTCAAATCATGTTTATGCACCTGGTTGGTATATGTATCTAACTATAGTACTCCATGATACTCCATCGACTAGATGAAAAAAGCCGCAATCTAGTTTGAGTACCTCTAGCATATGTATGTATGCTCATGGAGTGGCTAGGAGCGGCTTCGGATGTCGAATACCAGTTCAACACAGCGACTATGCAATATTTAGCATTTGTCTCAGTGGCCCTCATTATTATCATATTTCCAGATATTAGTGGGTATATTTATATACATTCTAACTGCGGACTGCACCGTTTATACTGAAAAACATAAATGATGAAATTCGTGTACCGAGCGTCGAGATTCGTATAGAAAGAATCCGTCACTCACCACGGGAGCCTTGTATAATGTGTTACATTGGTCTGGTGTCACGCTCAACATTTTTACTCACTAATACTACTCTGAGTCCGTTTCCATCTGACTCATTACTTTGATTCTCCGGCCCTTCTGGCCTAACCGTGCGTTCGTATAGTACATACCTATTCTGTAGGTGGTCTCGGCGAAGTGCTGTAGGATCTCCCAGTGCTAGTGATACTTACTACAGATGTCGAGTATTCCAACCATTCTCAGTGATCCTCAGCACCAAATCATCTCTACACATACTTCTGCAGCAGTCCGAAACAACGACATCATGGATTTTCTACACTAGGATTAGTACTCAGCATGCCTCATCTTGCAATTTCTCGCTTAGATATAGCCAGTGAATAGTGAATTCGTTTCAGGCATAGTGATGGAGCGAATTTCTGTACTGGAGAGCATGCGAAACCGGAGGTGTCCGGAAGGCGAGATATACAATGATCGATATATTGTGACTAGATTCTAGCTATAGCAAACTGTTTGACAAATCTCGACGCTATGCGCTCTATTCCCACAGGTAGCCGAGAAAAGCTTATCGAAACCCTAACCCACGGCGGATATGAAATTTTCGTTCTTGTAGAAATTTACCGCCAAGATTTGTCCTACCTCAAGATTTTCAAGGACAAGTCACTTATCATGTTTGATGGTTTGAAAATGGTTGTCTCAAGTTAGCAATCATCTCGAGTTAGCATCACTAGCGCCAACGAATATTCATGACTTGCAGAAACTAGCCGTCGCATAGCCTTTCAGGCAGTCAACAGCAGTTTGTATTCGTTATGAAGGCTCAAAGTGCCTCGAATTGAAGATAAAAGATGGATTTGTTGTTGATTGGCTGAATAGATGCTCCCTGAACAATCCTGCACGAATTACATATTAAAATCGCGGATTTAACCAAATCTTACGATATCGAGCTCGCATGCGCAATGTTACCTCTTATTTCTATTGGACATGGATCCCTGAGACGTAGCCTCCTGCAGGACGCGATTGCCGGCAGGAGGACTCCGCCTAACACAACACCCAGTGTCACTGCTCTTGATTCGAGCCACCAATACATGTAATGCACCCCTGGATGCGAGATTATGCAGATCCAGACCCTGGTCGACGAATCCAAACCCTTGAATTGCTGCGATGGTGTGATAACTCTGCCACAGGAATCGACTCATGGCCGATATTGTCGCAGTGTGGGCGAACGAAAAAAGCCAATATAAATATTGTACGCTGCACTCTTGCCGACCCCACGACACAAAACTGGACCCCCGAACCGAACATTGAAAAACATTCAAATTCTTCTAGCTTCCTTTATTTCATCTCTTCTATCCACCATGGATACCAGTGCTTATCCACGACCGACTACAGTCGCACCCAACCCGGAAGCTTCGGCAATAGTCACATTTACCAGTGGCACTCCCGGGCTCGGGCCGAAGTGTTTCAGAATATCGAATATCCCGTCAACATGGGATGAGCAGGAACTATTACATCACCTCAAGAGCGTGGATAGCTCTCTTGAATGCTTGACCACTAGCGCTACCAGATTATCGCTCTATCCGGCATGTTCTGGCTTTAGTAAAGTTGCGCTCCTGAATATGATGGAAATCCCTGAATATTTCCAGAGCATTCCACAAAACGGATACAAACTTTTACCACAGCCGCATTCGGACCTCATAATTGACAACCACTTTTATGACCTTACTCCGCTGAATACCCTGAAAGGAGATATCATCGCTGAGTCAGTTATCCTCGCTTAAGTTCTGCGTAGATGTACTGATAGAAGGTTTCAATGCAGTGTAGTATCTGTGACCGGCCTCGCTGGACATGCATTTGGATCTTGGAGAAATCGCACTAGTAACCGCATGTGGCTCCAAGACTTCCTTCCAAGTGATGTTCAAAACATCCGGATCATGACTTATGGCTACAACAGCACCCTCGTTGGACCTAATACAGTAAATGAGCGCATGCTTGAGTATCGAAGGAATCTTGTCTGCCAGTTGGAAAATGCGAGAAGTTCTTATGAGGTAACTCTTTGTCAGTTATTTCTAAATACAGTATTAAAGTACTGACATAATACCCTTCAGGAGAGGAAACGCCCACTTATCTTTCTTGGCCATAGCCTTGGAGGAATACTCATATTGCAAGTAAGATACACAGTTCCAGCTAAATAATATTTAAACACAGCCACTAACTTAGCACGGTGCTCTAAAGGCGTTGCTGCTGTCTAAAAGCCAATTGATTCACAAAAAACTTCTAGATGCCACACACGCCATACTGTTCTTTGGGACACCTCATCGGGGACTTCATACCGCTGAACTAGAAGCTATGCTTGATGATATGTCATCCACTCTCGAGTCTAACCGAGCGGATTTGATCGCTCAGCTGCGGGAAGGGTCTGAATTCCTAGAAAGTGAGGCAGATGCGCTGGTCAACATCTTGAGTAGATTTAATGTCGTCAGCTTTTATGAGACTGTCGACACTCCAACAATTAAAAAGGTGAATAAGACAGTTACAGTCATACAACAAAATATGCGAACGTTCTGTGAGCGGTTTAACTAACTTTTAAACGAATTAAAACTGACGACACATCAAAACGTTATTGCGTATATTCACAAATTGTGATGGCGGTTAATTTTTTGATGTGTTAAAGATCATTGGATAATGATTCCCTATAGCATGGCTGCGTGTTTTTGTCACATAACTATACATGTCTATGATCAAGCTGACAGGTGGTTTTCTTTAGTCTTCTACGTCAAACAACTACGAAAGAGATGGGCAACTTGTGGAAATGGTGAAGAAATTCTCGGCCCAGTTGTATCTACCAAATGAATACCGAATTCCTGTCCCGCACAACCACACCAACATGGTCAAATTTCTGTCACCTTCAGATGGAACATACAGGACAGTAGTTACTCGTATAAAAGAGTGCTTGGACCATATTGTGGAGGCTCGAAGTATGTCAAGTATCCACGTTGAACACGCTTGTAATAAGATTGACATTGAGATTATTAGGATATGCAGAGAACGCTGTTAACCGACCTCGTACGTGATTCCATCTAGTTTGGTATACATGACTAAGCGGCGAAACAGGAAGCAAGGAGCTAAGAGTCTGTCTGGAGAGTTTAAATGGATTGGATTGTGAAGGTTATCGCGACGATCTCTTACATAAACGACACGAACATACTTGTACATGGTTTTTGACTGATGAACGGTATCAACGTTGGACCGAAGAAGACACTCAGTCGATTCTTTGTGTCTCCGGAGGGCCGGGCTGTGGCAAGAGTGTTCTGGCATCAGTCATATCTAAAGAGCTTTCCAACAATGCGACTATCCGAAATGACTATTTGATAGCCTATTTCTTCTGTGACGACAAGGATGACCGACTAAGAACCGCTCATGCAATACTGGTGAACCTACTTGCGCAGCTTCTGAACCAGGAGCGTGATATTCTAGTCCATTTTTTGGCCGATTCAGAGTATGATGTCAAAAGGGGAAAGACGTTGTGGAGTATCGCAATGCTTTGGCGAGTGCTTGGTCGAATTGCTAAAGACACCAAAATTAAACGGCTATGTCTTATCGTTGACGCCCTTGGTACATACAAACTCCTCACTCAATGTACATGGGTTTGAGCTTTGCTTACTGTTATAGATGAATGCGAGGAAACATCACGGGTGAAGTTTTTGGATCAGCTGCAACATCTTTTTCAAGATCCAAGTGTCAGAAGAAAAGTAAAAGTTCTTATTACCAGTCGCCCGCACATACTGGTCGCATTATATTTCACTGCTACCGAAATATCTCTGGACGCCTGCAGCTTGAAAAGCGATATTACGACGTTTGCCGTTAGCGAGGTTAACAAGTTACCACAGTTTTCTGCAATGGCACAGGAGATTCAGCAAGTTCTCATCGATGGTGCCAACGGGATGTTCCTCTGGGTTTCCCTGATTCTGGATGATCTTAAAACTTCATTCACAAGCAAGCCCCGTATCATTCGAGAGAAGCTCAAAACTTTACCATCAACTCTCCCAGATCTATATAAGGACATCTTGCGCAAAATTAAGCCTGAAAATCAACCGGCTGCGAATACAATCCTTCAATGGGTGGTGTGGGCCATGCGTCCTTTGACTCTAAAGGAGTTAACTATAGCAACTGCTATACGGCCTCATGATACATCCTTATCCACGATGGAGGATGAGATGGAATTGGACATGAAAACTGTCCTTCGGTTAATTTTCGGCCCTATGCTTAAGATAGAAGCCAACGACACTGTCCATCTAGTCCACCAGTCGGCAAGAGACTTTCTTCGCTCAAATAATTTATCCAGCCAATCCCCCGCCCTCTGGAATCTTTCGTCTACTAAGTCCAACCTCCTGCTTGCTACTAGCTGCTTGACCTATCTGTCCTTTGATGAACTCGAGTGTGGACCAGTGACACCCGGATTCACCTCGGGAGAGCACCACAAGCAGCTCGAGATTCTCGAAAATCGCAAGATAGAAAACCAATTGCTATCCTATGCTGCAGAGAATTGGTCCCATCATACAAGCCAAACAGACCACGAAGATTTGGACTTGCTGCGAACCTTTTGTAAGCTTGCGCAGTCAGAACCAAAGATAAACCTAGCCTATCAGATATTCGTTTACTCTCAGAAGGAAACCTTCAAACATACCTCACCGCTTCATATCGCTGCAGACTTCGGATTTATCAACTTTATCAAAGACCTCCTAGATTCTAACGTTGATATTAACGCCCGTGCTGGTATATACAGTACCGCACTGCAGGTGGCGGTAGCTAAAGGCCATGAAACCGTTATTCGCCTACTGCTAGGCCGGGGAGCCGACATTAATGCCCAAGGGGGTGAATATGGCAATGCACTCCAGGCGGCGTCAAAGGAGGGAAATATGGTCATAGTTCACCTATTGCTAGACCGCGGAGCCGACGTCAATGCTCAAGGCGGTAGATATGGTAATGCACTCCGGGCAGCGTCGTTCCAAGGAAATTGTGCAATAGTTCACCTGCTACTTGACAGCAGAGCTGATATCAATGCCCAGGGAGGGCTATATGGGACTGCACTCGAGGCAGCTTCATCAGAAAGCCATGAGGCCATAGTTCGCTTGCTGCTTGAGCGAGGTGCTGATATCAATGCTCAGCATAACGGAATCCTGGGCAACGCACTCCATGCGGCATCAACAACGCGCAATGAGGCCATAGTTCGCCTACTGCTGGACTGGGGAGCCGATGTTAATGCCCAGGGAGGCTTCTTCGACAGTACCGCACTCCAACTGGCTTCAGTACATCGCAATGAGAATATAGTTTGCTTACTGCTGGACCGTGGAGCCGACGTCAATTTCCAGGACAGTAGCGGTGCCACTGCACTCCAAAACGCGTCAGTGTTTGGGAATGACGACATAGTACGCCTACTGCTTGACCGCGGAGCCGACATCGATATGATTGGCGGCTGGGATCATAATGCAATTGAAGCAGCGGCAAAATCTGGCAAAGAGACCACAGTTCGCCTACTGCTAGACCGCGGAGCCGACGTAAATATCTCCAGCGGTCTGCAGGCCTTTGCGCTCGATGCAGCAGCACAAAATGACAATGGGGCTATATTTGACTATATAAGACGCAATGGAAACAATTTCAGGGGCCCAGGATGGAAATGTAACCCGGCCCACATGAATGACCGTGAGACCTTAGTTCGCCTGCTGGTGGACGGAGGTGTTCACTGGGCATCTCAACAGGATGAGTTGAATTCTTTCTCTGAGTACGACGAAGAAGATGTTTAGTCTGTAGGTTCATGAGCTGGGAGCAAAACACAAGGTTTAAGATGGTGATAGCTCTAATAACGTACTAGCACAGGAGCTGGCTTCGGCGCCTGTGTGAAATGTAAGGTATTGAAATACGGTCTGTAAGATTTAAAGTGTGTAAAGTCAATTCTCAGAGATAGCGGATAAATATATATACAAATAGGTTATCTGTACAGCATGCACCAAGTGTAATCTGTACATCCACCCCTCTGTATCCAATGAATACTTTCTGCTTTGAAAATACAACAATCTATCATTGCATGTCCAACTAATCTCCAAGATCCTCTCAATCTCCATCTATAGCCTATTCAGCAGCTGAATCTACATCTGTAGTATTATATATAGCCGGTGCTCCCACCAGGCAACACCATTTCAGCCAAGCTCTATCACCTACCTCTGACTATTCTACCACTCTCAAATGTATTGTGTTAATCAGTTGGAGACATATTATTCAGTAGTCTTATATTAAAATATATTTGATTTTCAGTTTGTCAGTATTCCCCATCTAAGGGACCGTTGCAACCAGTTGAACAATTAGCTTTCTCATTATCATCCTCTTACAATCCTGCAAGTACCAAGTACTGAATTGTTAAATTGAAATTAAAGGTGTCAGAGTTGTTGTCAATAGTAATATTGTTAACGAGTATAGTATCAGCATTGGTATTTGACATGGATAGCAGTAATGGGATCAATGTCTGTTTAAGTACCAGCAGTGGTTTTGATAAGGGTATTTGTAACTGTACTAATATCAGTGGCAATATTTATATCAGTATCAGTAATAGTATCTCTTTTATTATCTATATATATATTATAAACTTGGCTTGTCTGCTTGAAGCTATCTCATTGGTTGACATGCACTAAGTATCTTGAAGAAGGATTTTATTGTCTTGCAACTTACAGCTTTTGTAACGGCGAGGTCTTAGACTAGAGGTTAGGGTTGGCACGCCGGCACGTCATGCGGCCGGGTAAGCGACAACCTTAAATAGACTGCTCGTGAGGATCATGATCCT
>Ga0307515_10011379_pt1 | contig 16890 bp, 16 predicted proteins | sample 17_EM_MG_FD_194513 | JGI IMG/M metagenome (GOLD analysis project Ga0307515, IMG submission 194513) | Populus trichocarpa ectomycorrhiza microbial communities from riparian zone in the Pacific Northwest, United States - 17_EM | ecosystem: Host-associated > Plants > Roots > Unclassified | place... | reverse complement strand
ATGTACCATCCGAATCTTATCCCATGATCTTACACACCACTCCGTTATTCCTTATCGTAACAACCGCGCCATATCGTCCGACGTCGCAACACCTCTGACCACTTCTTTATCTTACTAAATTATACCGCCACCATCTCACCGCTTCCTCCGCATCTTCCAACGTCTCCGCCTTTCCGTAACACAATTCCTTCCGCACCACCCGTATCTTTCTTCTATCATTCCCAGGTATCACCGTACCTGCCTGCGCCGTGACATTCGCTGTCATTTGGATTATCCAAGTCGCCATTCCAGTTAAGCCAATCTGCAGTGTCCGAAATGCTTTCAGGTGCGCTATCCTCATCGCTTTCGACTGGATGACAGTTGATTCTCCGAATACGGCGGACATTCAAGATTTGAGTTCGTCCTCCAGGGAGGTCCTTTGCAGACAAAGCTGGTGGCAAAGGTGATCTTTTCGACAATTTAAATGCAGCCGCACCATCATGTTGGAACAGTGACCAGGATGATTTGACGATCTCTTCCGGGTCCGAAATGTATCCTACAGCGGTCATCAGCTTGTTTCGAGCGCTGGATTCCTTCTGTGTAGCACGTAGGTTTTGGCTGCCCTGCCACATCTCCAAAAAGTCGTGAACATTGGCCATTCTGGGCAATTTCCTATCCTCCGCCTCTTTCTTCATTTCCGAGTCGTTTTCTGTGTTCAGGATATCCAATTCGGGGTCAGTGCCTGCCCAAATGCCATTATTGGCTCGAGCAAACTGCCTTACAAAGACTTTTTCGCGAAGGGTCTTGCCTGTGGTTATTGACTGCCTCCAGCCGATAACATCTCGGCCAAGGGAAAAACTGGCCTCCACTCCGACACCATGTGGTATGATTGAGACTATGTCGCGCGCCACATTAGACAGATCGGCATACTTTGGGTGCGTTTCCTCCTGTTGTCACCACCAGTCGGATATGTCCGGTATCCAAAACGTACTGCTAAACTGCATTGGGTCGGAGTGGTAATCATTGAGATTTGGATTGATTTGCCCCCAGTTCTTTGGTGCTTCAGGAGGCGAATTGAAATAGAGCCTGGCGGCGGTAAATAAGCGGGCTGCGCGATCACTTCGTCCGGGTGTCGTCTCAGCCACATTGTTAGGCGTTAAGTATTCCTTATCATCGCTGGACATATCATATTCATCAAAGGGTGATTGATAGGACCCTGAAGCTGTTGAAGAGGGGACGAGATTGCTGGGCAGTACTGTTTCGAGTTTATTGACCGGCACACATCGATGTTTAGCGCAGTATTGATTCTCCACATACTTCAGAAATGCCTCTTGGTATTGTGTAGTGTAGGAAGTCTCGTCCTCAGGATTAATATCCATTCCTTTGTCCCACTTTCTAAACGATCACAACTTCCTGAAAGGATCAAGGATGGGAGCGGAAATCAGTAGAATGCCCGTCGTTGGAGTCACTTCGGCGTAGAATTTGGAGAGCATCTGTCGAGCTAACTTCACAGCGAAGAACAAGTCTTCCTTCAACGGAGTCTTCTTCTTGGCGAACACTCGCATCACGCCGTCCATGTGATCGATCATGTCATTGTACACAGTATCATCATGATGCAATGTGACTGTCTTCCTGTTCGACATCCAAAGGGTCCAATATCGAAATGGCCTTCATACTTCCATGACATACTTGACAATTGTCCATTCATCCTGAGTTGTGAATAGCGGCCGATATTCAGCGTATTGTGGGTTCTGAAGTCACTCGCGGGTGAATGCCCGCAAGCGGTAGGTGCTCTCGAGCAACGCCAGAGTAGACTTCCAACGTGTCTTCACATCCATAATCGGAAGGACAACAATGCGGACTTTGGCTTTCTGACAGTCAATGAACTCATTTCGGCGACCAGGTGTTAGCGTAATTAATACAGCAAGCATTCTCGGCTTTATGAAGGTCAGCTTTAGGACTTTCAAAATGCCATGAAATACGTACTTTCTCAATTATCTTTGCTAAACCTGGTCTCATGGCCGACACCTTAATGATTCTAGCATTGCCCTCTTTTTGAAGTCTTTGACTCTTTCCAATGTCTATGCTTGCATTCTCACCAAATTGCTGATCGCGCTCATGGGCTTCCCAAGACTTGGTGCGGCCGTTTACACCGAGACTGCTCATGAATGCACCAAAAGCCAGCTGTATACTGTACGCCATGCACGGTATATGGTTCCTCAATGCAGGCCACGCGATTCCAGAGGCCTCAAGTGTTGATTGCAGCTCGCGTGTCATCGAGTAGTTTGAGGAAGCATTATCAGTCGTAATACCAAGCAAACGGCCGTCGGTAAGCTCAAAACGACCAAGCATATCCTTCAAATGTATGGTTAGCGTTGCTCCAGTATGTTGGCCATTAACCTGTCATCCAAAATTAACTTTCGAAATGGGAACAGAACTGGCGATTAAACTCATCGAAAGCGAGTTGAACCTCACGCAATGCCCAATTACAATCAATATCGTATGCAATGACCGACGTTATCGCTAGTTTGTTCGTCGATGTCCATCCGTCCAAAGCTAAACTAACTTTATTTCGTAGTGGCAATTGTTTCATAATTGCATCCACAGTCCGTGGATATTCCCTCCCGCAAATGTTACTAAGGGTCGTAGTGGACGGATGAACTAGGTCATCGCGTAATGCCTTGTATGAACGTCGTAGCTCAAGTTTTGATATAGTGTTCCATGGATTATATGCCGAAACAAATCCTAACATGAGGTAGCGATTCCACTTGTCTTGGTGAAATTCGGCAGTTTCAAAGTCCTTTTCTGCGAGTTTGGAACGTTTTGTCTGTCATTTCGGACAATATGGATTAAACTGGATATCAAATATGGTTTTCCTCTGCAAACGTACTATTGTAATTCCACGACTTCCTTGCCTCTTCAGGATGGCCAAAGCTGTTTCATCCACTGTCGAACTAGTCAATTCTGTGACCTCGGACTCTGTTAATTCGTTTAACTTTGCGATGTGAGCTTTTGCCACCAAGTGTTTCCCCATTGAGCTGGTTCCATGTTCTGATGGATGGCGAAGAACATGACGACAAATGATACATATGATGCCAGGGCTGCCGGTCTCCTCGATTCCACAGTGCAAATAGAATCACCACGAAGGCGCATGTCTAGAACTCTTCCAAGCAATATGCCGTTTTGAGCCTACATGCATTGAAGCCCACTAGGCGTCGAAGATGATTTGTAAACTAAGGTCGCTCAAATCACGAACAACGACATGTTCATTTTTGGAAGAGATCATAACCTCCAGCAATGAGGTGTTCAAAGATTGTGTATCAGACATGGCGGTAGAAATTCAAACACTGGGTAATCCGACTTGAGAGACTGCCGAAAATAACGATACAGTAAATCAGATTGCGGGTTCTTAAATATTGAATCTACAGCTACATGGATAATAATCAGATCAGTCAGACATTGCATGCATATTTGTTATGATGAATATAAGGACAGATTGCAACGACTGACAGCGTAAACTTCCATTTAGGAACAGCATACTGAAGTTTATTGCTGTGTAGCGTTCAGAGCCTTGACGCACCGTGGGCACACAATTGTAGGAGGCGGACGCGATATCGACACTTGCATTTTTGCCAATAAAGGCAGCCGATAGGTTCATTGTGGTTCATCTGCGTTCTATTTCGGTTATATTATCCAAGATGCCAGCGCTACAATCGTTGACGCTGCGTTGACGCTCATTTTGGGATATGGTTACGATCTTGTCGGAAGCATATTTGCCTAGAAAGGCGGCCGGTAGTCCAATTATAGATCATTGAAGACGCATCGCCGCATGATTTCCCGATATGGAAGGCCTCGAATCGTTGACGCTCCTTTGACGCTCAATTTTAGGGCGTAGTGACGATGTCGTCAATAGAATTTTTGCCTAGAAAGACGGCCGATAGTTCGATTAGATTGTGATATCGCCGCAGTGCCCTCGGATTGTCCGAGATGCATGGCCAAAAGTCTTTGACGCTCCGTTGACGCTCATTTTTAGGCCATAGTAGCGATGTAGTCGCAACCGTTTTTGCCTAGAAAGGCAGCCAATAATGTAAGTATGGCTTCATGCCGCCGCACAGCCCTAGGATTTTCCATGATACAAGGCCAAAAGTCGTTGACTCTCCGTTGACATTCATTTTTAGGCCCCAGTAGCGATGTAGTGTCAATCGTTTTGGCCTAGAAAGGCAGCCGATAATGTACTTATGGCTTGATGCTGCCACACAGCCCTATGATTTTCCATGATACAAGGCCAAAAATTGTTGCGGCTCCATTGACGCTCATTTTTAGGACATAGTAGCGATGTTGTAGCAAGAGTTTTTGCCTAGAAAGGCGGCCGATAGCGCGATTATGGGGTAACGTCGCCGCCCACCCCATGCATTTTCCCTGATTCAAGGCCAAAAGTTGTTGACGCTCTGTTGACCCTCATTTTTGGGACATAGTAGAAATGGTGCCATCACCATTATTCAATAGAAAGGCGGCCGATAGTTCGATTATGACTTACTCTGACCGCGCAGCCTACTGGATGTTTCATGACGCAATGCCAAAAATCGTTGACACTCCGTTGACGCTCACATTATTCACATTTAAACAGACTTTATACACTCAATAATTGTAACCAACAAATCAAATACACATTTAGGACATCCATTGTGGCGTTTGTATCTATTATTGTTTGCATCGAGGAGCTTTGTTAGCTCACAATTTTTGGTCAACTGCTATCTACGCTATCTGAGTGAGAAATGACGAGGCCCTATCACATTCCTGCGCTTTCGGCCGGCAATTGACGGCATGTGAATTATTTCGCTAGTTTTTGGTGAATATAGCTCGACTTCCTCACCATTCCTTATCCAGCTCCTTCTCCTCGATTTCCATGACGTACCACAAGCACTTTCAAATATCTCAACCATGTGCACCAGGTCTGTGCGGAGAGTTATTCAGTTGGATACATGGATGAATATGGCATGACGGCTGTCGTTTAGATTGATTCATCATGCGCATTGACCGCTCTTCCCATGACACGTATGACATCACTCACTTAAATTTTGTTCGCACATTTTGTCACTAATATTGCTTTGCTTTTTCACTTAAGATTCACTTGCAGAATAAAACCGAACGTGATGACCGTCTTACAACCCGATTTGGATTTTAGAACTTTCACATGGTGCGTTCGACCCTTGCACATGCACAGACGAATTATCATGTCTCACAATTTGGTCACTGACATCAAGCCAAAGCTGACACGGAGCAAAATTGGTCAACGACTTGCTTTTCACCGCAATCAGACGTCAAAAAGTACAGTTTGCAACACTATTCTTCCGCAGACGCTGGAGCTGTCACCTTCTCTTCGTCGGAATCCGACATCTATATGGTAATTAGCTGGAGGCTATATGCAGGGGTAAAAGCTTACTGGTTCAACTGGCTACGCTTTCAGCAACATTGACGAATTGGGCTCGGCAGCTGGCTCACCACTTGGTATGCTCGATTCAGACTGCGGATTCACCGAACCTAGCCTATTATAACTACGTCCTGGTCGAGCAGTCCCTTGCGGCATTTGCGATAATCCGAGGACAATGTCAAGACTCTCCATCAGCTCTGTGTAACGGCACGGTCACACGTGACGTGTCCAGGGCCGGGTAAACCCCATTCCATATAGTCGGCTCGCCACGAGCCTTAGATCTCTAGCGATAATCTTACCTATACATCTACACATCTACATATATACTCACTCGAGTCCACGTTTGCAACCATATCCATATACCGCCGGACGCTGGCGTATGCGTCCTTACACTAGTATCGCTTTTTCAGTAAACGGATATGCTTCGCTCACTGGATACGCGAGTTCACCCCTATTTCGATGAGCAAGAATACGAAGTCAACAATTCTAAAATGCACTGCGACACGTGTCCAGATACCTACCAATTATACGAACGACGAGTCTTAACAAGTTCATTCTTCAATCAGGACATTTGTCAAGAGCAGAGACTATTTCGGAGATGCAGTCGGCATCGAAACGCGTTACAGGCCAACATGTCGACAATTGCTACAAGTCGAGAGACAACTCCTACACTCGCCCAACAAGAGGAAATCGCATACGGTCTATTGCAACGAGCACAATTACAATCGACTGCAGTCAATTGAGCAGCACCAAGCGATGCAGAGAGCGCGATTGACGAGAATCACTATATTACCCCGAATGCGTATGACTGACGAGAACCCAACGAGAAGTCACCAGACGACGATATTTGAGCCAACACGGTTACATTGCACGATCAGGTGCATTGGCATTCCCAGTTCCCGGAGGCTACCTCTCACGGTCAATAGCAGCTACGGAAGGGAGGCTTTCTGTGAACGAAATCCGGCTACAGACATCAACTAGACGATGAAAGTTCAATTACGGAGGAGATGCCATCCGGCGAAGCTCACTTACGATGCGAATGAGGATATTGTGATCGGATACTCGATGTCCACGTACGATTTCGGCGAATACGCACGGCAATCACCGCATCGATTCCGGTCAAGCGAATTCCCAATTGATCCTGCGGTACTAAATTGACCGCCAGCTTTTCTCTCGCGAGATGGCAACCAGGTGTCCCAATGACTAGCACAGGGGACCTACAAATACCGAGACTTCTTGATCTCGAGGCTATTTATACCACCTACTATGGGGTGAGGCAATGTTTATAGACCACCTGTGGACGGGTGAGGTAGATGCATGCAATCAAAATCTTGAGCTCGTATGGTTCCAGCTCGGAACTAGTTGTTGATCATAATCCGCGGTGGTTGGACGGCAATTGACTGCTGATCCTCTAGACCCTGCGAGGTGTTAACTCACAATTGTCCAGTCGTCAACCGACTGGCATCGTCCTGGAGCGAGCATTAGCCACAATGTGTGGAGCTTGCGATGGCCTTCGTTTCTGAAGCCAACTGAGATTAGGATTGTTAGAGCTGCGGTAGAGTGGAACCACGGAGGCTATACTTCAGAAGTGGTAACCCTCCTAGGCTGGATGAGCGAGCAAAGAGCAGCGGCAGTAGTTGGGGCAGAAGCGCGTCCTCATGAGATCTTTGAATGACTGCTACTGGCTCGCTGAGGCACGAAGGGAGTGACTGGACGGCGGGGATTGGTCCATTCGTGGGCGAACCGCTAATGACAAGGCCTCCTGGATTTTACCCTTCATCGCCTCCATCCTCTGTTGATTCCTTAGCTAATGGAGATGATAGAGCAGAATCAGTCGTACAATTTCATGCGATCTGTATTTGAGAGATATCACGACTTACAGACGGGCCTGAGATACTATGGCCCCTGAGTGATCGAATGGCACAATCAACGAAGATTCTTCTTCATACAACTTCGTCATTGAGCATCTGGCAGGAAACAGGAACCCGGCAGATGGACCCTATAGATGACCTGATTACGAGATCGGATATGAGAGACCTACTGCACGACTTTCAGCAACTTAGCAGCCGTTGAACCATACGATGACTACCGGCTATCAACACAGCTAAGGCTACCGAGACACTGGCTACCGACGTGAACAAGAAAATCGTCGATATCCCAATGGTCGGTGACCCTGGCCTGACAGAGAACGGTAGAGCGGAGGGTGCAACGAGCTCGCATAAGAATTGAAAAGTTGTCCGAGGGACCCTGACCTACGAAGGGAGGATATACTACAAATATGGCTACCGAAGCAGCTTCCAAAGCTGCAACAATGATCACTGATGGGTTGGGCCTGCGGAGCTTTTCACGAGGAATTGGGAGAGCTCGAGTGCTAGCGCACTTGAAAGTATGGTGAGTATGACGGGATACCGGGATGCTTACAAGTTAGATATACCGATGCAATGGGCGATGGCGACGGCGATGGTGATTATGAACAGCGAGCGGAAGGAGGTCCGAACGAGATACCGAACGACTGCAATCGACTTCCGAATCAACACCGAATCAAGTCCTACCAATCGATATGGCACCCAACACAGCTGTATGAGACTAGTCGTCGGCAGAGCAACGACATTTAAAAAGAGGGGGATAACCATACCGGAGTCAAGAACCCCTACCGCGAACTATCAACATACCGGAAGTGCTGGAACGAAGCACCGCGAAGTGCACTCACCAATAGAGACGGCTAGCGGCTCCAAGCGCACCAGGGGAACAATTGTCAAACTTGACTCAGAGAACGGCGATGATCTTTCCAAGATATTGTGGATCCACCAATTTGCGTGGATCCACAAGGCCGGATAGTATCATATCTTCCCACCCTCTTCCTACCCTCGTCGAGCCAGAACCGCTCTTTCTCACGAATTCCCTTTGGAATTCCGTGAGAGGTGCGGCGGAATGTTGATGATGCGCTCTCTGCCTTTTAACTCCGCCGTTTCACCACAGCGTACCTGACGATGAAGTGGCAAGCACACCAGAGGAAAGCCAGCGAGCGCACCCAGCAATTGGAGATGATGATCACCGAGCATACAACGGATGACAAGTGTACATGCAAGTGCACCGGAGAGATGGATGGAAGTCAATAAGCGAGGTGAAGTCAATATGATACCCGAATGTGGATGGACGAAGCATAGCCGTTGCAGTGCCGTCGAGATTGAGGACATTGGGACGTCTCACACGACAGTAAGTCAACAGGCAGAGCAAGTCATGGTAGTTACTGGACAGAGGGCGACGCGGAAAGACGACCAAAGCCGAAGATAGTTAGTCTGCAGATGAAGCTAAAGCCGAACCGAATTACGTGTCGAATCACAGATTTCGATTACAATCCTGAATCCCGATATTACTCTGCTACGGAGCCACGATGACAATCGATATAATTATAAGTCGTCGGCGGAGCAACGAATTTTCAAAAACAGGGAGATAACCGTGTCAAATCAGTCAAGCCCTACCGACAAGTCAAAAGCCCACCAAGAGGCAGTCTACTGAGACACGCACCGAGAGTCTACCGAGATGTCAACCGGCAAGTCCACCAAATCGACCAAGATGCTACTGAAGCCGCCTTTCGAGAGCGCAACCTTGAAGTCGACTGGATGGTCACCGATGCGGATTGTGAAAGATGATTACCGAGTCAAGATGCCCCTACCAGTCAATGCCGAGTACCGGTGACTACAGGCTGCAAGATATACTCTATAGAGCTTGTGGAAGCACAGCGCTAGCGCGCTTGAACTTGTTAAGCATAACCATTTTAGAGAAGCTTACATGTTAGATATCAACGGATAAGACGCGATTGACGCGTACGATTGAGGGCTATGACCGATGCGGCAGCGGAAGCTCCCATCGATGCCAAGTCATGAGCGGTAGCCACCCTGATGATTCCGACAATGACCTACGCCGAGATATACGGGCTATGGGAATGGATGGTCGGAGGAGTATGGGTTTGGAAGTGGAGATATGGAGGACGGGATCACTTTTGGATGGTTTCGTGTTTCTCTGTTCTCTTTCTTTCTTCTTTGGATCTCGGCCCGGTACAAATGGCGTCGGCATGGGTTTTTACCACCTTCGGAATAAGTCAAGTGGAGATGGATTTTCCCCGTGCGCCGGATCCGCCGAGGAGTCGCCATTGAGCTGTACCAATCGGTTGTGGGACTTATGAGTTCGTACGATTGCATACATAGGCTGATTGTTTCATTTTGTTTCCCTTTCCTTCTGTTCTCTTATACTGGATGTGGCAGCCCAGGAGGTCTGCGCCTAAGGAGAGGGATAATGTAACGGCACGGTCGCACGTGACATGTCCAGGGCCGGGTAAACCCCATTCCATACAGTCGGCTCGCCATGAGCCTTAGATCTCTAGCGATAATCTTACCATTACATCTACACGTCTACATATATACTCACTCGAGTCCACGTTTGCAACCATATCCATATAGCGCCGGACGCTGGCGTATGCGTCCTTACACTCTGCATATATTGCTGTTGGAGGTTCCGGAGCGTCATCGAATGTTTGCGGCTGGACGACGGCCGGAACCGTCAATTCGGTGGTGCCGTACTTCTTATCCCGTTCACGGAAGTTGTTGGCTGCATCCTCCCATCCCGGTTGAGTCATTTCGTCGAGCTTCATCTGCTTCTGCCGAAATCTCTCCATGCGCTGCTGGACCGTGTTGGTGATTGTGCCCCTCACCCAGCCGGGTTCGTCATCTTCGCTCAAATTGCCCTGCTCAGTCTCTTCATCCTCTTCCTCTTCCCCATCCTCCCCATCATCGGAACTTGCAAGATCACTCAGACGGTCTCCGATAGCAACCAGCATCTCCTCAAACATCTTTTCGGGCTCTCTGGACGTCTATCCCGCTATTTCAGCCTGCGTCATGTCGTCCTGCTCTTGTTGAACCGCGGCCTCTGCGTCTTCAACTCGCTTTCTTGCCCCAGCGGTCTCTCTCTCCACATAATCCTCAATCCATTTCTCTTTCTCTTCATTGCTTAAGAAGTGCGTTTCTCGTTGCTTCTCCGCCGCAAGCTTCTGTTTGGATTTCAAGCTGCACAATGCCCTAATGGCTCGGATTCTCTCTGCCACCAAGCCGCTCTTGCCTTCATTCGCTTGAAGACGTCGTTGGGTTGACCGCTTTCTTGATTTGCCGTATCTGCCCGCTGGAAGTGGCGAAAAATCCTTTGTCGGAGCATTGACCATTGTAGTTTTCGTGGAATTTGTTGTTGGGCGATATGTTGGATGTTGCAAGTTATTGACAATATGGAGGTAAGCTGCGTCTTTTATGTCAAGGTTAGTACGTTTACTCATCTTGAACAAAGCAAAACCGCTCTCTTGACTGTCAATAAATCCGGAATAATGACGCTACCCATACTACATCACATGATTGTTAGCGTCAGTTTCATGTAATATCCCAGGGATTATTTGAGACAAACATCAGCAGACGTCCTTTCGGTCGAACTGCATCCTATTAATATCCAGCAATTGGGCGATTTCAGCGGTCGTACACCGCAATTGATCCCTGTAATCAAACAGGCAACATCAGACCGACTGATTGCAAATTGCGGGGCGGAGGGAAACCCCTCCAACTTGCATCCATACTCAGTAGGATTCATCTTGATCGTAACGATCTTGTTGGCTGCTATATATTCCATTCTGACATGAAGCTAACTATATAGTCCTCAGGGCTTCCCACTTTCTCTCATTATCATCTTCCTCTCCTATTCCACATCAGCACATTCTGGATACACAACCACCTCCGGCAGGTGAGAGCTGATCAAATACCGGCAGATTGGTGGGTGCTACATCCAATACGGAACATCTTTGCACACAACAAGAGCACAGACACAAGTTCGTTCACCGCGATGCTGCCAATGTAGCCACCAAACATATAACCCAGGATGCACATTTACAGATCGTCCGCAAGACAGGCAGCAGCAAAAACAAGAAGCAGCATGCAGTTGGCTGTAAGTATATCCTCATCGTGGCAAACGGCAGTCAATAAACTGAATAACGTACAATGGGTGTCTGTAAAGAGTTACGTAACGAAATCATCGCTGCCCGTAGCGGGAAACCTGCATGGTTGACAAAGGCATATGTCCGCACAGTCCGTGGAATCGAACATCATCCTGTTGTGAGCTCTGGGATTTTGGCACATGAATTTCCGGATAAGCGTCCCCGTGATTGGACGAAACAGGCATTAATCACTTCAGAGGAGGCTACAGAAGCGTATATGCTAGAGGTAAAAGCCGAATTGCATTGTTAGAAGCATCGACTAATGTCTTGTAGGTTTTCAACATGTCCGCAACTATCGCCAGCCAAGGAGGTCGGGTACAGCTGGAACAGTCTGACATGCACCTGGCATTGAATATGGCCACAATGGCCAAAGAAGGCTTTTCGCGCGCCGCAATAGAGGACATGAAATATCTCATTAAGACACCATGAGCCGAGGTCCAAGAGGAGAAGAAGCGGGGTGTTGAGTTTCCTGGGCATAGAAGATGAAGGCTGCGATACAATGACACCCAGCAATGCTTCGTCATAACCAAACGCCCGGCTGCCTTCCTTGCCAAAATGGCACCGCAAAGAATCCTCAGACACACTGGAGACGCAAAGGAAGAGGTGCACCTCCCTCCGCCCGACGCAGAGTGCGGACTCCATAGCGGACTCCACCTCTGCCCAGCACGCAATCTGCCCCGACCGGTAACACCTCCGGAGCTCAACCGTCTGAAATCGTCAATTTGCCGGCCAGATATACTTATTAGCATACAGCTCTTCCTTGTGCGGAATTGTTCGATGATGATGAGGATACTGAGCACGATACCGATTTTGATCCAGATATGCTGACTGATGATGGTTAGTACACTATCTGTTGTGTGGTAATGCGTCTAACATTCATTTTGAAGACAACAGCAGCGGCTTGAGCGATCCTGCTACTGATGACGAGCATTGACCGAAAGACCCGGGATTTTGGAGATAATGATTATATATATCTATGTATTATTAAAGAACAAAGTAGTGATCAAGAAGAAAGTATATGAAAACACCAGAAAGGCAGCCAAAACAAAGTGAATGATGGACTGTGCCAAAATGAATGGTTGCATATTGTGGATACAGCCATGGCAAAATGAGCGTCAACTGAGCGTCAACGATTCTTGGTCATGAGTCCTGGCAAATAACACCTCCGATAGGTTGTAGTCAGTCACAAAGGAATTCTTGTCCGCCTTTATAGGCAAAACAGACAGCAATACCCTCCCTGCCCCATCATGAAAATGAGCGTCAATGGAGAGTCGACGATTTTTGGTCATGTGTTCTGGGAAATCACACCCCCGATAGGTTGTACTCAGTCATAAAAGAATTTTTGGCTGCCGTTATAGGCAAAACAGATAGCAATACCCTCCCTGCCCCATCGTAAAAATGAGCGTCAACAGAGCGTCAACGATTTTTAGCCATGCGTCTTGGGAAAAGACACCTCCGATAGGGTGTATTGAGTCATAAAGGAATCTTTAGCTGCCTTTATAGTCAAAACAGATTGCAATACCCTCCATGCCCCATCATGAAAATGAGCGTCAACAGAGCGTCAATGATTGTTGGTCATGTATCATGGGTGATCTGGGGGGCGACAGGTTGCACATTGTTATAAACTGATTATTGACTGCCTTTATAGGCAAAAGTGAAAGTTGAACGCTTCCCGCCCCATCTTCAAAATCAGTGTCAACAGTGCGTCAACGATTGTTGGCCTTCCATGATGGTTAATCACAGCGCGATGTGGCGATTATTGTCTATATATATCGTTTTGACTGTTATTATACTCTAAAAGGCTCAAGAATACTTAGTGGTAGCTCTGTAAATGAGATAAGTTGTTACTGTTCCGGAGGATGTGGCTAGAATATCCCGAACATATATGCCTATAAAGGCTGTCATATCCTGCTGTATGGATGTTTGTGATCACGCACCACTCATATTACCGAAGATGCAAGACCAAATATCGCTGACGCTCTGTTGACGCTCATTTTCAGGATGTAGTTGGGCGCTTGAGTATGCTTGTTTGGCACATCAAGGTGGCTAGTACGTCAAAAACGAACCGTGACGTACCATGGTCAATATTTTACGCTTAAGAGTCGCATATCTGAATGCGACCATTGTCACGGCGTAAGAAGGTACGAAGGTACTTCGGAAATATAGAAGAAAGATATGGAAGGTGTGGAAGGAATTGTGTTACAGAAAGGCGGAGACGTTGGAAGACGCGGAGGAAGCGGCGAGATGGTGGCGGTATAATTTAGTATAGATAAGGAAGTGAGTTGAGGTGTTGCGACGTCAGGAGAGGTGGCGTGGTTGTTACGATAAGGAATAACGGAGTGGTGTGTAAGATCATGGGATGAGATTCGGATGGTACATCGGAGCATGAAGAATGGTTCGAGGGTGGCAGACGAATTGTATATAAAGAGAGCGTTGATAGTGTTGGAGGGTTTTCTTTTCTTCTCACTTTACTCGTTCTCTTGTATAGCAAGCAATAGTACGATTTTGGAAAATACTCTGATTCTTGTTCCTCGATACGCACTTCAAGTTCAGTCCCGCAACATCCATATCACCTGCGCCCGACCCCGCCCGTTACAACCATAAATGTAAAACCCAAAACACAGAACCGGAGATTGGAACCGACGGGTCTAGCCAAACCCGGCGAAAGCTGCGGATTGACGGGTACGGGTCCTGGTTTGGCCCGCCAAGAGTCTCCCGGTCGGGTTTTTGGACGGTTCTCGAAGCGAAACAACCCGTTTTTGCCGTCCAAACCTGGACCGCTGGCGGGTCACCCGGACCCGTTGCTAACACTACTGAGGTGTCTCAGCAGGTGACATGTGAGATGACGCGCCCAAGTTTCGACTCGATTTGCACTCAATTTCACCGTTCCTCGGTGTTTGTGGAACTCTGACTTGCTGTTGTGCAACAGGTGATGAACATGTTAATGAAATATGGGAAGCCATAAGCATTATTGAGTAATCTATACGTCACAATAGAATGAATGAGAGTCAAATTCGAAATTCTACCCCAAATATTTCCCGGAGTATATAGTGGCAAGTTTCAGTGGATTGGAACGTTTCCACGATTTGCAGGAAGCTATTCCATTGTTGTTTGTGTGTTGGCAAGGCTAAATTGAAGTGAACGAGAGATGAAATCTCATTTTTGATAGATATAAGCTGCCAATTCTTGGACTGACAGGACCTCTTGCGGTGATTGTCTCACCACATCATCTGGCCCTGACTTGCAATACCCACTAACCATCAAGTCTTGACGTACTGTTAGCATTGCCATTGCGACTGAAATCACAGTCAAAATGCAAATTCTGCTTTCTTCAGGTTAATCAAAGGTATGAACCTTGGCATAAATGTCTCGGGTTGCCTCCATATGGTCCATATCTTGCAATGTCAAACATCTCGTGCACCAACAAGGCCAACACACCATCCAATGGTCGATGCTTGTTACAGAACTTTTCGCAACTTCCAGCTGGGAAATACGGTAAACAGAAAAACAACTTCAAATGTCAACTTCATGCTGCTAACAAAGGTAAGACCGGCTGTGATGTAGAAATGTTACCACCGTTGGGAGCATTGCGCTGCTTACGCCGAAGAAGAGACCTGGTGCTGAGAACAGCGTGAATGTGAACGGTTTGAGAAATCCTGCACGTCTAATACAGTTCGAAGATTGTGTGAAGAGGGTAACTACTGTGGCACGACAGCAAGTTCAAGACACCGAAACGGCAATGGCTCAAGAGTAGTAAGATATTGGTACTGCTGAAACCGCGGAAGCTGCAACAAGTAGGTCCAAAATCACAGTTGAAGACATCTGGAATGTTATTGGAGACAGTTTAAGCGATCTTGGAATGTCTGAGAATGACCAGGATGTGGATGACAAAGAAGATATTGAAGAGGATACATAGCTTGACAAGCTGAGTGATGATGATAAACCTGGCTGTGTGATGGGCACAATGTCCAACACAGTACAGCATAGCATATAGAGTGTTCAGCAGCAGCATATGAGACTGGACAAATCGATGCAACCAGGAGAAGTGGATGCAGCCCACTGCTTGATTGAGAGGGATAGGGAGTATGGGACAGCCGAAATGATGGTTCTTGCAGTCGTCTAGCCCCAAAGAGACAATACTGCAGTCACACCACACCCGACAAAATGTGGAGAGCTTATGCATGATCACGACAGCCTCTGCAGACAATTGCAAATTCTGGCTGTAACCTCTTGGCCAGGAAGAAGTCAAATAATGCTGGGTTCTGAGATACCACAGTCACACAAATTCATACATATGCTGTCACCCCACATGGCACCCAGATCGACACCAATGCATTATCTGAAGGCTATTGAACTCTTAAGCTTTTACCACGGCGGATAACATCCCGTGCGATGATTCGCAGACATTCATCGGATATTGAAGTAAATACATCAGCAACAACTCTGGTTTCCGTCAGAAACACCCGGGTAGTGTTAGCAACGGTTCCGGACCGTCGCTTCGGGTCCGGGTCCGGGTCCAAACCGAACCGTTGCCAAATTGGCGGTCTGGGTCGTCAATAAACCCGAACTGCCCACTCGGGTACGGTTCCATGGTAAACTCCCAACCCGTCACAATTGGGCGGGTTTTCAGCGGGTCGCCCAGCGGGTCCATCTATAGATTCATATAAGGCTCTTAAATTTGCAAGTTGTCATTGATATCTTATCAAAATCGCGTTTACAGCAACCAAAAATGGGCTTTTGCTTATTGAGCAGCTTGCAATATTGATTAATTTGGTATTTGTGTTTCACCTTCGAGATATGGTATTTTTGACTAGCTAGGCGGTCAATAATACGGTTATGCATGCGATGTTCCACGCGATGCCTTGATTACGAAATATGCAAGTCCTAAAACTGTTGACCCTCCGTTGACGCTCATTTTCAGGATGCCGCAGGGAGCATGTCGCTGATGTTTTTGCCAGTAAAGGCTGCCAATATCTCATAAATGGATGTCCTCAACCAATCGGAACATAACTTACTCGAGATGCAAAGCTAACAATCGTTGACGCTCCGTTGACGCTCATTTTCAGGATGCCGCAGGGAGCATGTCGCTGTTGTTTTTGCCAGTAAAGACTGCCAATATCGTATAAATGGATGTCTGCAACCAATCGGAATATAACGTACTCAAGATGCAAAGCTATAAATTGTTGACGCTCCGTTGACGCCTATGCTAAGAATGGGGCGGTGACCGTGTTGCAATCTCTTTTGCCAATAAAAGCTGCTAATACGACCGTTATGCATATCAACGGCCAAGTCACTGGTGAATTACCATATTTACATGACCACAAATCGTTGACACTCCGTTGACGCTCATTTTAATGTATTATCCATTAAACATTTGCTGCCGTCCATAAGTGCTTTCATCCTGGTTTCACTTTATCGGTTGGCTTTCTGCTTGATTCAGACTTGGCCCTGT
>Ga0307515_10011378_pt1 | contig 16891 bp, 15 predicted proteins | sample 17_EM_MG_FD_194513 | JGI IMG/M metagenome (GOLD analysis project Ga0307515, IMG submission 194513) | Populus trichocarpa ectomycorrhiza microbial communities from riparian zone in the Pacific Northwest, United States - 17_EM | ecosystem: Host-associated > Plants > Roots > Unclassified | place... | reverse complement strand
ATTTTGATTATATATTATACAGTTTTAATTTATGCTAATTTAATTATTTTATAATTTTATAAAATGATTTTTTTAAAATGATTTTAAATAATTACCGACCGAATTACCGACGGAAATTCCATCGGTAAATCTGTCGGTAATAAAAAAATATTATTACCGAGGGATATACCGACGAAATGAAGCGGATAAATTTATTTTTTTATTACCAACGGATTTACCGATGGAAAAAAAATTACCGACGAAAGATTCACCGACGGAGCATTTCCATCGGTAAATTAATTACCGACGGAATATGTGTCTTACACCGACGGAAAAATTCCGTCGGTAAAACTGTTAAATCTTGCAGTGAAACACTCTTTTTTCTTAAAAAATAATAATAATATATAAATAGAGAACAACTATAATTTTCATATACATTATTCAACATATTCGGTTAACATCATGATCGATGATAGGAGATCTGTTCATAAATCTCAATTTCTAATTACATAATCAAATCAAGGTTTTCTTTAGTCATTTTTTTTCTTGGATGAAAACACGGTGGCCAATATAATAATCATACCTTGTGATGAACCGATATTTTATCGGTATATCCTTATAAAAATATACCAGATCAATAAAAACTTATGGTTATAAATTTTCTTGAATACAAAGATGCCATAATGAAAGCGCAGATAAATCTCAATTTCTAATTACATAATCAAATCAAGGTTTTCTTTAGTCATTTTTTTTCTTTGATGAAAACACGGTGGCCAATGTAATAATCATACCTTGTGATGAACCGATATTTTATCGGTATATCCTTATCAAAAAATACCAGATAAAAAAAAACTTACGGTTATAAATTTTCCTGAATACAAAGATGCCACAATGAAAACGCATTGGGTCTGCTGCTAGCCACACACAACAACAATTGGACTTGACAGTATGCTAAGCCCCTGACACGTTGGGTTTGACGCTAGCGAGACCCAACCACGATTGATCTTCCAAGCGAAGTAATCAGGGTATTCTAACTTCTAAGCAAATATCTTAGCGTCACCTCCAAGACATATTTTCTCCTAAAAACCTCCTTCATACATGTCACTTAGATCATCTCAGGATGTATAATACTTGATAAAAATATAAGTTTCTTGAATATAAATGATTTATTCAAAATGATATTTTATTTTTTTCAGGTGATGGTTGAAGGCTCCTCAACACTTATCCTAGAATTTGCAATTATCCAAGGAAGGGATAGACGTAGTCTCTTCAGTGCTATATACACCAATCTTTCAAAGATGAATTTCAAGGGATGAATGTGATCTTTCTAGTGTTATATACATCAATCGCCAAGGGATGACAATGCTGAGAAAGCTACAGGTTCCCACCCTCCAAAGAACCTATAATCATTTAGAAATTTCGAAGTATAGGTTCACCCTCCTTGGCTTCCACACATCCACTAAGAAATTTGTATAGATGATGACCATGGTATCCTCGATCTCTTAGAATACTTTCAAGTACAAATTCTCAGTATTTTACACATGAAATAATTTTTTTTAGTTCAAATGCATATTTTTTCTAGCATATACCCCCTTTTTATACGAGCACAACTCGTTTTTCTACCCTAAATAGAAAATTAATTAAAGTCTTCGCATATTATTATATTGCAAAGACTGGGGTTAATGATGAATCAAGATTTTATGAGTGTATCTTTATCAAAAAACACCAGATCAAGAATAACTTATTGTTATAAATTTTCTCGAATGCAAACACGCTCCAGGGTCTGCTACTAGCCACAGTTATCCATAATTGGGCTTGACATTGTGTCAAGCTCCTAACTTTTTGGGTTTGCACTAGTAAGACCCAACCATGATTGGGCTTGGTAATGTACCAAACCCCGGGCTCGTTAGGTATGACACTAGTCAGATCCAGTCATGATTAGGCTTGGCAATGTGCCAAGTCCCGGGCACGTTAAGTGTGACCCATGCTATACCTAGTCACCATTGAGCTTGATAGTGTACATAAAAAAAAATGATCTTAAATCACCTTTTATAATATAACTATGCATAAAAAATAATGTGTTTCCTCATAAATCATACTCTATGAATGTTATAATTTTATTGGCAAACAATCAGAACTTAAGAAAACTACAAGTAGAATTAAGATATATCATATTTTTTATTCACCTAAAACTAATTTTAACAAGGTGGGGGAGGTAGTAATGAATATGCTTAAGCTTGAGGTGGAGAGTGAAAGGATAGTAAAACAAATGCGTATCAGATTTGGAACGAATTTCCGTCCCATTATATTTTATTTATTTCAAATAAAAAAGGATAAAATTAGTAGAGAAAAATATTTGGTGTAGACATTCTTATATTTTTTTATGAATTATGAATTATAAATTTTATTTTTATTTTTTTTGTATGGGATTTTTTTTTAAGATGGATCTAAAAATTAATTAACAGTATGATACTAATTACTCCCTAAATACCATATAATTCTTTCCTTACACATAAGAATACGTGATTGTAATTCATCATGGAATAAAGCATAAAGGTTGATTGATTTATGTTTTTTTTTTATATATATAATTAATGTATTTTTGAGCTAGTACACGAGACAAAAAGAGTTTTAGATGCTTTTAATTGAGCATTTAGCGTGTTTGAAAAATAATAATAAATTTTTACGTCTTATAATTTTAAATTTTAAATTTGAAATAAGCAAATATCTTCAACTATTAAGCTAACCATTGTTTTAAATTGTTATGAAATCAATTAGAAAAAGAAAAAGAAAAAAAGAAGGTTCGTATACATTGAATATGCCCAACCATCTTTTCTGCCCCATCTCTTGATTAGCCTTCTCGAATAAATTCCTAACGGGAGACAGGCAGACCTGGGGTAGGATCATCGATGCTCTTCGCCTGCTGTGGCGACAAGTCGATCATCACATGCAGGACCATTTGGATCTTGCATGGATTCGAGGCAAATATGGAATTAATTTTGTTAAAATGAAATCTTTAGAGAAAATATTTTTCTTGTGAATCATTGATGGTTTGGTGTTCATACAAATACCACATACGATTGAAAACAATACATTCTAGAAATGCGATATTGCTCCTAGAAGCAAATGATTACATGATTCTTTCTGTTATATTATCCGTCAAATTCTGTTTGAATCACAGTTAATTTGTAAGGAAACTCTATTTTGAAACTCAATCTCGACATGTAGTTGAATGAAAAAAATAGGATATTTTTTAAAATTACCACAATTTTGAATTTTTTTTTGGTAGAATAACTCAATTTAAAAAATATTTAATAAAATAACACCCTTTCATCTTATCACGTTTCAGAAACGCAATATTTATTAAATATCGTTATTTTTAGGTGCGACAAGATAATTTTTACACTTCAAAACAACAATATTTAAAAAATATCAAGATTTTGAAACGCGATAATGTAAAACTCCAATCATTTGGTTTAATTGGTTGGCCGTTTCATAAAAATCATAGTTTAATGAACTTTTTTTGCAAAATATATTTTATGAGTCAAAATATACATCTTTATCTAACTTGTGACTCAAAAATAGACTCTAATTAAAATATTAAAAAGTTATTGTTCAAACAGTAGTTGTCATTTGTTTTTCAATGTCAGTGATATAGTCGAACTTGCGATAACGAGTGACCTTAAGCAATTAAGTGTTTGTCTACCATAACTAAATGAGAATCTGCCCCCGAATAGATTACGCTGATGGCCTAACAGATGGATTTATGTATCAACAGTATAGATCTAGGCTCAAGAGGAGGTCTGGTCTCACCAGACTAGAATAATAACAACTAAAAATGACCTTAAGTTTTTATTCAACCGTTGGATCTCACTTAAATTTTTATAGGAGTTTTTGGAGATCATTTTTCCTATAATAGATATGCAGACAGTCGAATCTTTAGATATCAAAAATTTCGTTGAGACCTCCCTGCTTTTTGCTATATTAGTGATTTTTCATTTTATTTTCAGAACTAATCGACTAATTTCATTGACCATTATGAATTGGTCGACTAGATAAGTAAGATAATTGAAGTTTTTACTTGTCATATTTTAGAAGCACAACAAAATAAAAATATGCTATTTCATAAAATAAATTTTTTTTTTTTGCTATGTTAATTATTTTGATTTTGTATGTTAATTTCACAATTTGTCAAAAAAATAAAAATTACCAGTGGCCAAAGCAATAGGTTGCTTTTCAGTTGAGTACAATTAATTCTTCACTAAGTTCATTGTCTAAAAGTTAGTGAACGGGATAAGATTTGATGCATTAAGGGGTCCCACGGAGGGAAAAGGGAATGGAAAGCAGGCTATGTCCAAGAACAGACATATCATTTATGGCCGATCAAAAAGATATGATTTCGAATAAAGTTATGACACTCTGTCAATAATGGACCGTACCCACTCTATCCTCAACTTTCTCTCTCGATCTCCAACGTCAAAGATTTGCATGATTACTACCACGTGACCATTTTTATTTTTTATTTTTTATTTTTTTTTCTAATTGAAGGAACCAACAACCATTTGTTTGTTTTTTTCTGAGAACTAACTAGTAACTACCCACCAAAATCAGGAGTGTAAAGCCTCTTCAAGTATTTGCCACGCTATAGTTGGGTCACTCGTGCCAGCTGTTTAATCCGTTAGCTGTTTTTTTTTTATATTATTATTTAGTGTTTGAAACAGTGATAATAATAATTTTTTATTTTTTATTTTTTTTCTTATTGAAGGAACCAACAACCATTAGTTTGTCTTTTTCTGAGAACCCACCAAAATCAGGAGTGTAAGCCTCTTCAAGTATTTGCAACGCTATAGTTGGGTCACTCGTGCCAGCTGTTTAATCCGTTAGCTGGTTTTTTATTATTTAGTGTTTGAAAAGTAATAGTAATTATTTTTCATCTGAAAATATATTAAAATAATTTTTTTTATTTTTAAAATTTATTTTTAATATAACATATTGAAACAATCCAAAATTATTAAAAAAAATAAAAAATCTTCAAAAACACTTGTGCTCTCAGTTCTCATGATTCAAGTTTTCTTTCCAATTAGGTAAATTCCATGTTAATAAAAACCATCTCACCTACTTTTCTTTCCAATTCATATTTCTATTTAGAATAAATGAATTCTAGATATTGATATCCAAACGCTCAGGTTTCTCATCAATCTTATGGCTAAACAATGGACATATTCGACTTTTGAGATACAGACCACGGCCCATTGAAGCAAAGCTGTTACAGTACATTAATGAGGCTTCATCAGTACCTCTGATGGACCAATACGAGCCTGAGAGTTTTTTGATGGGCTCGGGCATGAGTTTCAAGCATGTTGACCCAAGCCGATTATAATTAGTTCTGACCTCTGAGCCAGGCCAGTACTTTCAAGCTCCGGATGGCCCAGCGTACTGTCCTTTTCACTGCTCAGTTTGCTTTCTTAAGCTGGGTTTATATGATCTTTCATTCAATTACAAAATTCCAACCTTCACTTTTCAAGTTGACTTCTTATTTGATTTTTTCGGCCTTTTTCAGCAGCCATTGACACTTTTTTTTTTTTTTTACATTTTTTCTCAAAGTGTTTCCTTTTATCAGGGAGGAGTTGATGCTGCCAATATATTTCAAACAATTATACAAATATATTATTAAGTTTATTTTCTTCATCGTTTTGTTCTCTTTACTGAAAGAAGTTGTTTTATTTTGTTGTTCAATGTGATTAAAAATAACCAAGTAAGATGATAATGCACACACACATATTTAAAAAGTTAAGTTTCACATCAAAGTTAGCCTCAACTTCGAGCAGCATGGCCCTGATCAAAAACCTCGGCAAAGCCCGGCCTTGCATCTGTTAATAAAAAAGTGGCATGTTCAACACATTATTGAGCTCAGCCATCATCTAACACGATTGAGTTAGGGTGTTTTAAAAAATATTTTTATAAAAGTGTTTTTTAATTTTATATATATATATATATATATATATATATAAAAGTGTAGCATTTCTTAGGGTTCGGGCTTCAATACATGAAAATTCACCAATCCCTAGTTATCCCTGAGGATCTACCGTTGGGTCCATCATCCCTAGTTCGGGCTTTAATTAAGATCATTCAGTAACTAGGCCTACATATATTTTCTTGATAGCTATTTCATTTTTTTGTTCTTTTTACAGAGACAAGACTATAAACAAGAGAATTCTTGGAAGAGGGAGAATGGGAGTCTCTTCAGTAAAAGCGAATTTAAGCGCTTTGCTCCCATGGAATTTTAATGAATTTCGCACAGGCTTACAATTAGAAAAACCAAAAGAGAATCTTGGAGCTGGATATTCGCACAAAGGAACAAATTTGTAGAGTGTGTTTTGTATTGCGGTTGCTGTTGTGGTTGTGGTTTTAAAAAAATTGATTTATAAAAAGTAATTTTAGTTGAAGTTGATTTGAAAAAATATATGTTTGATTAAAACTGTGGTTGAAATTGAGGTTGAACAAAAAGTAGTTTAATGTGTTTGGTTAAAAAAATGTTTTTCAAATTAAGGTTATAAAATAATTAAAAAATATATATATTAATATTAATGATTTTTAATTTAAATATTATAGATTTAACTACTGTTATTACATCATGAAATAAATAATATTGATATCAAATATTTTTTATTATTCCATTAAACTATGTGCAATGTCATTACATATGAAATCTATCCAATAATTAAATACTAGTTTTTCGAGTAAAACACAATTTTTTTTAAAAAATTTACAATTTCATTACGTACAAAAGTCATTCGACAAGAACTACAGTTTCCATGATTTTTTGAGCGTGCAATAAAATTAGATAAAATATTATCAGGAATAAAATTGAGATTACAGTACGAGTAAATTTAATTCACCTTAAACTAATTTAAAAAAAAACAAAAAAAATATTGTTCATGATTAACTGCACTGGTTTTCAGGGGAAAAAAAACTAAACTTTTCTCACTGGTTTTTTTTTTTTAAAAAACTGAACAGTGCGACAATGGAGCATGGTTTCACTGTTCACTGAACAATTCTTTAAAAATACCACGAGAAGCAAAACTGCTTCTCCAATCCTGCGGCTGGGCAGCAAAAATTAGTGGATCCTACCAATCAAAATCAGTTTTATTTGCTTTACCAAACACTTATATGTGTGGCTGCGGCTAAACTTCACTCCCAGCCACATTACCCAATAGCATCGTAGTGTGCATAAATTAAGCTGGGCAGTAGGGGAAAATCCCATTTATGACGGAGTAAAATATTTTACTGAAAAATAGCAGCACTAAAGATCACGGCCGAAGAGCTTCGCCAAAAACAGGTTAAGAATAAAGAAAGCTAAAATTAAGGGGAAAAAAACCCAAGATAGTTAATAATATATAGCCATAATATATTCTCTTTATTCTTAGTTTTCCAACTTTGTAGATGTCAAAGTTTGCTGTTTCACAACTCATGACATGCTAATAACGTGCTTAATTAACATACATGCATATATTCTTTACTTGATCAGTGATCACGGTCAAGACTGAAAAAGCATCTAGGGCTAGTAAATAAATGCCCTAAAATATAATTTTTATATAAGGCTAAAAAATAATGCCCCGAGCACACTAGAGGTATACGAGATTATGCTGCCGATGGTAGATTTCTATGGTTAATCACTCCATCGTCAGTCAATGCCGCTATTAGGGGTCCAAGTTTTTCTTGATCAACAGGCACAGTAATATTCTTGTAATCCAACGACTCATCCTCGTATATTTCCCACCACTTCTTCACCAAAACCTGGATGTCCTCTCTATCCATGTTTTCTTCCTTGCCAGTATACCTCCATGGCTTTGCTCCCTAACGATTTGAACAAAAATGAAAATCAATTAAGATATAATGTATAGATTCATGTGTTTAAAAAACAACACTTTTAGTGACAAATTAACTCTCTTACCGCAGCACAATAATGGACAACCTTCACTTTGTCAAGCTCGAAATTCTCAGGATGGCGCCACAGCATCGCCGAGACAAGGTTGTACACAGGAGGGATAGGCTTGTACACATCCCTGAAGAACATGTTCAGAAAATCCTGCAAATCAAAACCAAAAACAAAGTGATAGATTAATGAAAGAACGCAAAGTCTGCCAGTTCTTTTTGGACGGTGCGAAAAATCCTGACAAAACAATCTTATTAGCATAGCCGAAAATTTGTATTTATACGTGCCTAGACAATAACAAAACTCTATATTCTCAACCACTCTAGATTACCTGCTCAGCAAATGAAGTAGGAGGGGTGACTTTGAGGGTCTCCAAGAGATCAAAGTAAGTTAAAAGCTTAGGCTCAAAGACAAACATGCCAGCATTAAAGTATAGAGGAGGAGGTGAGCCCATCTCCTTAGGCCACCGAACTTTTTCAGGGCATTGCTGGCAGTATCCAATCTGATACTGAGGGGTGCTACTCCATGTCTTCTCACAAAAACAGTCCATCACAGCATAGAAATATCCATTCGGCTCATCAAAAAGATGATCAATGTTGTCAAAGACTTGAATATCACCATCTAGGTATATCATCTTCTCATAGTCCACAAACTACAAACAACAGGGGGAACACATATTAGATAGTAAATTAAAGGCCATTGTATCACATCAAATATGTAGATCCATAGCGCAAAAGAGAAAGAAAGAAAGATGATTAGGGTTGATAACTAATTACCTCCCAAATACGAAGTTTAGAGTAGTTAATCACATAATAAGCCATGGCAAATTGAGTCTGGTTTTCTGGTGGATACACTGGCTCAATCTCACGGACGATACAGCCCTGAGATTCTAGAATTTTGCGGTGCTCCTCAGGCACATCAGGTAAAATAGCCACCATAAGAGGGTATGAAGATTTCGCTTTCCTTAGACCCTTGGCTAAACCCACAACACCTTTCACATAATCACCATTCCCAGCCAAGAAAGTAACATATGCCCTCTTATGGGAGTTAAACGTGGGCTCGATAATGGCATTTGGTGACATTTTTTAGATAAGGAGATCAAGAACAAAGAAAACGAAGAAACGTACACTTATCGAAGTTGGGTATGAGCTTTAGTTCAAGGGGTGTTACTCTTTATATATAGGCATCGAATGGTCGAGTGTGGTGAAAATGGCAATGAACTAATTTAGGTTACGATGATATTTTTTGAATCTATTTTCATAAATGTTAATTTAGATTCCAGAGCGTGGCAAGCATTCGTATTCTGTTGCTTTCGTTTGGAGGTTACACTTGTCAATTTGAGCATTTGACACCTTAAAAGCAACGTTTTTCCTTTTTCCTTTTTATTTATAACTAAAAGACTCTGCAAATTCGCTTAAAAGGGAGACCAATTTTTTATCTAATTACAATTGTTTTGATCATTCTCTCCCCTTGATTGAATTTGCATTCTATCATACCCTTGAACGTCAACGAGAATTTCAAGAATACTCCTAGTGAGGTGTGTAGCTCATGTGCGGCTAGCTACTCTTGAAAATGGTGAAATTTTCCGGTAAAAATTCAAGAAAATAAGGGCAGAATCTGGTAAATCTCGATTTCTAGTCTTCAAATGCTCATGTGAGTAAAGAATATTTCTAAGAAATTTATTTATTTTTCATCATATGTTAAGTCTTAATTAATATGTTTATTTTATTAATTAGGATTTTGTAAGTGCGTCATAAACTATGGGAAAATTAAAAACATTTCCCCGCTCCCTCCTTGATACACATATATGGAACCTAATCGTACAAATATTATATAACCCTTCTCAAAAATCGGTACAATTGCCATCCCTTAAACAGAAAAAACATGATTACCAAAGACACACGTACCCAAGGGAGATCAATTATGTAGCTAGCTTTAGGAAATTAATGCTATTTATTCGGAATATACAATGTAAACAATTTCCTTATATTAAAACATTAATCTATATATTAAAAAACTTATGAGAGGATCGATCCACTCATGTAAACTTCTTGGCTGTTTATTTTTGGTATTACCTTTCAGTTGTTAATTATAACATAAGACGTTAATTTCCTATTATTAATAATTTATTTGCTTTGATTATGTTTCCTTATTTAGTCTTCCTCAATCACCACCAAGAATCTCTTTCTCCTTTAACTCGTATTTCCATATTTTTCAACTTTCTTTATATATTCTCCATTAAAATTTGCTCTAAATGAAAACATGAAGAAGGAAACTTTAGACTTTTTAACCATCTTCAAGACATGGCTATTGCATTTAATCTTTTTCTTAAACCCGGCAATTAATGGAGATAACCCTGCATGTATAAAAGAGTAGACCTTAATGTTCACTTCTACTTTCCACGCAATATTCACAATCATTGCATTTCTTCACAGGGAATCTTTTTCGGAGTGATAACAACTTACTTTAATTATTTTGTTTTTCCTTTTTCTGATTTTCAATTTGTTAGAACCACAAGAATACTACGTATTAAACGCGAAGGCTATATATGATTTATCATAAAATTGCATCTAATTACTTTAGGTAATAATTCAGAGAGTATCAAGAATATAATTAGGGAAGAGTGTGTAAGTATCTATTGGAAAGTAGCTAGTTGATTTCCAATAATTACTACAATCCAAAAAAAATCACTACCTATTGAACGTGAAGGCTATAATCCCGAAAAAAAATATATTCTTGATGGTAATAACTCAGAGAATAATATTATTTGACAACAAAAATTGTGAGTCATCCAATCAGATGATCAATGGAGGAGCTAATGGTGGATTCTACACTAATGCAATGGCTTCTAGTTATCTTGTCGTCCCTTTTCTTCTTCTTCTTATAACTGAGAAAAAAACATGCGCAATTAGCATATGAAAATTATGAGCAATCACTGTGCATTATAATGCTCAAATCACTCGCTCTATAGTTGCTAAAGAGAGGAAAACATCCGCCAGATATATATTTCTCCTGACAGAAAATGATTTATCGACAGGGATGATCATGGCTGCAGTGGTCGTGATATAATAACAGATAATTATGAACTGAAAATACAACAGAATCATTGCCGTTTAGCGTTTGAAATACGTGTCTACATGAATAGATTCATTCAGGCTGTTCAAAAAAGAACTGGTGCATGAAAGAAAATTGGAAAGTTGAAGTCGCTTGTAGGAATGCCACTCTCATTTTTTATGCTCGAGACGATACCAAAGATGATCGAACACGGATATGCTACTTGTATCGATGAAACAAGTGTGCATATTCTTATCACACAAAAACACTTTGGAATCTGGCGAGTGATTTTGGAGTATCTGTCTTCTTCGGGTTTAAGATACGGGGAAGAAAAGGTTACAGAAGCATGCATCACTCTTTTTTAGTTTAACGTGGGTGTCCGGGTCAGCTTGCACGCACCTCGACTAATCTCACGAGCCCTGAAGTTAATAACCATGTAAGCCTCTAGCCATCACATGAGCAATCACAGGGCTCGAACCTGAGACCACAAAAGGAGCAAATCTCTTGGTGCAAGTTCTTACCACTGGACCACCACCTAGATGGTTAGCATGGATCACTTTTTTTTTTTTTAGTTTAACGTGGGTGTCCGGGCCAGCTTGCGCGCACCTCGACTAATCTCACGGGTCCTGAAGTTAACAACCATGTAAGCCTCCAGTGGCCATCATATGAGCAACCACATGGCTCAAATCTGAAACCATAAAGGGAACAAACCTCTTGATCCCAAGCTTTTACCACTGGGCCATCACCTAGATGGTTAGCATGGATTACTCTTTATCCTTGTACAAGTGGAGATATGTGCTCGGTTCTTTTATTGCTCCAAAAACTTTCAATTTAGTCTCAGGGAAGCAGTACAAACTACAAAGTGCGTGCACCATTAAAAACCGTATGCGAGTGAGGGACTCATCGTATTATTTGATCCCTCTACTCTTTTTTTCTTATCCAGTTACTCCCTCTAATCAAGCAAAGTTCTTAATGTCTTAATTATTGACACGTGGATTAATACATCACAAACACGTGTCCTTCTGTTTCTTACGTGTTATGGTAGATTTGGATGACAGTTCATCATATTCTGAAATTCTTTTCGAGCAGATGGACCACATATACAAGCTTTGAAAAAAGTATAAGCGGGACCTCATTAAAAAAAATATCAAGAACCAACATTTTATTCTTTTGAGATTCAAGACGTTTTCCTTATCAATGAAGCTTCATAGTTTTTGTAGCTGTGGTTTTAAAAAATAATTTTTAAAAAAATATTTAATTAAAATTGTTATGGAATGAGTTTTTACGTATAACATAAATAAAAATAAATTTTTATTATAAAATCAAAGTTTAAAATGTAATTATACAAGAAGTTTAATGCAAAAAACCAAAGTTATTTAATTAATCGAATAATTTTTTTATATCGCGAACAAAAAAGCAAAAACTAGCCATCTGTTTTGAAAACAAACAGACGAAAAATTACAAGAAACAGGAAGAACATGAAAATGTGACATTTAAAACGGCCTAAAGCTTGAGTTGATGACATATCGTCTCAAATGGAAGTTCAGACTTTAAGTTTTTGAGTGGGCCTGTTGAAGGCCTAAATGGTTGAAATATGCCCAGATAACCCAAGCTAATTTGGTGTCTGGCCCGCCTCTTGTTCATGGATGACAATGAATTTCTACATGCCCATTTTAAACTGGATCAGGTCTTGAATAACTAGGTTTGGATTTAATTTTATGTTTCCAATGGGATTTGAGACCGATCGGGATTTTATCCTTCATAATATTTTAATGAAAAAAATATTAATGAAAATATTGTACTTAATAAAAGATAATAATAAAAATCAAGTCTTTTTTCCAGATGAGATCTACAAGCTTGGACCAGATGGGCACGATGGTCTGGTTCATGAGGAAAGTTGAAAGCTCAAACTCTAATTCAAAGAAGGCTTGACGATCCAAGGAGCCCAAAATGAACGACACCTCCTTATTTTTGGACCCTTCCATTTTCACTGATCAGAGGTGAATTATCTATTGGCATTGAAACAAATGGGTCGCACCTTTAACTCTCAAAAATGCACATGGTCTCTCCTCTCTCTCCCTCTCGGCTCTAATGCTACCTTGCCTTATCTAGCTTAAAAACTTGAAGACCTACACTCGAAAGAAAACAGAGAGATGGCATCGTTGGCTCAGCAATTTGCAGGCCTCATATGCCCACCACTATCATCTTCAAGACTAACAGAAAGAGCAGCAACATTCTCAAAGCCAAAGAGGGCTGCTAACTCTGTTGTAACAGCAAAAGCAGTGGCAATATCAAATGTACAGACCAAAGAGAGGCACAAACTTAAAGAACTCTTTGAAGAAGCTTATGAACGGTGTCGTACTGCTCCTCTGGAAGGAGTTTCTTTTACACTTGAAGATTTTCATGCTGCGCTTGATACTTATGACTACAATTCTGAGATCGGCACAAGAGTCAGTAGCATAACCTCACTTCCTTCTATTTATTTTGTGAATTTTTCCTTTTCGTTGGTTCTGACATAGATGACTGAAAATGGGATGTTTTTGCTTGGTGGGTTTATGCATGAATGAGGAAATTTATGTGAATTATGTGGGATTATGGAATTATGGGCACCAAGAAAAATTGAAGCTTTCTTCTTTCAAATTCAGGGGAAAATGAAAATGGTTACAAGGTAGTTCTTAATTACGTTGGAAACGAGTGAACGATTTTTTTTAATCAATTAAGTGTTTGATGGTAATCTTTCTTTGTTTTTATTGTTGTTTTCTATATGTGTGTTCTTTTTCTTCCTAATAGTATGGGCAATATGCTTTGTCTATACGAATTTTGAAGGTAATTGAAAACAATCATATGGGAACTCCCATAAGACCCAAATGAAAAATGAAGTGAAATCTAGGCAATTATTTGATGTCTGACGGATAGCATTTTGATTTCCATTGTGCATGTGTTTTTTACAATCAGGTCAAGGGGACAGTTTTTATGACTGATAACAATGGGGCATTTGTTGACATTACTGCAAAATCTTCTGCATATTTACCAGTGCAAGAGGCAAGCATTCACAAAATAAAACGCGTGGAAGAAGCTGGTATAGTTCCTGGGATGAGAGAGGAGTTTGTTATCATTGGTGAAAATGAAGCTGATGATAGCTTAATCTTGAGCTTGAGGTCAATCCAGTATGAACTTGCCTGGGAACGGTGTAGGCAGCTTCAAGCTGAGGATGCCATTGTGAAGGGTAAGGTGGGTATTTATGCTCCTGACATTAATTATATCTATACTTGTACAAATACTGCATTTCCTCCATTTTCATACGGAATGTTATTATTATGTGTCTGGTCCAGTGCTTTTAATTGGGTGGTGGTCAGGTGCAAAAATTTAGTTGTCATTTTAGTGCTTGCAGGTTAATCAATATTTTGTTACTTATTTGCAGTGTGATTGCATGGTTAACTGTGGAATCTATTCTTATCAATTTTTGTTTCCTAATCACCTGCTTTTAGGCCTTTATTAATAGCATGTGTGGTGTTGTGGTGTTTAAATCACAAATAAATTATTTTATTTTCAAAACTTTGAATAATGGAATGTTGTGTATATAGGTTGTTGGTGGAAACAGAGGTGGAGTAGTTGCAGTTGTCGAAGGCCTTCAAGGATTCGTCCCTTTCTCACAGATATCATCAGTTTAGTTCTTGAACCAGGCTTGCCATAATGTCTGACTTTGCTTTCAGTCAATTCCAAATTCTCATCTTTCCCTGTTTTTGTACCAGAAATCATCTGCAGAAGAACTTCTTGATAAAGAGCTTCCCCTGAAATTTGTTGACGTTGATGAGGAGCAGTCTAGACTTGTTCTCAGTAATCGCAAGGCCATGGCTGACAGTCAAGCACAGCTAGGTATTGGATCGGTGGTCACTGGTACCGTTCAGAGCCTCAAACCATATGGTGCCTTCATTGATATTGGTGGAATCAATGGCCTTCTTCATGTCAGTCAGATTAGTCATGATCGTGTCTCTGATATTTCAACAGTTCTTCAACCTGGTGATACTCTGAAGGTTGGTTACTTGCTGCCATATTACAAAGAAGGTATTCTCTGTCCTTTTTCATATATCTAAACCATATTATGTTATGCAGGTGATGATTCTAAGCCATGACCGTGAGAGAGGCCGAGTAAGTCTTTCTACCAAAAAATTGGAACCTACTCCTGGTGATATGATTCGCAATCCAAAACTTGTCTTTGAAAAGGTAATTCTTGGATATTGTCATTAACCTTCCTTATTGTCAAATGTTTTGGATCACATAATATAAAGCTAGATGTTTTATGCTGTAGTATGATCACTTTTTTGTCCTTCAACAGGAGAGGTATAGAAGATGCTAGAAATTATTTCATCCTTTCTCTGACATGCGTTGTATTCATATCTTTGTATTGTATTAATAGGCTGAGGAGATGGCCCGGACATTCAGGCAGAGAATTGCCCAGGCAGAGGCTATGGCTCGTGCTGACATGCTGAGATTCCAGCCTGAGGTACTTCAGTCATTTTCTCTGAAACTAAAGGATTTCATGAAGGCGAACAGAACGTTGTTTTCATTTCTCCCTGTCATGTAAAATTAGATAGGAGCAAACTTAATTTTTTTTTAACGTGAATGAATTTGAGCAATAGCTTGTGTCTTGAATGATGATCATTATGAACCTCATTTAAATTAATTAAACTTATAGAATAATTTACATTTTTTCAATAATAGAATAAGGTCAGTTGTGATGATATGCATTAGACAAGACGCTTGTTCCTTTTCACTTACCTGGTCTGCTGGTGCTGGATGGTACTTATCTAAGGAGACGTTTAATGCCTAAAAGAAAAAAACGTTCTGATTTACTAGTTTCTTTTTTCTTCTTTGGCATCTAAAGTTACCTGAATGTGTATTTAATTTCCATTATTTGAAAATGTTTATGTGGATATCTAGGCATATCTGAATTAGCTGGATTAACCTAATTGTATCTGTCTGTACAGAGTGGACTAACTCTCAGCTCCGGTGGGATCTTGGGTCCGAATATTTCAGACTTGCCTGCAGAAGGTTTAGACTTGAGTGATGTCCCCCCTGCTGATGAGTCTGATGGCCATGGTACACCAGAGGAAGAATCCGATTGAGTTTTAAGCTTTCTGCTTTTCTAATTTTTTGCCTTTCTTTGTGTAAAATATTTGTTCAAACGGCAACCCTTCTACAAATGAGTTACGAGGCCGCCTTCTGTTCAATTCGGTGTTGTTTTAATGTACAAGTATCATATGTGCTCGACAGTGCGGGCAGCAATAGGATTTTGAGTCTTCAATTTAATAGGAGCCCAATTAGGTAAAAGTTAAAACCCCTAAAAAACATCTTCAGATAGGTTTAAACAATTGTCATTTTCACTCGAGCCAAATAATGAGAACAAAACTCCTTACTGATATCATCTGCCTTGCCATTTCCAGCAGGTGAACATTCTAATTTTGAAGATATTAAAAAAGTCACAATATTTTAAGTTAAAAACCTATTTCCAAGTAAAATTTGGCGCGAGTATGATGCATTAACGATAAAAAATCACCTTGTCCAAAATGGAAATTTCCTTCCTGTAACGGCTATACCGGAGGCTTCCTTGCTAACTTTCACCTTTGTTGTTCTTCTTACCTTTCTTCTGCTTCTGCTTCAATTGTGCAAGTCCTGCAGCAGTGAACTTTGCATTGCCAACAATTGCAGCTACTAGCTCAGGATCTGTACATTCTTTCATCAATTCTTTCTCTGTACCAGTTGCTTCAGGCATGTGGCTAAATAAGTTTGTGGCAGTTTTTGCAGCTAGAAAAACATCGAATCCATAGATTAGTCCCATCTCTACGAATTAAAAGCAGAACACGCATAAAATCCAAATTGCAAGGGGAGAACAAAACCTAGAAGCAAGGTTCGGGGCGGGGG
>Ga0307515_10011377_pt1 | contig 16891 bp, 5 predicted proteins | sample 17_EM_MG_FD_194513 | JGI IMG/M metagenome (GOLD analysis project Ga0307515, IMG submission 194513) | Populus trichocarpa ectomycorrhiza microbial communities from riparian zone in the Pacific Northwest, United States - 17_EM | ecosystem: Host-associated > Plants > Roots > Unclassified | place... | reverse complement strand
AAAAATTAGGGTCTGTAAAACCTGCGTAAGTCGCGATTTTAGCAATTTGCAGCAATTTGTATAAGTAGCCTGTGTTTATAGCAATTTGCAGCAATTTACACGAGTAGCCTGTGTATTTGTAGCAAATTGCCGCAAGTTACCGCAAATCGCTAAAATCGCGACTTACGCAGGTTTTGCAGACCCCAATTTTCGGCTGCAACAACGCGCCTAAAAATTTTTTTCCTAATGTACCCTAATACCTTATATTAGTAGCAGCTTAATAGTTATAGAGGCTCTTATTTTAATCGCCTAAGTTAATAGTATCTAACAATATTTATTTATAGAATCCGGGTCAATGCCATCTTTTATAAGTAGTAGCTCTACTACCGCCTTATGCTCTTTCTTTACGGCCTAAGATAGTAGCGTCTAACCGCGATTATCCTTAGAATCTAGATAGACGCTATCCTTTATAAGTAGTAGCTTTACTACCGCTTTATACCCCTTCTCTATAGCCTATAATAGCGGCGTTTAACCATTACTATCTTTCTAGTTAATATTTTCATTAGCCCCTAATAAGTCCGCTAATAACCCTTTTAGACTAAAATATGCTATAAGATATAGCCCCGATATCTGCCGCTAATTAAAGCCGTGGCTTTATATTGCTTAAACGGCGGAGAAAGCTAAGTTCCTATTATTGAGGAAAGAGAGAGCTATTTACTTTAAGTTGCCTTGGACCTTGTGAGTGTAATATCCCTAGTAATTAGCGGCGTAGCTTAAAAAAACGTTCTCTTTTAGCCTTCTACTAATTTTTAATAGTTTATAAGGAGTTTTAAAAGCCTTAAATAATAGGTAAGTAAGATATCTTAAGGCAATATTTATTAGGGTGTCTAGGATCTAAGTTATCTAAATACTTTTAATATACACCCGCGTAGTATTATAGACTAGCCGGATTATATTGCTTACTAAATTAATAGTAACTAAGCCTACACAAACGGAGACTATACTATTAATGTCCTTTATATTCTCCTTATCTAGTTTCCTTTTACCTAATTTAACAGCTAGAGCATATTATAGCTCTCTTATATTAAGTTGCTATTAAGTATATATAATCTAGCCCAAGACATCTTTTACTAAATTATATAAATTTAGGTCTTGGTTTTTAATCCTCGTTATAGCGTCTTTATACGCTTTATCTAAACCCTCTAAGCCTTTTAGAAGTTCTTTTAAGGTAGACTTAATTTCCTTTACTAATAGCTTATCAGCTAGTGAGTTAAGATATAGTTGGGCGAGGAGAAACCTAAAAAAGAGTTAAATACTATACTCTTTTTTCTTTCTCTTTTATCTAGGGTAGGGTTTAAAAGTAAATTAAAACTACTTATATTCTATTAATAGCCTTAGCAATACCTTCTTTAATAAGCTATAATAAGGCTAGACTTAGTATAACTAAAAGAAGTCTTTATAGCATTTTAGCAACTAGGTATTATTTAACGTCCTCTTTCCTAGCTTAAATTTCCAAGGTGATATTAATTTTGAGCTTTTCCGTAATATCGGCAATTAGGCGCGAAGTTATAATATTATTTTTAAACTTTTCCGTAATATCGGTAATTAGGCGCCAAGTTATAATGTTATCTTTAAACTTTTTTGTGATATTAGTAATTAGGCGCGAAGTTATAATATTATCTTTAAACTTTTCCGTAATATTGGCAATCAGGCATAAAGTCATAATGTTATTCTTAGACATTTCCTCAATATTAGCAATTGGGCGTAAAGTCGCGAGTAGCTTTATATTAGACTAAGCTTAAAGGTCTTAAATTTTAGATAATAGAGCTATATAGTCCTCGCATTTATTTAAAGTATTAACAATAATAAATACTTAAGAATAATAGGTCTTAATTATAGTGATAAGTAATTTAAATATGTCCTTAATTAATGGCCAGGATGGAATTTTAAGATTATTGTTATATAGATCCTTTAACGGTTAGTGTTACGGGACACCTCCGTGACACCTTATACATATTCACCTATTTCCACCGACTCAGCAACCAGAGACTGACCACGAGACGACAATCTAACAGCAAACTGCGGCAATCTAACGGCAACTTACTACATTCTGCCATATTCCACCAAGTTCCACTAAGTTTTACTAAATCCTGCCAAGTCCTACCAGGACCACTACCTAAATCCTATTCTGCTCTATATACGTGTTAACTAAGCAACTAAGTCCATAATATATACCCTTTCTTCCCGTTTTGCTACCTTCTCTCCTTATATAACGTCTTAACCTCCTTATACAGTTTATATATATAGCTTAATAATATCTACCTTGCTATATATTATTGTCGCTTATACTTACTCTATAACACTACGTTACGTTAACTACCTATACTATTATTAACATACAGAACGAACCTAAAGCCCCTATAACGGCCGCCGGTATTATAACCGCACTTTAAGAATAATTAGTAGGGATATAGAGGTCTTTTATAGACGCCCTTAAACAGAACTAAGCCACTTTAAATTAATAATAAGCTAAATAAGAAGCACGATACTAGCAATTAATTAAGGACCTCTAAGAAGAAGTCTGTGCCCTTAAGATACCCACGCTAGGACCTTAAGACTAAACGCTATCTCTAGAGATAAACACGCGGAACGTAAGCCCTAAACCCGCAGTAGCTACTTACCCTAAACCGACTACTACACTAAAACAATCCGAACGACTACTAAATCCCCTAGTATTTACTAATAAACAACAAAAGCTTTAATTATTTCTAAGCTAGCTTAAAAATAAGCTAACTAGTAATGCTAACTGTTACCTAACTAAAGCTAACCGACTTTATTACGCCTTAAGTTAACTAGGAGGAGATATAGCTAACCTTATTAAACCTCTTTAGCTAAACTTAGTATAAAGCCTAGTTGTACTTCTTAAAGCTATATATAGTAACCTAAACCGCTAAGCTACTACTTAAAGAAAGATAAACCACATAACTTAAGGAACAAAAAGTTTCCTAGTATACTTCTCCGAATTTAACCGTTATATAAAGGAAACAGGCTAAAACAACTCCGTACTAATTAATAGCCTTATTAAATCCCTAAGCCCTAAACTAAAAACCTCCCTAATAGGCGTAGACCTATTAGGAGCCCTTAATGCCTACATAAACGTTATTAATAAACGGTATAATAATATACTACGCCTAATACCAAAGCCCACCCCCTAATATAATACGGCAACCCTACAAACGTTTATAAAGTTATCTCAGCTTAAGCACCCCGACGCTATAGATATTAATATTAGGACTCTAAAATATACCCTACTAGGGTCCTCTAAACAAGAATAACACATTAAGCTAGGCCTCTACTTTAAATATAGAAGTAACTCCCACCTCTCTAACTACTGCTCCGCCCCTTTTTAAAAAGATCTATAAATAGCCAACGCTAGCAGCCCACCGCCCTAATCCTCTAGCCACTGTCCCCGATCTTTATTTGGCTCTAGCTTAACAATTAATAAGCACTATTTATAAGGACGAAGCTCTAACTAACGTCCTATAAGAACCCCACCCTAATTACCTCTAAAAGGAAGGTCTTAGAGCTAAGTCGCTCTCTAGGACAGCTCTACTACAAAATCTTATTAAACGCATTTAACGTCACAAACTCCAACTCTTAGGACCGTAGCATAACCATTAACTATTATCTTTAGCAGAATAGTTAATAGGCTAACGCTTAAATCCTAATTAATATAGGAGCTAGCGGCATAGGATTTATTAACAAGATCTTTACGTAAGATAATAGTTTTACCCTAACCCCCCTTAACCAGCATATTAACGTATTTGGATTTAATAACAAACACACTATTTTAGGCCGTATTACCTATATAGTAACCCTAAGACTTTAATACCTAAACCACAAAGAACTAATTAAGCTTTTCGTTACCACTCTAGGTTACTTAGTAATCCTTAAATAACCCTAGATAAAGCTATATAAGGTAACTATTAATTAAAATAACCTTAAGCTTTTATTTACCGCCTCCCATTACAAGTAGAAGTGCTTTATAACTTACTACTTAGACCTAAAACCGAAATCTAAAGAATCCACTAGATTCTACTAATATAAGATTTCTACTAACATCCACTCCACGCCTAAGGAATTTACCAGATTCCACCAGCACAAGAATTTTACCAAATTCTACTAATATAAAAATTCCACCGACACCTACTAAGGATCCGAAAATTCTACTAAGCTCTATAAGTTATTACTAAGCACTACACTACCCTAAACTAAGTAGAAACTTAAGCTTAGCATACAAAACTACTAGAAGGACTAGTATCCTATAATAAAAAGAATACTTAAAGAACCTAAACCCAAATCTAATACTAACTCCGTACCTAATACTAAATCTAAACCTAAATAAGAAACTATAGACAAGCCAAACAAGCTTAGTACCCTAGATATCCGCATAATTAGAGCTACTCCATTAGCGCAACTTACTAAAAAACCTAAATATACGATCTTTGCTGTCACTATAGCTAATATTAAGAAGGCCTTAGCACTAAAAAAGTACACTAACCCTACTACAAATACACTAACCCTACTACAAAGGTACCAGTAGAGTACTATAACCGCCTAGAGGCATTTTTACGGAAGGAAGCCAATAAGCTACTAGAACACCGATTATATAACTATAAGATTATACTTAAAGAAGGAAAGCAGCCTAGATTTAGACCCCTATATAGGATGTCCTAAAATAAACTCCAAGTATTATAAAAGTATTTAGATAAGAACCTAAGTAAAGGATTTATTAGAGCAAGCTTATCGCCTATAGCCGTACTGGTAATCTTTGTTAAGAAACCTAGCGGCGGTTTACGCTTCTATATAGACTACCAAGCTCTTAACGCCGTCACTATTAAGAACTAATATCCGATCCTATTAATACAGGAAACACTAAACCGACTAAGTAAGGCTCGCTACTATACAAAGCTTAATATTATCTCTGCATTTAACCGCCTCCGTATAGTAAAAGGAGATAAATAGCTTACTGTATTTCGTACTTAGTATAGACTATTTAAATACTTAGTAACGCCATTCGGCCTTATAAATGCTCTAAGCTCGTTCTAACATTATATAAATAATACCCTACGACCCTACCTAGACATCTTCTGTACTACTTATATCGACAACATTCTAATATACAGCAATAACCTAACTAAATATTAGCAGTGTAAGAGATGGATGGATCGAGATTGGATCGGGATCTATTAATCCACTGATCCACGCCTAATCTATTAGTGGCGTGGATATGGATCTAGATCCAATAGTTATCCATTTGTGGCGTTGTTGAGGCAACGCCGTAATGTATTGATTACTGCACTGACCATTAGATGGCGTAAAAGGGTTAAGCTGGTGAGATAGCAGCAAAAATAATAAAGTCTCTTACCTCTTATTCTTATTATTACTATTAACTATGCCTCTAAAGCTAAGAAAGAAGAAGGCTGTTGCTAAACCACTTTTACCACCTCTACCACCACCACCTCCCTCAAACGTACCTCTATACCTCTAGCCACGAGATAGCCCTACTTGGCAGCCTTACTGCCGTACCGCCTGGTCTCCCGACTTGTTGGACATAGTGGTAAGGCTAGAAGATTAAGTCTCTAATATAACCGAGCCCGATTAATCTACTATAATTTAAATAACGCCAACGCCTGATCCCGATATACCTAAGATCTTAACTCTTATAATAGCTCTAACGTCTAATACGTTTAGCGCTGATTGGTCTACTAAAGCGCGCGCTGGCGAGGCTCCTTCTGAAGATAAGAGTTAGTTTAATTGGTCTTAGGTTAGCTGGAACAGATTACCTAGCTATATCATTTTAATCTCTAAAGGTAACGGTAAGCTCTCCTCCCTAATCTAGCAGCTAGGCGTACTAATAGAGAACTATAAGACTAGCGACCGGTGGTGGCTTTATAAGGAGTGTCATTATAAGCATAGTATTAAGGCCCACTTCTAGAACACCTATAAAGGAAGCTCTAATATTATAAAGCATATTCGAGTGGTTTATAGTTATACATTTAATAAGAAGGGTAAGGAGGTGCCGTACGCGTTAAAGTTAATCTCCGTACTTAAAGGTCTCGATATAAATAATCCCCGGGAGCAGTAGGTTCTTAATAAGTTGGCGCATACGTTTAATAAGAAGACGTTTAGGCGACTTCTTCTTTAATGGATTATCTATAACAACGTGTCTTTTAGGCAAGTCAATAGGCCGGTCTTTTATAAGTTTATTAAATATCTATCGCCTTAAGCAGCAGAATATATGCCTAGTGGATGGTTAGTTAGATCTTAGATTATTAAGGGCTATGCTTACTATAAGGCGGCAGTAAAGAGAGAGCTATAACGCGCAGTTAGTAAGATCTATTTATCTTTTAACCTATAGACATCGGGCAACCTTCTTTCGCTTAATAGTGTTATTGCCCACTTTCTTAATAAAGATTTTAAGCCTTAAGTAACTCTTTTTGCTATTCCAGAGCAGATTAGCTTATATACTGGCGTTAATATTATAAAAGGCGTAATTGCCGTAATTAAAGACTTTGGCATTAAGAATAAGCAAATTAGGTATTTTATGCTGGATAACGCGACCAATAATAATATGGCGATGACGGCTATTATAAAGGAGTTTAACTTTAATCTAATTAAGCGCCGGCTACGTTATTTAGGCTATATTATTAATATTATTGCCCGCCACCTCTTATACGGCTATAACCCAGATTTATTTAAAGCGGAGGATGTGGTACCTAAGGATATAAAAGCGCAGTTATAGACGTGGAGGAAGCGAGGACCAGTTAGCAAAGCTTATAACTTAATTATATGGGTGTATACAAGCCCTTAGAGAAGATATTGGTGGTATAAAAGTAAGTAGTTCTAAAAGTACGAATTAGTTAATAGTGCTAATAAATTATTAGGCTAGAAGACGTATCTCTAGAGTATCCTCCTAGAGGACTAATAGGACACAATAATAACCCAAGACCTCTCCCGATCTAACGTTACCCGCTAGAATAGTACTTATAAGGAATTCTATACACTAAATCAGCTTCGCGCGCCATTTAAAGACTTTATATAGTTAAAGTAGTAACGCGTAAGACAACTAAAAGAAAGGCTAGAATCTACTTAGCTAGAAGACTAGGACAACGCTCAGAATGTAATCTTTAAAGATACACTTACTGCGGACGATTGGGAGGTTCTAATACAGTACGAAAATTTACTTAAACTATACTGGGTTGTAACTATGGACCTACAAGGCTAACTAGGCGATGGTAAGTTATGCGGGCTAGTTAATATTTAGTAGGATATTAAATGCATTACTAAAGAACTTACCTCCGCGTACGAACGCTTTAAATCCGCACCGCCCTTATTAATTAAAGGAGAATGGCATTTTGCTATATAAATTAAGTTCGCACTTAATAAGGCTTAACGGTACTATGCGAAGATCGATAAGTTAGCAGCCTATATCGCCATAATTATCCTCCATCCTAAATACAATTGGCAGTATATAGAAGCTTAGTAGGAGCATAAGAAGACTTAGATTACGTCTACCCGTAAATTAGTTAAACGTTTATAGCTTATAGACTATAAGCAACAGCCTATCTCAGAAGCTCTATCCCTAGAGAAAAAGAAGCCTAGGCGTAAGCTTAATATTATAGAGGCCTATAGGATGAAAGGTCTTTAGAAGAGCGGCTATTAACATTATTCTGCTACCGTGCAGGATGAATATAATCGCTATTATACGCAGAATTAAGTTAAAGATTACGAGACCCCAATTAAGTGGTAGAGAACTATCAGCCGTAAACAGTACCCGCACCTTGCTCAAATGGCTATTAATCTCCTATTAATTCTAGCTATAAGCGATAAGCCAGAACGTATCTTTAGCCGTTTTAGCTAGACGGTTATAAAACGCCGCAACCACCTTAAGCAGAGTACGATCCAGGCAACTTTATGTCTCTACTCCTAGGACAAGAATAAGATTATTAATTTAAGACTTAATATAACTCCACTTAAGCCTATAAAGTTAACTTCTCTAAAGTCAATTAGGTCTAAGAGGCGGAGGTTATTAATTTAAGCAATCCTCGCGAGTGCTACTAAGGCGCTAGTGGTAAGCAAGCCAATAGCGATTTTTTATGCCGGGCATGGAAAATCCTAATTAGTTAGTAGAAGCTAGGGTCCGCAGGTTATAGTAGAACTTAGTAGATAGTTACGGTGGAACTTAGTGGACAGTTACGGTGGAACTTAGTAGACAGTTACGGTAGAACTTGGTAGATAGTTACGGCGGAACTTAGTGAACAGTTGCGGTGGAAATTAGTAGACAGTTACGGTAGAACTCGGTGGACAGTTACGGTAAAACTTAGTAGACAGTTATAGTGGAACTCGGTAGACAGTGGAACTCAGTAGACAGTTACGGTGAAACTCAGTAGATAGCTGCGGTAGAGCTTAGCAAATAGCTATAGTTATATAACTTAAAGATTATAATAAAAACTACACTAGGCCGTTATGTAACGTAAGTGGCGAAAATTGCCAGAATTAGCTTAATATACGGCAAAATTAAAGCCTAGGCCCCAGGCAACCTATTAAGAATGGATAAAGTTTGGATCTCGATCCAGATCCGATGGATTTAATGGATTTAGATTTGGATCTAGATCCAATCCATCCATCTCTTACACTGAATATTAGAAATATATTGACCTTATCCTATAAGCCCTACACGGAGCTAGTTTATAATTAGATATAGATAAATGCAAGTTCTATTGTGGTGGGGTAAAATGGGCCACTACTTAGTGCCTTGGCATTTTCCTGTATATATTAAGCCTTCGGCTTCTCTCCTTCTCTTAATTACGACCTACTAGAATACATTCTTTCCTTTCTTCTTACTAACTGCTTTTCTACTAATTAATTATAACTGATGACTAACTGACCGACCGACCGACAGACAGACCGCATTATGACTTTCCTATCTAAGAGTGGTCGTACCCTCCCACATATTTTATGGCATTCCACATAGGGACGACGGCAAGCTCTTTAGATTAGAAGTCTGGCATTTTACACATAACTATATATACAGGAGATACGCAGGAATATACTACAGCTACAGAAGAACCGCCAGCCAGATAGACGAGACGAAAGTAGAGAACCAGGCAGTATCGGACAGCAAGGGGAACCAGGTAGTCCCTAAACAGAAAGACAGCGGAAAAGACGGACATTAGACTTAACGCACAGGCCAAAGAGTAGTAAAAAGGAGTGGCAAAGGTCTCGGAAAGTTACGTATAAGGACGTCAAGCAAACCAACGAGCTAATTAGACGACGTTGACTGGCAGTTGGAGTTACCCAATATCTCACCACCCGCGCGCGCACAAGCATGGCTAGAGCTTTATTAAAGATGCAGAGACGATAGGTAGCTAAGGGCCAACGAGATCTAAGGCACCTGGCGGCAAAGGAAGTTAGCGCTGGCCTTTAGGAACGGACGAGAGAGTACCAAGCAAGGTCGCAAGTACACGAGATCAGATCTGCCCTTAAAAGCTTCCTATTCTGGCTTAGCTTTATCTTCTTTTAAGTTATCCGGATTATGTTAGCGGCGGCTCTAGAGGCGTTCTATAAAGAAGTAGATGCAAGCGGAAGCCTAAGGTGTAGCAGTACCCTACCGCGCGGAACGATAGCAGGCCAAAACAGACGGACGTATTGAGACCCGGTGATAGTAGATGATGAAGACTCTATACTTTCTTAGGGAGACCCCCCCTCAGGCGTCAAGAAGCAGGTGCCTTCCGTTAGGGACGTAGATGTGCAGGTGGACCAGCCGCAGCATGCACGTACTAAAGTACCACCAGGACAGCTATCTGGGACACCCGCTGTCAAGACTACGGCCATGCAAGCGGACCTACCGCAGCGTTTACCTAGGACTAATGACTCTTAGCAGATAAAGGATAGGAACCATAAGGATCACCTGCAGGCTTTTAAGGAGGCTCTAGATGTATATAACTAACAGTTGACGGCTCGAGATAAGATCTATGTTATAGTTTAGCCTATACTAGCCCTAGGAACTATTAAAACTCCCTACTTCGCAGGACAGAACGTGTTACAGTTTATTAAGCAGTACGAACGGCTATGCGTCTAACACTACGCAACGAGTAAGGAGAAGCACTAGGGCCTTCCGGAGTACTACAATTACTAGATAGGGATGTGGATCCGAAGCTTGCCTAAATTCACAGCTGGTGACTGGATAGAGCTTGTGAGAAAGCTTAGGGCAGAATACCAGGGAAGTAACCAATTTTGACAAATGGAAACGGTAGAATTCTTAGAAGCCTATATACAGCAGTATAGGGATAATCCGCCAAATAGCATACGCGAGTACTGTAGATAGTTCGCATTAATCTCTTAAAAGGCTACTAAAGCTGGCAATTTGGACAACGGTTAGCGAGGATACTTGTTTGTAAAAGGACTTCCGCTTAAATATTAAAGATACGCTATAGCTAAAACGGGAGCTAACCTAGATAGACGAAAGTCCTTTAACTTCTATTAGCTGCAAAAAGCCGTAAAGGGCAGGCTTAGTTTATTTGAGGGCGTAGATTGTCTGTTGAAAATGGACCCCGAGAAGCAAAGCCTTTGTTAGCTGGTTAAGTAGTTCTATAATTAGCAGCTAGTTATAAGTAAAGATGCTACCCTTTAACCGCCTGCGATCTTTCAGCCAAATAAGATAGCTAACGCCCGTTAAACCAGCTAGAAAACGGACCTAGTTGGACTAAGTATATACGGAGGAGCCCTAATGCAGCAGTAGTTACCTGCTACAGATTAGGTTGCAGTTTAAAGCCTAGCATAAGGATATAGCTTAGCACTAGGATATAAAGACTGGTAGAACAGCACCCGAATTCCCTTTGTATCGCAAGACTCTTAACCTCCGTAGGATTATTAATATCCGTAGGACTTCCAATATCCGCAAGATTCTACTGCCATTAGACGGCCGTAATAGGACGTATGGGGTTAGCAAGGCACGCGAGGACAAGGCCGACGGACCTGTTTTGGATGCGGAGGAAGTTACCGTTTCACCGAGTATGAATGCTAGGGGCTAAAGGACCTTATCTAGCAGGGATTTGTATATTTGTCTAATTGAGGAAGACTAGTAACTGGGACACGCGAGCGACTTGGACCTAAACTCCCGTGGCTCGGCAATAAAGGACGGTTAAAAGGTATTAAGAACTGGCTCCGTATGTACTAAGGAGTAGACCTAGACAGACCAAGGAAAGAACAGACGTAGTAGCGGGCCTTCTATAACGGAGCAGCGCTAAAGGTTAGTGACGAGAAAAGTATAAACTAGGGGGACCACTATTAAAATCATATAATCTTTAGAGATAGCAGGACAGCCACTAAGCCGTAGGAGAATAATGTACAACCAGGAGATTATATACAGATTAGGTTATAGCCTATAAAGAAGACAGCTGACGGGCAGTCTCCGGGTATATACATCCTACATATACAAGATTAGTAAGCGCTTACTAAGTCCCGTACGGGCCGCTATCGCGAACTTGATTTGAATAACAAAGCACTATTTACATGTGGTCCCGCGCACCCCCCTCCGATCCCTTGAAGCCGATTCCCAACAGGAAAGGACCGATTACGATACGGCTAGACCTTATATTTAAATAATAATACCCCCCCCTAGCACGCAGTACCCAAGTTAAGAAAGGAAAGATGGAGACGGCAGAGGCGGAAGGAGGCTCGACGCGTCAATCGCGTCGGGAACGCGCCAAGACAACTAAGGCCCTTGAACACAATAGCTACGAGAGCGATACAGAAGATATGGTTCATGTGGCAGCAGTAGCCCCTAGTGCACCACGTTCGAAGCGTATGGGGAAAAAACTACGCCCTAAGGATCAAATAGTGTCAACAAGAAACTGCGCAATGGCTAAAAAGAAAGCAGAGTAGCCGGTAATAATAGCCACCACGGCAAACTAATTAACAACTGAGAAGATAAATATAATAATAAATATGCAGATTAAGGTGCTAACTAACCTGGTTACGTCACTACTAGGGGCGTTAGAGGAGTAGAAAGAGGTACAAGCGAACCAAATTAAAGTCATTACCGAAATGTTTACAGAGTAGATCGACGCGCTTAGAGCAGAGGTTATGGAAAAGATGGAGGTGATCTAGACCTAATTGTCCAATATTTAAGCACCACTGAGCGCGGCTCCGTCGTACGCGGATGTTGCCCGTACGCCGCCAAGCAGTTAACCAAGCAACCTAACGTCCTTCCCTTTAAGGAATACTATGCCATCGACTATTACTGACACGCTGTACTGCACAGTTAACATATCTAGAGTTGAAGAGGAAAATAAGAACGAAGTACAACTGGGGGTAATTAGGCAAGCAATTGAAAATAGCATGCGTATAATGGAAGGCCACGAGAGCTGGCGTTGTGCAGCAGTGATTAAAGACCCTAGGAACCCCGCACGCATTAGGATAACTTGCAGGAATAAAGCCGAGCTCCAACGTGTAAAAGAAGCGGCCTAGAAGACCTTAGCACCTAGTGTTCGGGTGCTACGAGACTAGCTCTACCTAGTAAAAATTAATAACGCCAATTAAACAGCAGTCCTTAACCAGGAAGGAAAGATTCGAGATAAAGTAGTGGAGGTGCTAGGAAAAGAGAATAATGTATGCATAGCCTAGATAGGGTGGCTTAGTAAAAAAGACACAGGAAAGGTATATGGATTAATGGTGGTATACGTTACCAAAAGTAGTGAGGCAGTATGGTTGCTGTAGGACTAATACTTTTACATCGCAGGGGAATTAGCCTATGTTAGAACCTATGAACCTAAAAGCGGCCTAACGCAATGCTACTGGTGTCAGACATTAGGATATAAAGTATTCGTATGCACAAGACCGCAAGTATATGCTAGATGCGCTTAAGAAGGATATTATTATAACGACTGCTAAGGATAGATCCTAAAATGTATACTATGCGGAGGACTACATGAATCGTTTAGCAAAAATTGTTGAGTGCTTTATTCTACCCGCTATGCATAAGACACTTTAGGTACTTTAACTAAATGTCCGAAAGCAGAGTACGGTATAGTAGAGCCTAATGAACGATGAACAACTAAGAGACTTTGGAGTGTTAGCGATATTAGAGCTATACGCATGGAAAACGGACGACATAGTTGTAACAGTCCCTATGGGACACTTAAATTGGACTAAAGTAATACCCACGGTCTAGCGCGAAGAGAGGTGGGCGGTACGGAGCATGCTATGGATTTGAAAAGATATTGAGGCCGAATAGGTGCCAGTACAATTGGCAGACCTTACCGTGGCGGTGCTGCGCCTTCCCGACCGATTAGTACTGGTGGTGTTGGTATACGTTGAGGGAAAGAATATAGAGGCACTATAGGATATAACCGGCAAACTATACTAACTAATCTAGGAAATATAGAATAAGATAGGTATACGAACCGATATAATACTCGTAGGAGACTTTAATCGGCACGATCAGCTATAGGGAGGAAATGATGTCTCGCTGGCGAGACAGGGAGAAGCCGACCCAATTATTGAGCTTATGGGAGATCACTCCCTGCGTAGCCTGCTGCCTAGGGGTACGAAAATATGGTAAAATAGCGACCGCGAGACAACGATTGACCTAATCCTAGCATCAGACGAGCTAGCATCTATGATGGTAAAGTGCATAGTACATGGGATAGAACACGGATCTAATCATAGGGCAATCGAGACGACATTCGATATTGCGGTCCCTAAACGCGCTATAGAACAGAGAATGCTCTTTAAGAACGCACTATAGAATGAAATTAGGAATAGGATTGCCACCGCCCTCCGTGTTATCCCAGTAGGCGGTAGAGTGCAGCAGCAAACAGACCGGCTTATAGATGTAGTGCTAGAGGCAGTCCACGTATTAACTCCGAAAGCTAGACCTTTATTATACGCAAAAAAGTGGTGGACAATAGACCTTACGAAGCTCCGCCGGGTATACACCCACTAGAGGAACCGGGCAAAGAACCAACACTGAGCGGGCCAGATGTTACCAGAACTAGAGCAATAAGCAAAGGAGGCCTTAAAGGAATACCACGATGTAATACGGAAATAGAAAAGGACACATTGGAACGACTTCCTGGCCAATAACGCAAATATTTAGTAAGTAGCAAAATACCTTAACCCAAGCGGCAACTTAGCGTTTAATAAGATACCACCGTTAGTAAAGACAAATAGATCCACTATAGAAGGTAAAGATGAGCAAGCAGCGGAGCTGTTAACCACGTTCTTTCCCCCGCTGTTAACAGGAATAGAGGACGAGGGCCCGCGGCCTTAACGAACACTAACACCAATGCCGCGTCTTACAATGGAAGAGGTGGAACGGAAGATGTTTGCGGCAAAGCCATGGAAAGCGCCAGGGGACGACGGCCTACCAGCGATAGTATAGAGGCAGATATGGCCGGTAATAAAGGATAGGGTTCTGCTCCTCTTTCAGACCTCACTGGATAAGGGCGACCTTCCCCACCAATGGAGAAATGCTAAGATTATACCGCTTAAGAAGCCAAATAAAGGAGACTATACGAAGGCAAGGGCATGGAGGCCTATCTCTCTGCTGTCCACACTAGGCAAGGTGCTAGAGTCTGTAGTCGCCGAGAGAATATCACACGCGGTAGAGACCTTTGGACTACTACCTACAAATCACTTTAGGGCGAGGAAGAAGCGCTCCACCAAACAGGCGCTGCTGCTACTGCAAGAACATATCTACAACGCGTGGAGGTCTAAGAAGGTGCTTAGCCTTATTAGCTTTAACGTAAAGGGTGCATACAACGGAGTATATAAAGAGAGGCTATTACAGAGGCTTACAGCAAGAGGGATACCGCTAGTGCTAGTGCGGTAGATTAATACATTCTGCTCTAATCGGACGGCGACCATCTTAGTTAATGGGCATACCTCTAACTAGCAACAGTTACTACAAGCAGGACTACCGCAAGGATCGCCGCTCTCACTAATACTGTTCCTCTTTTTTAACGCTGACCTAGTCTAGCACCAGCTTAATACAAGTGGAGGCTTAATGGCGTTTGTAGACGACTATAATGTATGGGTTATAGGACTATCGGCAGCAGCAAACTGCGAAGGCATTTAGGCTATTATTAATAGAGCAATAAACTGGGAGAAACGAAGCGGCGCAACGTTTAAAGGTGAAAAGACTATATTAGTGCACTTTATAAGAAACGCGGACCGGACTAATACTACCCCGTTTATAATTAAAGGAAAAACAGTTATACTAGGGAATACAGCTAAGATCCTAGGGGTGGTTATGGATACGGAGCTTCGGTATAAGCAATACGTCGCAAAAGCAGCCACTAAGGGCCTTATCGCAGCTATGGCACTAAAGAGACTCCGGATGGTATCCCCTTTGACCGCAAGACAGCTATTTGGGGCAACGGTAGCGCCGGTGGTGGACTACGCCTTAAACATCTGGATGCATATATGCGGGGGTTCCGCCATAGCCATAATGAACAGGGTGCAAAGAATTGGAGCGTAGGCAATTACAGGAACTTTCCGTACAGTAGCTATAGTTATTGGGGAGGCCGAAGCAAGTATACGGTTAGTACGCGAGAAGCACTCGGAGAGGGCCACTAAGCTATAGGTTGACCTCCGTACGCTGTATAAGACGAACCCACTATTAAGGCTCCGCACCAAGGTGCTCCAAAGGTTCACGTCCCCACTGTAGAAGATAGCCTATACACACCGATATACACTAACAGATAAGATGGAGGTTATTTAACCCTACGTAGTACCACTATGGGAGGACCGACTACCTATAAGCATTAACCCAGATAAAGATAAGGTAACTAAAACAGCCAACTCCACCTAAGGGATATAAATCGCAATAAGCTCATCCGGGAGGAGAGGCATAGTAGGGATGGGAGGTGTTGTCCGTGACACCCTTAGCAATAGGGAAGCGGTTATATACTTAATTACGCTAGGACTAAGAGCAGAACAGAACCTATACACGGCTGAACTGGCGGCAATATTAATGGCGATAAGATGCTTACCGCCGGATCTATAGGGGAAACAGATTACTATATTCACCAGTAATTAGGCAGCACTACTAGCGCTTAGCTAACCTAAGCAACAGTCCGGCTAAATAAGTATTGCATAGATCTATAATATAGCCCGCACGCTAAGGCAAAGAAGTAACTACTTTCTTATTATATGGGTCCTACAAGGGGAGTTCGAACTAGGTAAGAAGGTAAAAGAAGCAGCACGGCGAGCCACTACATAAGGACGCCTACCGCGAGGATAACAACATTAGGCTAAGGCTACAATAATAAACACCGCAAGAATAAAACAGTGGGGTAGGAAAACACTGCCGGAAGGAGTAGGAAGGTACTTAAGAAAAATGGACATAGCGCTACTAGGTAAATATACCCGTAGGCTATATAACTCCCTTAAGCAAGGAAAGGCAAACGTATTGGCCTAGTTACGGACAGGAATAATACAACTTAATGGGTATCTGCACCGCATTGGAGCGGCAGAATTAGATTAATATAATTATGGATAGGCACAAGAAACAGTCGAACACTTCCTCTTTAGGTGTATAAAATGGACAGCACATTAAGAGCAAATGCTGCAGCAAACAGATATAAGAAGAGGTAGCTTATCCTTCTATCTTGGGGGGAAGGCGCTAACTGACCCTAGATAGTGGACACTAAACGTGGACGCGGTCCGAGCGATAGTAAAATATACAATAGCTACTAGACGACTTGAGGCAGAATCGGATCAATAACCCGTCCACCACAGTTAGAAACGGGGGGGGGGGGGGGGGGGGGGGGGGGGGGGGGGGGGGGGGGGGGGGGGGGGGGGGGGGGGGGGGGGGGGGGGGGGGGGGGGGGGGGGGGGGGGG
>Ga0307515_10011375_pt1 | contig 16892 bp, 21 predicted proteins | sample 17_EM_MG_FD_194513 | JGI IMG/M metagenome (GOLD analysis project Ga0307515, IMG submission 194513) | Populus trichocarpa ectomycorrhiza microbial communities from riparian zone in the Pacific Northwest, United States - 17_EM | ecosystem: Host-associated > Plants > Roots > Unclassified | place... | reverse complement strand
CCAGTTCCGGAGTGTTGAAGCGCACGAGAGCCTCATTCGCGCTTTCAAAGTCACGGAATTCGATAGTACCAGATCCGGTGGGGTACCCTGTATTGTAGTTTTTGTCTGTGGACTATTGTCAAAAACCAGACAGGGAGAGGGGGGGATGGACTTACCGAAGTAGAAGCGTGCGATTTTGCTACCCAGCGCGCCGAAGTGGGCACGTAGTGATGTCCCATTTTCTTCCCATTTGGCAAAGTCAAGCCGACGGGTCCGTCGGTGGGGCCCCTCAAGGCGTGATGCGCGATCCATCCGGACCTGACGGTCTAATATACGGAATGAATTTTGAGTGTAATGTTCGAGGACCTTCTCCGCTTCAGCGATACTCGCAAACTCTACGTGTGCGAACCCCTTCGGCTCCCCTTCCTCGTTGAGTCCTACATAAACCTAGGTTGAGCATGTGATTAGGTTGACTGGTCCCGTAGGTTAACGCACCAACTCTAACAGCTAGAACGTTCCCATGAGATGTCAGAGCGTTGCGAATATCATCCTCCGTTGCCTCATACGGAAGCCCCCCAATGAAGATAGTGGAACTGGGCGGGCGGCGATCCTTAACTGCGCGCAGCTGGGGAGAGCTACCTCTCTCGCTCTGGGGATACGCGTAGTCCACCCGTAATTCTCTGTCCTCAATCATTATGGGGGACTCGCTGTGATCCTTGAAAGCCTTGATAGCATCTTGTTTTGATTCGAAGTCTACGTGGGCGTACCCCATGGCTCTGCCCTGACTCATGGCTTTGGAGAACATGTTAGCACATGGTAGTCATTACGGAAGCAGGTGAGGAGATGGAGATTTCTGGACAAACCTACTGCAACTCTGCTCAGGGGTCCGTATACAGAGAGTATTTCCCGTAGTTCATCGTTCGTCGTCGAATACGGGAGATTCCCAAGAAACAACGTGCCGGTTGGCTTCTTGACTTCACTAGAGGCATTTGTCAGGCTACGGACAGCAAAAGGATGCGGTTTCGCGCACCTCGTATCCCCTTCAACCTCGCTAGGTGTCTCCTCTCCGGTCTCTTCGGTGACCTGGTGATGAAACTGGCCAGTACTCGAATACCACCGCGTTGACGGGGAAGTGAACGATTGTCTGAGACAGGCCAGAGCGGGGAACAGAGGGTTCGCTGGTCGTCGCGTAACCGACGCAGTGACCGACAAACATAACCGCCGCACGCTCGTTGACCGGAGGCTCTGCATGAGTGTTTCGCGTTAATGACAGGTCACGGAACAGCCGCGCAAAAAAATAAAAAAACCCGGTTGAGCCGAATCCGATTTCTCACGCTCTCTCGCGCAGCCACCCGGACTTATAAGTATACCAACAATCTCCAGATCACGTCTGCACCCTTTCTCTTCTGCGCTGTGCTGCTCTGCGGATATGATTTTGAAGAGCTACACGAAACCAATCGATGGGACGATACCTGTCCAAGCGCTTCTCTACGACGACGAACAGTTACTAGGATCTCAGGAAGGCGTGGGGATCTACGACGGGTAAGCCCCCGACATCTACCCTGGTATCGCTTATATATCTCGTCAGCCAGCAAAAGTCGGCACACCACCAGTCAGGCACGATCTACGTGACTACTCATCGACTGTTCTACTATTCCACCCAATCGCCAGACAAATACTCTTTCTCATTCGATCTGGCTCATACCACCCAAACGGACTACTACGCGGGTCTCTTTACGTCGTCGCCAAAGGTCACACTACACCTTGGGTCTTTGGATGATGTGGTTGACACCAGGGACGACGTTTCAGAAGGTTGGGAGTGTCAACTATGCAGCTATCGTAACCCACCTGGGACAAGTCGAAACGCTCAAGTATGCGCTTTGTGTGGTGTCCCCCGGAGTGATCTTTCACAGTATCCTCCGATTTCGAAGTCTCTTCCTTCCTCACGCTCTGTAACACCGTTTCCATCCGAGATTGCATGTACGGCGTGTACGTTCCTTAATCCTGCTTCATCAAAGGCTTGCGAGATTTGTGGTACCCCCTTACCCGGAATGCACCCCGGAACAGCACCTCCATCTCCGGCACTCAAATCAGTATCCGGTTCCGATCCTTGCCTGATAAGGGTCAGTTTCAGGAAAGGAGGTGACAAGAATTTCTACACCATTCTGAAGCGGAGCTTGCAAGGAAAAGCTTGGGAGGTAAGTTGTTCGTGGATGTCTCATATGGAGGCATCGCTGGACGACTACCCATAGAAACGAGTCGATACCAGACAATCAGACACTCCTACTCTCGGCATCGGTCGGTTACTCCGATCCACCTCAGATTTTGCTTCACAGTTAACCACCCTCCTCAGACGGGCTCCTTCGAAATGCAGAGACTTCCGCCCAAAATAGCCACTCAGATATGACCGACGCGCTCAGAGATCTCGAAGCGTTCATGGTCAAAGCCAGGGACATGGTTCGCCTCGCTCAAGACCTAAACGACAGGTTGTCCGCCACCACAAGCTCAACCACTTCTTCGTCACCCTATTCCTCGAGTCTATCATCCGAACCCGAGGAAGCTACGTTCATTCGAAGTTCGCTTTCTCAGCTCGGGCTTCAGATGGCGAACGCACCGGTGACGTTGGACATGATCAAAGATGAGAAGACGTGGGAGGAACAACTCGTGCGGGAACTGGCGGACGTCATTCAAGGTAGCGGTTCTGGGAAAGGCATTTTGCGAGGTCGTGGGATCATCGGTCTTGATGAAGTCTGGGGAGGCTGGAACCGTGCCAGAGGAATATGTGAGTACGCATGTAACTCAATCACTCACCCCGATCGTTCTGATTCAATTGTCTACCCGAAGCTCTGATACCACCATCAACTTTCCTTACAATCGTTCGCCAACTCAAATCCTACACACTCCCTCCACTCGACATCCGAACCTTTCCCAACGGCCTAACGGTCCTCCACACCCCGGAATTCGGTGAAAGTGCTTTCTCGGATCGAACTGTCACCCTCCTCGCACCAGAAGGCGGCAAGACTACATCGGAAATCGCCCTGTTCGAAGATCTCGGTTTAGGCATGACGTGGGAGTTGATACAAGCCGTCGAGCAGCGCGGGGAGATCGTTCGGGACGAAGGGGGAGGTGGAGGTGGAGGGTGGGGTCAGGGCGCGGAAGTTAGGTGGTGGGCGAATATGTTTAGTGAGTATGTCTGGGATGGACATACCTTCCAGGATGCTTAGTGGTTTTCGTATCGTACACTTGATAATGCTAGTAGCAGATCAGCCCACACTACTTAGATGTTTTCCATGGTTGGATTATAGATATCTATGTACCAAAGCTACCTACTACAAATTATACGCAAGAGGCGGTCCACACCCTGTGGTTATATCTACAGCTAAATACAGAGAAGTGTTCGGCACGTTCAAATGCAAGACACGAGAGAGATGGGGGGGGTGGGAATGCGTGTTGAACTGGATTGAAAATGTCGGCGTCGAGTCGACCCACGCAGCGCGATCTTGTCAAGGACCGGGGGGGCAGGGAGAGAAATGTGAACTGAAATATAATGACTTTATCCAAGGCAAGAACATGGACGATCACGCAAAAAAAAAAAAAAAAAAGAGGAAGGAAAAAAGTGAAAAGTACGATGTAATGGGTGATTTTCACATCGAATCGTCCAGGTATGAGAAGGCATGCAAGAACGGGAGATAGAGAGGATACATGAAAACGCGTTACCGATAAACCTAATACCTACTTAGAGAGAGAAGAGAAACCAAGGACAGGTCCACGTCCAGCGTGAAGCCTCAGGGACAATTGAGAGAAAAAAGTGAAACCAAAAATACCGCATGGGCGGTGAGCTACGTGCACAAATAAGATGCATGCCGTTAGTTTGTGTTTGCTTGATTTGGGATTTGGTGGGGCCGGGAGTGGTACGGACAGAATGAGTCGAGATGCTGCTGGGTCGTATTGGTGATTGATTATATGGGATGGACGATGAACAATGGGAAACTGCGGGTTGTGGACTATTGATTGGGATTGGGACTTGGTGTGAACTGGTTTCGACAGCATGCACAGGGTTGAGAAAGGAGAGAGAGAGAGCGAAGCACAGCGAGTAAACAAGTTTGTCGTGTGGAGGTCATGATCGTCGTGTTCCCTGGGATCAAGGGACGGGTAGGGGTACCATCTGGGAGTACCAAGCGACCGGTTGCGTAGGCCGAGTGAGAGGGTAAGGAGGATTCCAATCAGGCGATCCTCAGATCTTCAGTTCCCTGAATCCCCTGACGTCAACCCTCCCGGTCCCGTTCTTTGCCCATTCCGCATCCACTTCATCGTCCGGCTCCTCCTCTTTGATAGTCTTCTGTCCGTTCTTCTTACCCTTGTACTTCCCACCGGGGATCACAATCTTCCCAGCGCTTGCGCCCTTCCCACCAACGACGTGTGCTCGTTGTTTAGGCAACCCGAGCGCCTTGCGTTGTCTTCGTGTTAATGGCTTCTCCGGGGGTGGAGGGCTCGGCGAGGGTGAGGACAAAGGTGATAACGAAGACTCGGATGAGAATCCAGAAGGTGAGAGTCCAGGGGTATCAGCGTCTGGTTCTACCATGCTAACGTCGACATCGGTGTCACTGTCCTCTTCCGGCTCCTCCGCTTCGGGAGGCGCGATGTCTTGTGATAAGAGGGAGGGAGACGGATTTAGGCTACGCGCCCGCTTAGGTGCCGTCTCTGAAGTTTCGGAATGGGAGGACGCCGAAGACTCATCAAATGTGCGCTTCGGCGACCTATACGGTCGAGGTTCGAGAAGCGAGCTGATGCTTGGCATCGTAGGATACGGCGGCGTAGGGAGGGATGATGAGGGAGGCTCTGATGAGCCGGCGGGAGAAGGTGAGCGGGAGAGAGGGAGAGGAATATCTGCTGGAGCGGGGGGAGGGGGAGTTGGTGAGGTGGCGGCAATGTTTACCGGTGTGGATGTACGGTCCTTGCGTTTGGTAACGGTAGCCTTTAGAGGTTGGTTGGAAGCGAGCTTCTGTTTGGCTTTCTGGGGGATGGGTGAGGGCGGTCCGGTATCACCCGAACGCTCGGCCACGTTTGGGATCCCAGTGTGCGGACCCTTGAGGTTGCGAATCGACGAGAAGTGTTCCCAATCATGGTATCTAAACATTTGGGTTGCGCCCAGCACTCAATGCTTGGATCGAAGAATGGATCTCCGAGAATGCACTCACGCAACGTAAATCGGTTTCTGGGGTACGGATGAATCCGTGTGAGGATATCCGATCTTCGCCTGATCTGCGCGGACTTTGTCCCGCTTCATTCGCCGTTTCTCTCTGCTGTCGACAGAGGAAGGAGGCTCTTCAAAGGAGGGGCCAGAAGCGGCTGCGATCTCCGAGGGATCCCAACCAGCGAACCACTCGATCACGTAGACTAGGCCGGGTTGTATCACTTTCACATCGCGCCGTGAACAATGTGCAAAGGCGGAGAGTTCCAGATGTCCCCCATAAGTTCCTGGAACGGAATTTGAGTTAAAATTATATGGAGAGAGGGAGAGACATGGACGGACCCTGCTGTCGCATGCACTGTAAATGGACATCAAAACCACGTTCGTCCTCAACGAAGGGTTCGTAGCGTGTTTTGTGAGCGGCGATCCAATCACAAATCTCTTGTCTTAATCTGAGGTGATATGTGGGGGTTCCGTACAGTTGGTCGGAGAGGGCCCGGAATAGACAGTTGCCGTCCCCCAAAGTATCGGCAGCATATAACCCCAGGGCCCGGAGCTGTTGTGTGAGTTGTTGTGTGTTCTCTGTTGGGTCGGAAAGGAGCTGTGGCGGATGTGGGATGAGGGAATCAGGTGATGAGGGTGCATATATAGTGAGACGCACCCGAGCTTTGGAGGACCTGGTTGTGCGGGAGCGCACTGATGACCAGAGGGCGGCGACGAATGGCTTGTCAGTGACGAGCTGGCGCATGGCCACGCCTACTCACTGGGCTGTGGACCCCTCGCCCCTGCCTTCTGCCTCTTGGATGAGGGCATGTGATGAGTTGTATGTCTACTTGGATTCCGGCTTTGCAAAGCAGATTATCGAACACAGTCGCTCTGGCTCGTGGAGGGAGCGTCCCGGGGTCCGACCTATCCAAGAACGATCACGGGACCTCGGTCACCCCGGCCCGTCACTATTATTATGTAATCCATGCGGCTGTCCCCCTCGGTCCTCTTAATCTTCCCGACCGACGGCTCCGTTCCGCAGCTCACCGTCTTCTTGCTTTAAATATCTCCGTCTATGATCATCATCGACGAAAAGGCCCAACCAATGCGCGGTGTCCCCCCTCCCTACAGTTACCAGCACCTCCAGCCACCACCGTTCGCGGTGTCTTCCAGGCCGCCCCCTACGCTCGACACCCTATCACCACATCTCTTGTTGCAGATAATCTACAGGTTGTTCCCACAGACACCCGATGTGGACAGAGGAAAGGTCGAACGTCAGCGCATGACCTTGTACTATCTCAGTACCTCTTTGCGGCTCGTAAACAGAGTGTTCTACATTGGTGAGCAGCCCTTTACTTTACCGCACGCACCAAATCGAGAGAGCTGAACGGAACTTAGCCTCTATGCATGTGCTGCGGTCCACATACCTGCCCGCGTATAGTTCCCTGATCAGACAACCCTACTCCTCTGACCCATTTCCACATACCCTTCCCAACACATACGAACCAACCTCATCACCACTTGCCCTTCAGCATATCCAACGAGAGACAAAGGTCCTGGACCTGTTCATCGCGCTCAAGGTCAGACAAGATGTCTACATGGACGACACGGAGTTTCATCTCGAAAACACCGAATCGTTCAGGGACCTGTTTGACTTCAATCAGCCCAAGAGCAGGTTGGAGGATCTGATCCGTCACTATGGCGTCAAAGAGGGGGTCATCACCGTCTCTGATCAAGTGGCAACACAGCGTAAGACGGTGACTTCGCGTCCTGCACCAGTGCCGTACTCCGCTCTCAGCGTCAGTTTCTCCATCCGCAAAGTTGGCCTCGTCCTAACCACCCGCACCGGGAAGAGGACAATACTTGAGGAGAAGAGGACGGGGGAGGAGCGCCTGGAGTCGACCGCAAAGCTACTGGTTTTCGGACTCCGAGATGTGCTACACCAGGGGAACCTTAGGTTTGGTTGAGCGCCTGTTTGTTCCACCGCCGCGCTTTGCGTATTCATTTCCTCCCTTCCCGCCTCCTACCTGTTGTCACGCTGCTTACTCACGACCATACTTTCCAATTGTATCCATACGAGCACAGTTTTATGAACACGACTCGAGCCTTGTATCTCTCAGAAGATATCCTGGAGTACTTGTCCAAGTACTACCTGATCCCCGACGAGCTCTATCGTGGGCTGTTCCAGACTGCACATCAGAAAAGTGTCTCCGATATTGTCTCTTGCTAGGAATCGGTATTTGCGGCGATTATAAACACAAGAAGCCAAGCCTCGAATCCCACCTGATCTTTTGTATCGCGACCGATAGCGTGCTTCCACGTCCCTAGCTGGCACAGAGATACCCATGGAATCGAAGCGCAGCCAACATAAAAAATCTTAGTGGCAGTTTTATCCTTGTTGCGGCTGGCAAGGAGTATGTTCCCGCTGGTGAAGCGTCGTTGGTGCTTACCCTCAGCTTCTTTAGGACATCGGATGAGAGTTTCACCTTCCCCAGAATGCGCGGAGGTCTGAGGAATACCGGCAGCGGACGGGTGTTCCTAGGTACTCCATAAACCATGACGGAGAGGAGGATCTCTGGAGGAACTTCATCCTCGCGATGTCCGTCGTGCCGGCCCGAGCTGTGAGTGCAGGGAACTAAACTATCTACTTCGGGAGCTCTCATACGTTTTAATCTGGCACTAGAATGCTAAATTATCTGTGCCAGTGACGCGCGGAGGTTGGCCGAAGTTGCATACTCTAGGATATGGAAGGCGATGGATGCTGAAATCATCTCCGCGATCGTGGGGCCGCCCCCTTCGCCGCAAATCCCGTCGTGGTAGGGAGGTTTAGACACGTTAAAAGGCTCTCCTGGTTACAGACAGAAGTGGATAGACAGAAATGGAGGATGTGGATAGCAGTACAAAATACATTGGATTCGTAGAAGCGTCACAAAAACATTCGGGAGACGAGTACCAGCACAGACTACAAACTTTTTTCATCCAGGGTCAGCTTCGGCCTCTGCGCCTTTTGAGCACCGGTTGGTCCCTTTACGATACCATCCCATCCCAGCTTCCAATCATCCTTGATTCGTTCCTTCGTTTCCACCGCTGCGGGTACCGAAAATTCTGAGAGCCGACCGATAAGGCTCCTCACCTCCAAAACTGCGGCCTTCAATGCCGAAACGTTGCGATCGTCGTGGAGCGAAGACGAGCATCCTAGCCTCGTTTGGAGCCCAGTGGCGGCCCTCTGAAGATCACTAGATATAAAGCTGGTGAGGTGGTGTTTTGGATCGGGGTGGGACAATATATTTACCTCGACTGATCGAGGATGTCGATGAGTTCTTCCAGCTTTTTGTGGTCATCTCCTTTTAGCTGCTCCTTCGAATCCTTGTTGACCTGCTCCGCGAATATCTTAATACCATCTATGCACACGAGCACATGCACAAGCGGCCCTTGTATCAGTAGTTTGTATTGTTCGTGTTTTTGCCATTTAATGGACGACGCCCGGTCGTGGAGAAGAGACCAGAGGCGTGCTCTTGTGGCATCGATACCCTTGAGGGCCTCTTTCTTCCGTATCATGACGCGATGGTATGCAGCCTCGATCTTGAGGGCGGCTTGGATCTCCTTATGAGACGCTGAGACTTCCTCCTGGCCGCCGTTATCGATTGGAACTTCGCCGCTGCTCGAGTTGGGGATGCCGTCTTCGGGTGATTCAGGGTGTTTCTGTTGTCCATCGTCCCCCCCGGGCTCGGCCAAGTGCCCTTTGGGGGTTGAGCGACTAGGGAGGTTGGCCGGTGCGCGCGTATCTGGGCGAGGTGTGATCTTCGCTCGGAGGCGGTCTGGGATCTCTTCGACATTTTCATACTTGACAGTCCGAACGAATTGTGGTACCCATCCTCGGAATTTCGGGGCCTTGGAGTGCAGTAGGAGGATCATTTCGTCGAATCGCGAGTCGGACAACGACCTTGTGAAAGCGTATACCAGCCCCGGCCAATCAGTCGCTTCTGCATACCTAAGTGCATCGAGGTTTGATGAGTTCTTCACAATATGCAAGGCCACGTACTGCCGGTAGATCGCATTTACCCGCTCCGCCCTCCGTAACCCACGAATTGCCTGTACGATCGTACTTTTGAGCTGGAGATCGTTGGTGTTGTATCCCACTGAAAAATGCATTAGGAGATATATGCGGCACCCACACCAAGCGACTTACAGAGACAAAGACAAAGACAGCTACAAAAACGGTCAGTTTCGGCGGCGAGGGGCAAGTGAAAATCGGCTTACATTCGAGGGATATACACTAATGCAGACAGGGGACCTAGGCTTGATCCATTGTGTATGAATTGGTGATTGTCAGTTTGAGGGTTAGGGTGCTCGCGCTGCAAGTCGAGGCATCGGTTGAAGTGCCGAAGAAGCTCAATCATGTCGCTCGAGAAACGGCGCAGGTAGATGATGTCCTTATCCAAAGTTGGGAGTAGACGGGACAGGTTGATGAACCAACTACGGGGTAAAATGACGTCGTGCAAGGAGCGCTGTCCCGTGGTGACTCGATGAGCCATGATGAATAAACCACATAGCCTCTCCACTGCATCGCAGAAAGGGCCAACTTCCACAGGGATACGATTAACAACAATGTGCCTGCACGCGCGTGAACAGAGGGTTCTGTACTCTGGGCGACTGTGAAACGTACCTCAAATACAAAGTTCCAAGAATCAACGAGTGATGTTCGCCACCCTGCAAAAGCTGGACAAAGTCCCTGACGATGAGCTGACTTTTTACCCGAAGCCCTGGCCGAGTGAGGCACGCCGGCCACTTCTTGTACCCGTATCTGTACATCCGCGTTCGAGGGACATATACCTTGGCTCGCTCAAAGTCGAAGTCGTATGCCATGGTACAAGCGGCCATGAACTCGGGGATGAAGGTTTCGATGTACTCGACCCGGGGCGGTGCGCTGAACACGAGCCTGTCACACGCCTGCCAGATCCATTCCCGCAGAATCCTGATCCCCTCCGTCAATTCAGGTGTGTTCCCAAGGTCGAGCATCGCGATGGACCCAAATTTTGGAAGCGGGGGATGCAAAATAGAGTAGAGGACACAAACCCAGTGCCTATATGAACAGTATCAGAATCTGGTGTGGTTACAACCAGTAACGGTACGTACAGAATGACACCCTTGGGGTAGAAGCCAGCCAAATTCAAAATTCGCATTTCCATCATCACGGACTGGACGCGAGTATTGAACCATTCAACTGTCATCTCGTCGGGTCGGAGGTGCTGGAACTGACAGTCCTTTTTCTGGTCTTGTTTCCGGTCCCGCCTCAAATCCTGTTTCCGGTCCTGTTGCCGGTCCCGTGTCCGGCATTCACCTCTGATCATGTACGTCAGGCAGGGAGCAGTTCCGAGTCTTCTCCGATAGGCATTGTGTTGTTCCTTTGCACGGTCGTGGATAAAAACCGGAATCTCGTGGTCCAGTGCCCTCCTGAGCTCCTCGTGGGCGACAACAAAACCACCATCTTCACGTACGGTATCTGGCTTGGATAGGAAGACCGTGTGCAAGAAGGTGTTTGTTGGGATGAAAAATCGGTCGTCTTGACGTGGCTGAAATGCGAAGACCTTTTGGCGGATAGAACCTGTATCCAAGCAATCTTCGCGTCTTAGACGATCCAAAAGCTCGAAGTAGCCAAGGTGGAGAGAAAGCTCGGGTCCGGGGTCGGCTGTGAGAGCACCTTGTGTAGTAGGGAGAGTGGAGGCAAAGACTCGATCGAGGCACAACAGAGCAGCGGAGTAATTTCCTTCTTTGATGAACTTGGGATGTAGAACACGAAGTGTTTGGAACTCGTCTTTGTGCCTTGCTTTGAACATCGCAAACTATGTTTTTCAATGGTTAGAGTAATACCGCAGGAGAACGCCAAACGCACCTCTCTGGCTTTCAGTTGGTCCATGTCATTCCTCAGAGTGCCCGCTAATTCCAACAACTCGGAGACCACCTTTAGATCCGTTGTGGGATGATCCATGCCGAAAGACTGATATCGCCAGAATGCGGTTGACAAATACTCCACAGCACATCTTTTATGGCCTGGAGCTCTTGGTGTAGCAAGTAAGGCCTTGACCGCCTCTGCTACTTTGCCACCCTTTGCAAGAACCTCTGCGGATTCCAGGATCATTCCTGACGTGTTGAGCAACTCAACATGTACTTCGTCAAAGCCATAATCCTCGGCAAATGATATGGCTTCTTCTGTTGAGGAGAAGAGTGATTCTTGGGCTTTTCTGTCCTTGGTTGTTAGAACCTGGGTTTTGTAAGTCTTCTACTAATGACTCACTTGACTTTTCCATGCTAAGGGTGCATAGTTTCAGCCACTTAGTCCTATATGGTGGATGATTTACTAACCTTGAAATAATTGATCTTGGCAACCTTCTTCAGTTTAGCAAGGAGCTTGGCTTCAATTTTGTCTGCATGTCCCTTAAGCACCTCTACCATCTCATCAAAGTGGCCACCCTTTTGATAGGCACAAGCTGCTTTGGAGTATTTTTCTACATCCATAAAGCAGTGACCTGCTTCTTTGAAGCTATGACCCTGGATAAAACATTCTCCAGCATTGGTGGAGTATGTTAACCTTTCTCCCCTCTTTGACTGGGGTTCATTTGCACAAGTAGAGAAGGCCTCTCCAGCTTTGTTGAAAGCATCTTCCCTCTTCTTCACCTGGTCATTTGGTACTGCCCTAGCATCCTCTCGGAGAAGGTATGCATAACAGATGTTAGCTTGTCTGGTTTCTCCAGCTTTATTGAATGCAACCATGGCCTGTGCATAATGCTTATTTGCAAACATCCTAAAACTTTAACATTAGCATTGTTTTGGGACAAGAGTGTTTAACAGACATTTTTCCAGTGTTGAACCAATCCCCTGAATGAGATTTCTTAGCAAACTGAGGAATCTTGGAAGGGGGCTCCCAGATTTTGATTTGGTTTCTGTCTTTCCAATAGGCCTGTAAAAATTGGTAAGCAATTTTAGAGGGTAGTTGATGGGTTTAGTACCATCATTGCACTTTCAGACTTGTCCAAAAGATAGAGCTTATTCCGAGCACGTGTAATAGCAACATAGAGAAACTTCAACTACACTTTATAGGTTAGTGACTGGGTAGGGAAGAATTAGGAATAATACCTCTATGCAGATGCTTGCATGCTTGGCTTCATTGAAATATGATGCAGGGATGTCATGTGTTCCATCAGAGCTGCCACCCATTACCAGTCGCCACTGGTCAACACTTGCATCAGAGTCCCAAAAGAAGTTGTATAACAAGACCTGTATAGTGTTAAAAACCTATAACTGCTCCACTCAGTGTGACCTACATCATCGAATTCTAGGCCTTTGCACTCATTTAATGTCCTATGGTGTGTGTTATATGGGTGAAAGCTGATACTGACAAAGGGCTCACATGATGATGCATGGATCTTTTACTCTCTCTTTTAGCTTTTTCCTGACATCATTGTTACGAACAAGGACACCTAGGTTTAGTCCTGTGAGTAAATCTCCCAAAAGGAAAACTATGCATTTACATTGTTTTGCTCCAAATTCCTGGCCATCAAAGAAAAACCTCTCCAAACTATGCTGTTCATATAAATGTTGGTTGGCTGGTGTGATAGGGGGTTCTGGGATAGGCTTTTCTTGGTTATAGAAAAACATTGGTTTGGGCCCATCAACAAATGCCCTTTCTGGCTGCAATATATCAATTGAGTGTGGCCAATAGAGCATGATTAGGTCTGTCACAGAACGAGCACAATTTACAATCCCTCCATGAGACCTGTGGTTAACAACAAGTTCATAGGTTTTTGGATCTGCTGGTATTGCTCCATGATAGAGTTCTGTCTAATGAAATGTGAGCAGGTGCAGGGAGGTGCATAGGGATGCACTGGTACTTCTATACGGTACTGAAACATTCTCAAGTCATAGAACTTGAATGAACTTCCAATGGATATTGTCTGCAGGTTGATCAGGGGAGATATTGACCACAGATATGTAATGCTCACCTGTGCAGTATCACCAGCCCAGAAGAGCCCATATGGGTTATTGCATAGGGTTCGAAGAACTGAGGGGAAGTAGTTTAGTCAAACCAGGAAAGGGGGTACTTAGGACATACCCAGGGTGTCTATGAGGAGGTTATCTTGTACCTCATCAATGTACCTGCAACTTGCATTAACCTAACCTGCCAAGGTGGAGCAGCCTTTATACTGACAGGAAGTCAACCTTTTTGCCCTTCTCTTCTTTCCAGCCAACATCATGAAATTCCTTTAGTAGATGATGTGACCTGTGGTTAAACATTAGTTATTTACCATGAATAAAATACTTAGGTTGAACTTACCGATCTGCTGCATCATACTCCTGGTGTTGTCGTTTTATTCTGGTATATGCAGTGAAAAGGTCATAGATAACCTCCTTTGTATGGGGAAGTAGTCCTTGACCATTGGTGGATAGGTAGGCATCTCGGTCCAAACACCTCTGCTGTGTGCCAATGACCCCTTCAGAACCTTTGATAACCCCCAGAATCTGACCAAAAACCAAAGCAGGATCTGGTCCCAAAATTACCAATAATAAGTACCAGATATATTGTGCACACACCTAAGCCCCATGTGAGAGATTGTGGCAAGTGCTCCCAGTAATGTGAGCAGAAATATCTGTAGGAGATAAACCCTTCACCACCCTGTTCAGTATAATCTGGGGTAGGAATATTTTTTGGGGTCCTCCTTGGTTGAGATCTCCGAGATGACAGTGGGCTTGTTGGAGAGCTACCTGCTGCTGGTGTAATTGGGGTCATGGGAATAATGAATCCATCATTATCATTATCCTCAATATCATTTTGAAGCATGAGGCAAAGCTGTACCCAGTATCATCAGAGATGAAGAATTTGAAAAAAATGATTACAATCAACACACCTGATCATATGTTATGAACAGTGGGAAGTTTTCATCAGTGAGTTCACTGAACTTCCTGGGTAGGTCTGGTCGCCATTGATCAATATCATCCAGGTCTATGAATTCCATCTCCCTTCCAAGGTTAGTTCCCATTGCTTGGAGTTCCTCAGGTGAGTAGGAAGCAGCATTGAGTGATAGCATGAGTTGTGAAAAGTATTCTTCAACTTTAGTTGCAAGGACTCTGGACTTTGTAACAAAGATCTGGCGGGGTCTGTCCCACAAGTCTGGGGACTGTTTCCAGGCACGCTCAATGCCAAGCATCTTGAAGAGGATTGTAGTTGTCTTCCCAGTACCACTTCTACCAATAACATAGCAAGATGATGTGTTTTCAATGATCTCCCACTCCTGTGGACTATACCAGTGCATTAGGGATTGGCATTCAAAAAAGTTAGACACATACGATGGGGTAAACACATATGGAATCTCCCAATCTGCAAGGACAGCTTCAGGTGTGAGTTAGCATTTGACTTCACAGATGTTTGCATAACTGCCTACTGTTGAGAAGGGCCTGCAAAATATTAATGAGGGTGTCATTTCAGACTAAGTTGCATTACCTGGGACAGTGGGACATTTTTACTTGTGGGGACAAATGAGTCAGCATGCTATGGAATTCTCTGCAGGGACATACACAAGCATGGAGTGAATCTGTAAATTCAAGGTCTCAGCATGTAGAGACTTCACAGTACAATTGTTCATACATCTTTTAGGTCTTTTTCACAAGCCTTAATCAGAGGGAGAGGCTCCTGAACTTCTTGGATTGGTGACCAGGAGAAATTGGCAGGATTGATAACATTGTCTCCAGAATTCAAAGGTTTGTTTCGAAAGGTACACTTTCGAATGTAATCTTGGCCCTTGTTCTGGAGCTGTTTGCTGACAGTATCCCAGAAACTTTCATGCTTCAACTTGGCATGGGTGAAGATACCAAAAACACAGATTGCTGGATTTGAGAGTAGCCAGTTACAGAATCCTGAGAAATGTGCAGAAATTTGATTACCTTGAGTTTCGCTCTAGCAATGATTGTGAGAATGAAGCCAGAAATATCAGCAAGAAGCCCACCTCGCCATCAGAGACACAACCAATGTGATACTAGAGAAGCGTTAATTCACACAGTCAGAAGATCCCATGACATTGACACACAACAAGCCTTGTGTCACCAGTCATTTTAGCTTCATACACTGGGATGACTGTCTTTGTGCCGGAGAGTTTTTTCTGGTTGTCCTCGGAGAAATGGCCATGAGATAAATCCCTACCACCAGGTTAGGGGGTTCGTGACAAACAACAGGGGTGCCCCTTACTTCATTTTCCTCAAGACAATGTCGAATATCACACCATCGCGGCTAGCTTTCCGCAAGTACTTTCGCGCCTTTGTCGATAGAAGAATCGGCCACTCCCCAAACCCATCCGCATTTTCGAGGTAGAGACCAGTCCTAATCAATTGAACTAGGGATTCGGGGGGCACTGCTGTGGTTCCTAGGTCTCCGGGTTGATGGTTGGATACATCCGATGCTTCAAGTTGGTGTTTGAATACATCTGATACCCGAGGTCGTCTCAAGACGAGCAGGTAGTCCTGAAACTGAGTTAGTGTCTTGAAACAGGCCGGAGGGAAGATATACGCACTCTCAATGTGTTCTGCAGCTGAGCCAGGATGTCGCCACGTGTCGCACGGGCTCCATCTTCTGTCATTGGTACCGCGATTCCCATACAGTCAAAAGGATGAGGGTCGAGCTGTGTGTGCCTTGCTCGCGCCTTCGACCTTTTGCGGCTGATTGGGGACACGTTTACATCAGCTGAAGCTCCGTCTGCGTATCGGCCAAGCTCCTTCAACACATCCAAACGCAACCCCGCTTTCCTTCGAAGTTCCCTAAGCTCGTTGCGATGCCCTGATGCTAATACCCCGTCGGCGGAGGTGAGGGAAGAGGATAATCGTTGGAGGAGTTTGACGGTTAAAGCCTCCATCACATTGGGTGTGGCGGGGGTAGGAAACTGGGCAGCGATCCACTTGGATAATCTCTCATAGGCTTGGTTGTCCAAGGCTACAAGAACGGCGTGTTTAATCAGTCCACAGCGAGCACAGGCATCCGCGACGTACTCGAGAGGATGTACTCCAGGACGTGGGGACGACTGTTGAGTTCCACAATCACCTCCATGATCGAGGAATCGTCGTTATAGCAGGCTGTTTTGATTGATCCCAGGGCGGCTTGAAGTCCGCCTGAGGAAACCAGGGCTTTCGGTTCGAGCAGACCGGTGTTAAATGTTCGATGAGAGGAAGTGCGTTTTGGCGGCATAGTGCTGTACAGAACCAAGAGCGGCCGCCGCGCCTTACCAACGTGGCGTGATTCGGGCGACGGAGGCGCTGGCAGTTCAATTGCAGGATAGGGAAGGACTGTACATGCGTTCAGGAAGGGGATAAAGCGCGTTGTGGCAGCTCCCGCGAAATAGTGGCAGCGGCCACCGACTTCGCCGTCGCGAGTGAACGTTCGCGGCTGTGCTCAAGACTCTCTCGAGCACAGGGGAATGGTCAAACGAGCGGGAGGAGGTGGACGAGGGTACGGGCCATCCCGGACTTTGCCGACGCGTTCCAGACGCGATTAGCTCTCGCGTTCTCAACATCATGATCTCCTTCAGTCGTCCGTTCTCGTCGTAAATCGGCTGTCTCTCGTTACAGCTCTTTGACCTAATGCGACAGGTTCGTGACGGTTTAAAATTTCCATATTCAACGATCGCTGCTTGTTACTTTCCGGAGCCTGGCTACGGAGGTAGATCACCTATCGTCCCAGAGATAAGCAACGAAGAAA
>Ga0307515_10011374_pt1 | contig 16892 bp, 10 predicted proteins | sample 17_EM_MG_FD_194513 | JGI IMG/M metagenome (GOLD analysis project Ga0307515, IMG submission 194513) | Populus trichocarpa ectomycorrhiza microbial communities from riparian zone in the Pacific Northwest, United States - 17_EM | ecosystem: Host-associated > Plants > Roots > Unclassified | place... | reverse complement strand
CCGCAACAGGTCCACGTCGCCGGTGAGCTCGCCGCCGTCGATGACCAGGACATCGAAGGTCTCCGGATCCCAGACGAGTTCGAGGGGCGACTGGATCTCGATCGTGATCTCGCGGCCCTTGCGATGGACGACCGTCGCGTGGACCACCGGGCGGGACGCGCCGGTGAACGCACCGAGGAACATCGGCCGGGGCCGCACCGCGAGCTTCCGCTCCTTGCTCAGCCCGCCGCCGCGCGTCCGACGGACCGGCCCACCGACCAGCCCGCCGCCACGCGTCCCGGCGAAGCTCCCGACAGGCTGCATGCTGAACCCCGAACCGAACCTCTCCTGCTGGTCGACCGCACGCAGGCCGAGACCATCGACCGACATGCCGTGCGGGAGCACCTGCGGAACCACTTCTCGGCGGGTGGGGTCTCGCGGATCGACCGACGGCGTCCGATCGACCGCGATCCACGAGGTCAGGCGCGTGGCGATCCCGTGGTCGAGCCCGAGCTGCTCGACGGCGCGGTCGATGTCCGCCTGGTCACCACCGGCGGCGAGCCGCATCTCGCAGTCCTCCACCGCCTCGCGGCCGAACAGCGCGGCCGCGACGCCGCCCCCCGGCTGGTCGGCCCCCGCCACACCCGACGCGACGGTCACGCGCTGCTCCCAGCTGCCGGTCGCGCCGCGGCCGCGCACCACCACGTCGCCCCCCTCGGGGCGGAGCCGCGCGCTCACCAGGACCGGACAGCCGGCGAACAGATCGGGGATCCGGGCGGGCGCAACCGCGATCACCGCGTCGCCCTCCAGGCTGACGTCGACCACCAGCGGCGCCTCGGTGCGCGCGCGAAGCCGCTGCACGGCGCGCTCGGGATCCTCGCCGAGGCCGAGGATGATCTCGGTGCCCCGGCCCGCCCGCGCGGCCGGCCCGGTGAGCGAGCGATTGACCGCCGAGCCGACCCCGATCGTGTGGACGCGCGAGCCGGGCGGCAGCCGCTCGACGATCGCCTGCACGATCTCCTGCTCGAAGCCGATCAGCCCGTCCGTGATCACGACGACCTGGCGCTGGGCATCGCCGCGGATCGGGCGCAGCGCCGCGACGATGCCCTCGTGCATCTCGGTCCCGCCGCCGGCGCGCAGCGCCGCGAGCCAGGCCAGCGCCGCGGTCCGGTGGGCCGGCGTCGCCGCGAGCGCAGCCGGCGCGAACCGGCGCTGCGCGCTCGCGAACGCGATCAGCTCGAACGTGTCGTGATCGCGCAGGCCGTCGACCAGCGCCATCGCGACGCGCCGGGACTGCTCGATCGGCGCGCCGTCCATCGAGCCGCTGGTGTCGAGCAGCACGATCAGATCGCGCCGGACGACCGGCGGCGCCGTCCCCGGAGCGGGGGGCACGATCGTGAACAGCGCGTGCGCGCCGCGCGCGGTGTGCTCGGCCAGCACCGAGACTGCCGGTGCCAACCCGGCGGCCGGCCAGCGAACCACGACGTCGCGATCGAGCTCCGCCGCGTGGCCGTCCGCGAACGCCACGCGATGACCCGGCCCATCCGGGACGCCCTGGAGGCGGTGCGACGGCGACTCCGGCGCACGTCCCGGCGCGATCGCGTCTCCGATCGCCAGGGCCAGCGATGCGCGCGGCGACAGCGAGGTCGCGACCGCGAGCGCGAGCGCGCCGGCATCGGCCACGCGCCCCTCACCGCCCAGGTAGCGCGGCGCCGCCGCGAGCGGGAACCGCCATTCCCACGAGCCCTCCTCGAGCCAGCGCAGCCGCTGATCGATCGCGATCTCGCACACCACCCGGGCGCCGGGCGGCACGTTGCCGATCTGCTGGGTGAACAGCGACGAGCGCTCCTGCTCGAGCAGCGCCGCGGTGTGGCCCTGCACGATGGCGTCCTCGTAGCGCTCGCGCGCCGCCTTGCGGCGATCGATCTCACCCTCGATCCGGCGATCGCCGATGCAGAACGAGAAGCCCGACACCGCGGCGTCCGCGGGCAGCGGGAGCACGTAGGTGATCGCGAGCGGCTCGGGGTGGTGGTTGGCGAAGCGCTGCTCGAGGACGACGCGCGCGATGCCGCCCCTGGCGGTGACGCGGAGGGCCGTGCTCTCGAGCGGGAGGGTCGCCGAGCCGGCGACGAGCCTGGATTGCGTGGACATGTCGGGTGTCGTGAGGTCGTTCATGGCCGGGCAACGGGCGACCCGCCCGGTTTGTGACAGCAAGATGCAACTTCGCACAACTGGCGGAATCCAGCCGGAATCCAGCCGGAACGTCTCGGCACGACCAGGCGCTGGCGGTCGCCGAGCTCCTCATCGAGGGGTTTTCCCCCAGGCCGCGACACAGTGGTCATGGGCCTACACATCGGAGATGCAGTAGCGACGCGAGCATCGCGCCGGGGCCGGACCGTCGGCCAGAAGTGCACGTAGCTCAGTAGTAGAAATTCAGTCCGGCGATGTCGCTGCTGGTGAATTCGCCGTTGGTCGAGGCGGGGATACAGGTGTTCATGATCGAACCGCCGGGGCTCGGCGGTGGCGTTCCCGGTGGAATGACGACGCCGACCCCGACCGTGCCTCCCTGACCGCTGCCGCCGAAGTTCGGAATGACGACCTGGCCGGCGCCACAGCTGACCGGCGTGACCGGGCCCGCGTCACTGTGGATGAGGCCGATGTCGTGGCCCAGCAGGTGAGTGAGCATGTGTTCGAGCACGTCACCATTGTGAATGGTGAAACCGCTGCCGAGCCCCAGGGTGTTGAAGGGGAGCCCGCCCGACGGGAATCCGGATCCGATGGCAAAGCCGGCGAGGACCCGCGCGGTGATGACGGCGTTGCAGCCGGTGGTCGCGCCGGTCGTCCGGGTGAACCGGAGCGACAGTCCCAGGACGTTGTAGTTGCCGATCGCGTTGTTCAGCGCGGCGCTGAACGCCCCCGTGAACGCACTCCCGTTGATGCAGATGTTATGCACGCCGGGGCTGACGCGATTACTCAACGCCAGGAGTGCTGTGCTGGCTTCTCCGAACTCGTCGTCATTCTCCGGTGGCTGCTCCGCCGCGCACCCGGCGATCCAGGCGCTCGCGCCCAGTATGAACAGGAGTGATCTGTTGCTCATGCTTTCCCCCCGCGCTGTCCTCAGGTTGCCTGCAAGACGTGCCGGGACGCTAACAAGCGGCGGGCAAGAACTCAAGCGCGAGTGGGCCCAGGACGGGCCGCGCAGTCTCGATCGTCAATCACGTGGGGAGTCGAGTCAACACGTCGACACCGAGGTCGTGCTCCGGGTCACCGGCAACGCCGACGATCACGATCTCCGCGCCCTCGTCGTCGAGCAGCGCCGGCTCGCCCTCGGTCGTCCACGTCGCGCTGCCACGCGGCACGCGCTCGAACAGCACGATGTCGCTCCCGGCGTCCGGCGCGCGGACCTCGTCCGGCACGTCGTGCTCGAGCCGATCGATGCGATACACGAGGTGGATGTGGTCGTCGTGGCGCGCGAGCGCGTAGCAGCCCTGGCCGACCGGCTGCGCACCGGGCTGGTAGCGATCGCCACGCGTCTTGGTGGTGTACTGCTCCGCCTCGAGCAGGTCCGCGAGCACGCGCTGCAGCGATCCCACGCGCTCGACCCGCGCCCAGAGCCGCTCGCCGGCGGCCACCGGCATGCGCTTGCGCCCGATGCGCACCCGGCGATGGATACCGTGCGCCGCGCTCAGCACCATGAAGAAGCTCTGGACACCCGGCTCGGTCATCGGCCCGCCGAGCGGCACCTCCGCGGCCTGAACGCGTGGGCGGTAGAACAGGCTGATGTCTCCGCGCTCGAGGACCTCGACCATGTTCCATCATGGCCGACCGCGCCGGCGCGGCAACGGCCCGGCCGGGCACTCCGACGCGACGCGCCACGCCACGCATCGTTCTCGGAGATCACGCGCCATGTCCCCGGCGACCACGGCGGCGGTTGGCCCGAGGTATGATCCGCGTTCCTCGCCGGAGCATCCATGGCTCACGCTGTCTTCCGTCCCGATGGCTTGCAGATCCGCTTCGCGCGGCTCGCGTCGCATTCCTCCCGACGACTCGCGCTCCTGGCGGTCGCGGTCATCGCAGCGTTCGCGGCCTACTGCATCGGCCACACGCTGATCACCGGCGGCACGATCGATCCCTTGCTGTCGGTCACCTGGGCGGTGGCTGCCGTGGTGCCGTGGGCCGCGTGCTGGCCGGTGCTACGTCGAGCCGCGTTGCGCGCTCGCGCCGATGGAGTCGTGCCGCTGCCGAGCATCGTCGGTCCGCTGGCGCTTGCCGCCGTGGCTTCCGCCGCGCTCGAGCGATGCAGCGCGCTCGCGTTCGACATCCAGCATGGCGCCACGTTCGCGGAGCTCGTGCTCCGCCGGATGCCGGTGCCGATCGGCTTCGTGTTCGCCGCTCGCCTGTACATGCGGTCGCGCGCCGGCCACGACGTCCGCCAGCGCGCCGCGCTCGCGGACGCCGAGCAAGAGCCGCACCAGCCTGCAAGCCCGGCCGGTGAACAACCGCCGCCCGCCCACACCCCCACAGCACGCACGGTCGTCGAGCCAACCTTCGAGATCGCGACCCGCAATGGCTCGCTCGAGCTGCGACCCTGCGACATCGACTGGGTGAAGGCGGCCGGGAACTACCTGGAGCTCCACGCGGACGGGAGTTGCCACCTGGTGCGCAGGACGCTCAAGGGATTTGTCGCCGCCACGGCGGCAGAACCCTTCCTGCACATCCATCGATCTGTGCTCGTCCGACGCGGTTGTGTCGCCGGCCTGGTGCGGCGTCCCCGCGGTCGCCTCGCCATACGCTTGCAGGACGGAACCACGCTCGCCGTCGGTCGGAGCTTCCGCGCCGACGTCGAGCGCGCCCTGGGCGGCTGACCTTCGCCGTTCGTCACATCGCGCACCACTCGTCCCGGAGCGCTCGCGTCCGGATGCGCCCTGCCGCACGGTCGAGCGATGCCGACACTCGAGCCAGGATTTCATCGGGTTGCGTGGCTCATCTGGAGCGCGCAAGTGGTCACGACCCTCGTCAATACAACGCTGCCTCTGCTCGCGCGAACGCTCGACTTCGCATCCCCGCAGACCGCCGAGCTGCGGGACTGGATCCTGATCGGACACGCGGTGCTCGGCCTGCTCGCGTCGTGGTATCTCGCGGTCGCACTCGCGTCCCGCGCCACGGGCGCCGCCGGGGCTGGCCTGATGTTCGCGCTGATCGAGAAGGGCACGGAGCTTGCCGGGCAGATCATCCTGGTCTTCACGGTGCACCGCGGCTGGCGAGCCGAGCTCGCGCGCACCGCCGAGCCTGCGCGACGCGTCATTCTCGAGGCCCGGATCGGCCTGTTCGACGATCTATGGGATGACACGTACCTGGTGTTCTGGGCCGGCGCGTTGCTCAGCAACCTCTGCTGGTTCGCCGCCGCGCGTCACACCGGCCGCCACCGCCGCGGCCTGTGCACCGCGTTTCTGGTCATGGCGCTGCTGACCATCGCCCTGATCCTGGAAGACTACGCTGGTCAGCGGTGGCTCAAATCCTGGCTATCGATCGCCTATCCCGTGCTTCTCACCGGCTCCCGCGCGTGGATCGCGTGGTGGCTGCGCCGCGCGGGACGCCAGAGCCCCGACCGTGCCTCCTGACCGTTGCCGGCGAAGTTCGGAACACGGGCTCTAGCCCAGAGGAGCAGTGGAGCCGCGGATCACGATCCGGCAGGGCAGGGCTTCCAGACCAGAGCGTGGTGAGCCGTCGAGGGCGGCGAACAGTGCCCTGGCGGCGGCCCGCCCCATGTCTTCGAGCTTCATGTCCACGCTGGTCAGCGGAGGCCGTGCGTCCGAGGTCAGGACTTCCCAGTTGTCGAAGCCCATCACGGCGACGTCGTCGGGGACATCGCGGCCGCGCTCGCGCACCGCGTCGAGGACTCCGCGCGCCACCTGGTCGCTGCCACAGAAGATCGCATCGACATCGGGCTCCTGACTCAGCAGCATCGACGCGGCCGCACGGCCCCAACCCTCCGACCAGGCGCCATAACGGACCTCGCCGACCAGTGACAGCCCGGCTTCCTTCAGAGCGGCACGTGCTCCTCGCGCACGGTCCTGCGCGGCGCCGTAGCCAGGGTCGCCGGTGATGTGGGCGATCCGGGTCCGACCACAGGCGATCAGGTGTTCGATCGCCAGCCGTCCGGCAGCGACGTTGTCGCAGATGATCGAGAGGTCCTCGGGATCCTCCGATGGTGCGTACGCGTACACCACCGGCACGGCAAGCTCGCGGCCCAGCGACGGACGCGGATCGGTCCGGCTCCCGACCACGATCAGTCCGTCGACGCGACGATTCAGCAACACCTGCACGTGGTGTTGCTCGCGGATCGTGTCGCCACGAGCGTCGCAGAGGAAGACCGCGACCTTTCCCGCGCCGAACGCGTCCTCGGCGCCCATGAGGATCGGAATGCTGAACCGGCCCTCCAGGTCGCTGGTCAGCAGCCCGACGGTGCCGGTGCGGCCGGCTAGCAGGCTGCGGGCCAGACTGTTGGGAGTGAACGACAGCTGCTCGGCAGCCTCGAGCACCCGGGAGCGGGTCTCGGCGCGCACGTGATCGCGGCCATTGAGCGCCTTGGACGCAGTCGCGACCGAAACTCCCGCGAGCCGGGCGACGTCTGCCAGGGTGGGCGCCCGGCGCCGAGCACCGTGGCCGGTCCTTGCACCTTTCATCGCCATGCCAGCCACCAGTTGTCGCATGCGTCGTACGCCGTGACTCCACACCGCGGCCGAAATCATCACCAGATTGACCACATCCGCCCACCAGAACCGCGACCGCCTGTAACAACGCCGCAATCTGCGCGAAGCTCTTGACGCCAATCCTGACCGAGCTAGGTTTCCGAAAACCTTTTCGGATTATTTCGGAGTGCGTGAAGAGCCGCGAGAGCGGCCGGGCGCGTATCGGTCTGGGCGAGGGAGATGACCGTCGTCGTCAAAGGAGGTATGACGTGGCACATCGTCAGCATCATCGACTTCTCTGGGCCTTGGCCGCGACCATCGGCGCGTTGAACGGCTGTCGGATCGAGGACGACCCGCCCAACGTGCCCTCGTCATCGAGCGCGGTCTCGCTCGCGAACGGGCTCGAGGTCAACGGCGTGTCCGGAAACGGCCTCGACGTGAACGGGCTGTCGTTCAGCCCGGCCGTCGCCAGCAGCCGTGCTCCGGACAAGCCTGCGGTCTCGGCGTTCCAACCCGGGATCCCGGCCGAGGTTGACCCCGGGACGCCCACCTATTCCGGCAGCAGCGCGCCCATCGCCGACGAGCCGGTGGGCTTCGACCCCGCGAGAAGCATGCTCGACCGGATCTATCGGGCCGACCTCGAGGCCGGCGGCGAGTCGTTCTGGTTCGACCGCATGCTCGAGCGCCAGGCGGGAGGCAGCGGCGGCGACACGCTCTATACCAGGGGCAGAGCGTTGTACATGTACACGCACAATCCAGCCGTCCTCGGCTTCGCCGGGCAGGGCACCGGCGCCAATGCGGGCGGCGGCGGGGCCGCCTATCGCGAAGCGATCCAGTCCGGCGGCAACACCTGCCGGCCCGGCCCTGACGCGCCTTGCAATCTGTACTCCGTGACGGTTTCCGGCGCCACCTCCATCGAGGCCACCGCCGAACGACGGCAGTACCCGAGCTACTGGTCGAGTGTGCACGCGGCCGAAGGGCTCACCGTCCGCCAACGCAAGTTCATCACTCAGAATAACGTGGCCGTGACGATCCTGGAGATCACCAACACGAGTGCCCAGCCGACGACACGCACGGTCACCGCTGCGACCCCGAGCTGGGTGACGCAGTCGACGTCCGCCGACGGCGCCGAGCGGGTCGGTACCTTCAGCACCCGCTACAACCTGACAACGGTCTCCACCCGGTTCAGCGGTGACGGCTTCACGGTCAGCGGGAACAACCTGGTCCGCGACATCAAGTGCAGCCCGGGCGAGTCGGTCATCGTCAAGCTGCAGCTGGGCGCCATCACCGAAGAGATCCCGGAGTCGGGGCCCGAGTACGAGCGGTATCGCGACTATGAACCACGGAAGGCATGGCGTACCCAGCTCGCCGAGTACAACCGGTGGTGGGTCGACAACGTGCCCTACATCGACGTTCCAGACGACAACGTCAAGAAGATGTCGTTCTATCGCACGTTCCTCAACCGGTTCAACTACATCGATGCGACCATCCCGGGCAATGACTACCAGTTCCCGGTCTCGGTCGAGGGCGCGCTCGGCTACGACAATGCGATCCAGCTGACCCAGCCGATGCACCTGCAGGACCTCAAGTACTTCCGGAATCCTTTGTGGTCGTATGGCAACTGGATCTCCTCGGGTGAGACCTCGAAGTGCGATGCGTTCATCAGCAACCCGGGCTCGTTCAGCTGGGGCAACACCTACGAGCAGTACATCGCTCGCGAGGGCTGGAATTCGTACAAGGTCCATGGCGGCGACAAGAAGATCCTGCGCAACTTCGCGCATTACGCGGAGTGTGACGTCAAGGGTCAGCTTGCCAAGTACGACTCCGACCACAACTTCCTCATGGAGTACACCGTCGGCTTCCTGACCGGCAACGACGCCGACGCCGTCTCGTTCCGATGGGCACCGGGCCGGGAGGACCGGACGGAGAGCGCGTTCCTGTACGCGGGCGCGAAGGCGTCGGCGGAGGCGTACGCGCTGCTCGGCGACACGGCCAAGGCCGCCGAGATGAGCACGCTGGCCAGCAACATCAAGAACGCCGTCCTCAACGTGCTGTGGGATGACGGCCCGGCGAACACACCGCCACTCGAGCCAGCGGTGGGCACCCGCAGCGCCAGCCGGGAAAGCTTCGGCAACGCGATCAAGCTCAATGGCGCCGAGCCGAACCGCGAGGTGAACATGCCCGCGGGTATCCTGAGCGGCCTGACCGACTTCACGATCGCCACATGGGTGAACCCTGCGGCGACGCAGGACTGGTCCCGGGTCTTCGACTTCGGCACAGGAACCGACGTCAACATGTTCCTGACGCCGCGTGCGGGTGTGGCCGGGAACCCGGTCCGGTTCGCCATCACCACCACCGGCGGCGGCGGGGAACAGCAGATCAACGGCACCGGGCCACTGTCGGTCAACACGTGGACACACGTGGCGGTCACCAGGTCCGGGACCACCGGAACGCTGTGGGTCAACGGTGTGCCAGTCGGCACCAACCCGAACGTGACGCTCAACCCGAGCAGCCTGGGGAACACGACCAACAACTGGATCGGCCGTTCGCAGTACGGCGACCCGCTGCTGAACGCCTCCGTCGACGACTTCCAGATCTTCAATGTCGCCCTCACCCAGGACCAGATCCAGTCGCTCATGACATCGCCTGGCGGCAACACCGGCGGCGGCAACGTCGCGTCGTACCGCTTCGACGAGGATGGCGGCAACACGGTCGTCGACTCCTCGGGCAACGGCCGAAATGCCGGCGTGGAAACGCCACTCGTCGGTGACCGACCGGGAAAGAGCTTCAAGCACCGCCACGTGGCTACCAACACCCTGATCCCGTGGAAGGACCAGCAGGTGTTCATGCCGTTCGTCGAGGGAATCGTGCCGGACACCGAGAACTACAAGCAGGCGTTCCGGTACTACACCGACGCCCATCAGTTCCCGATCATGCCGTTCTACACCGCCAACCAGGCCGACCAGGTCGAGGCTGGCGTCGGCGGCTCCAACAACTTCTCCAACATCAACTCCACGCTGCAGGCGCAGGTGTTCGCGAAGGCCCTGCGGGAATATCCGTCCAAGTTCATCTCGCCGGAGATGTATCGCAGGCTCCTGGAGTGGCTGACCTGGGTCCAGTACGTCGACGGTGACAACCGTTTCCCGAACAACAACGAGTTCTTCTTCAGCTGGAACCCCACCACGCAGACCTTCGGTCGCTCGGGGATCCACCACAACATCCTGGGGGCGTACAACTTCATGCTGATCGACGACATCGCCGGCGTGCGGCCGCGGCTCGACGACCAGCTGGAGCTATGGCCGATCGACATCGGCTGGGAGCACTTCGCGATCAACAACCTCAGCTACCACGGCGCCGACCTCACGCTGGTGTGGGACCGTCCGGATGGCAAGAACCACTACCCAGGAATTCCCGAGGGATATTCGGCGTACGTCGATGGCAAGCGAGCCTTCACCGTCGACGCGCTCGCGCACGTGCAGTGGAATTCGAGGACCGGCTCCGTGAGCGTCCTCGATGACAGCGGGGCGAAAGTCTCGTTCAGGAGAGCGATGCCGTTCCGCACGGCGGCCGACGTCACGCTCCGGGACAATGCCAGAGTCGTGGACATGTTCCAGAAGGCCGGTGTGGACCTGGTCCACGACACCGTGAACCTGGCAGAAGGCAAGCCGGTTCAGGCGTCGTTCACCACGGCTGCACCTCCCCTGCGGGCGACCGCAGCGCGCTTCGCTGTCGACGGATTCACGATCAGCGGCATGCCGGCCAACGGGCCAGCTGGGCAGGCGCAGGCGGGTTACCTGGCACCGAACACGATCTGGGGCACCGAGGGATCGACGAATCCACAGGACTGGTTCGAGGTCGACCTCGGTGCGGCGCACGGGGTCGACACCGTGAAGCTGTACTTCTTCAGCGACAAGAGCTTTGACATGCAACAGAATTGCTCGCCTCGACCCTGTTCCAATATCTATCGGGAGCCACGGTCTTACACCGTGCAATACCTGAGCAACGGCGCGTGGGTCGATATCCCTGGTCAGGTGAAGACGCCGGTCCAGCCGCGACCCAACTACAACGCGGTGCGCTTCCCCGAGATCGCCACGCCGAAGCTTCGCGTCTTGATGACACCGCAGGCGAAGACCGCGACCGTGAACTACGGGATCGGGCTCAAGGAGATCCAGGTCTTCAACGCTCACTAGCCGCAAGCTGGAGGGCGCTCGCAGCCGGCGGTCGCCTTCTTCATGGAGCCGTCCACCTCGACCCCTGAACTACCGTAGCGACTTGAACGACGCGCGCAGCTCCGACACCAGGAGCTGCGGCTGTTCCCACGCCGCGAAGTGGCCGCCCTTGTCGAGCTTGTTGTAATGGATGAGCTTGGGATACGCTCGCTCGGCCCAGCTCCGCGGGGCTTGATAGAGCTCGTCTGGGAACGCGCTCACCGCGACCGGGATGGCGATGTGCTTGGGGTCGAAGAAGCCGAGCTTGCTTTCCCAGTACAGACGAGCCGAGGAGATCGTCGTGTTCGTCAGCCAGTAGAGCGTGACATTGTCGAGGATGTCGTCTCGCGTGAGCCCCTCACGCTGACCATCAAAGACGCGCGCCATGAGGGCGTAGCTGCGCGCGTCGTGGTCGAGCATCCAGGCGGCCATACCGATCGGCGAATCTCCGATCCCGTAGAGCGTCTGGGGGCGGTTCGCCATCTCATGACTTCTCCTACCTGTTGATCTCGGAGTTACCGCAACGACTGGAACGCCGCGCGCAGGTCCGACACCAGGAGCTGCGGCTGTTCCCAGGCCGCGAAGTGGCCGCCCTTGTCGAGCTTGTTGTAATAGATGAGCTTGGAATACGCTCGCTCAATCCAGCTGCGCGGGGCTTGATAGAGCTCGTCTGGAAACGCGCTCACCGCGACCGGGATGGCGACGTGGGTCGGGGCAAACAGCACCAGCTTGTTCTCCCAGTACAGACGAGCCGACGAGATCGTCGTGTTCGTCAACCAGTAGAGCGTGACGTTGTCGAGGATGTCGTCTCGCGTGAGCCCCTCGCGCTGGCCATCGAAGACGCGCGCGATGAGGGCGTAGCTACGTGCGTCGTGGTCGATCATCCAGGCGGCCATACCGACCGGCGAATCCCCGATCCCGTACAGCGTCTGGGGACGATTCCCCATCTCCCGGGCGTAGCCCAGACCGCGCTTGTAGAAGAACTCGAGTTGATCGTAGGCATGCCGCTCCTCGGCTGACAGGCCGGACGGCGGCGGCTCGCCGAACTGGAGCGCCCTGGTGACCTCGGTCGGCACCGCGGCAGGCATGTTGGTGTGGATCCCGATCAATTCGGGAGGTACCAGGAGCGCCATCTGCTCGGTGACCAAGTTCCCCCAGTCACCGCCCTGCGCCACGAATCGCGAGTATCCCAGGCGCTTCATCAGCACGATCCACGCACGCGCGATGCGGACGGAATCCCAGCCGGTCGTGGTGGGCTTGCCGGAGAACCCGTAGCCCGGCAGCGATGGAATCACGAGATCGAAGGCGTCCGATGCGCTCCCGCCATGCGCCGTGGGATTCGTCAGCGGATCGATGACCTTCAGCTGCTCGATGATCGAGCCAGGCCACCCGTGAGTGACGATCATCGGCAGCGCGTCCGGATGCTTCGAACGCACGTGAATGAAGTGAATGTCCACCCCGTCGATCTCGGTGATGAACTGCGGCAGCGCGTTGAGCTTCGCCTCGCACTTGCGCCAGTCGTAGTCAGTCGCCCAGTAGCGGGCGAGCTTCTGAGCCGTCGCGAGTTGCACGCCTTGCGACTGATCCGTGACGATCTCCCGATCGGGCCACTGGGTCGTCGCGATGCGGTGCTTCAGGTCGGCGAGCGCCTGATCCGGAAAGTGAACGCGGAACGGCCGGATGGCCTCGGCGCCGCTGTCGGTCTTCGCTTGTGCCTGTGCCTTTGCTTGTGTCATGGCGATCGTTCCTCCTGCAAGAAGTGCAACTGGTGTCCAGACGGATCTCATGGCTTCTCCTGTCCTCTGGCCGATGGGCGACGCGAGTGCGCCGGGCATGACCGACTCACGACGTACGCTCAGCGCAGCGATCGAAACGCCGCACGGAGCTCTTCGGAGAACAACTGCGGCTGCTCCCATGCCGCGAAGTGGCCGCCCTTGTCCACGCGGTGGTAGTAGAGGAGCTTGGAATAAGCACGCTCGGCCCAGCTCCGCGGAGCCTGGTAGCCCTCGCCAGGGAAAACGCTCACGGCCACCGGAATGGCGACACCCTTGGCGTTGAAGTAGCCACCCTTGTATTCCCAGTAGAGACGAGACGCAGAGACTCCCGTGTTCGTCAGCCAGTAGAGCGTGATGTTGTCGAGGATCTCGTCACGCGTCAGCTCGCCCGTGGTGCTCGAGGTCCGGCTCAGCGCCGAATAGACCGCCGCGGCCGGCTGGCCGTCCGCATCATCGTGGTCGAGTAGCCAGGCGGCCAGGCCGACGGGGGAATCCGCAATGCCGTACAAGGTCTGTGGGCGCGCCGCCATCATTCTTGCGTATTCCACCCGCTTGAATGTCCGGGCCAGCTGCTCGCACGCGCGCTGTTCCTCGGGCGAGAGCCCGACCGGCGCCGGCTCGCCGCGCCCGAGAGCATCGTTGATGTCAGTCGGAACGGTCGCAGGCAAGCTGGTGTGGATGGCGAGCAATCCCGCAGGTGCTTGCAAGCCCATGTGGTCGACGACGAACGCTCCCCAGTCGCCGCCCTGGGCGACGTAGCGGGTGTAGCCGAGGCGCTTCATCAGTTCTGCCCAGGCGCGGCCCATGCGCTCGGGGCCCCAGCCGGTGCTCGCCGGCTTGCCGGAGAAGCCGTAGCCTGGCATCGACGGAATCACGACGTCGAAGGCGTCCTCGGCCCGGCCGCCGTGCGCCGTCGGATCGGTCAGCGGACCAATGATCTTCAGCTGCTCGATGATCGAGCCAGGCCATCCGTGATTGACAATGAGCGGCAGCGCGTTCTTGTGTTTCGAACGAACGTGAATGAAGTGTATGTCCAGCCCATCGATCTTCGTGGTGAATTGCGGCAGGGCATTGAGTTTCGCCTCGACCTTGCGCCAGTCGTAGCCCGCCGCCCAGTAGCGGGCGAGCTCGCGCATCGCCGCAAGCGGCACGCCCTGGGACGTGTCCGTCACGGTCTCCTTCTCGGGCCACTGTGTTGCGATCAAGCGTCGACGCAGATCGTCGAGTGCCGCCTGGGGAATGCTGACGTGGAAGGCGCGGACGGCGCTGTCGCCGGTCGCTTGACCCGCCTGGGCGTCGCCGGCGGCGGCGGCGGACAAAGTGAAGCTCGACATCACGGACATGAGAATCCTCCATCGGTAAACAACAAGTCTGCGGGTGATGGTGTACGGCACTTCGTCGATGGTCATGCGTGGCCTCCTCGGAGGGAAAGATGTCTGTTGGGCATATCCGACTCACTCGAATGCGATAAACAAGCCAAGGTCGAGCGCATCGGATGCATGGACGCGAATCGATAGCCCGTGGGACCGTCACTGCCGTGGGACGCCGGGGGGATACGGCAGTGGTCGTGATTCCTCGGTGAACGGCCGCTCCGAGGGTTGGTGGTGAGTGGCACCTGACGGTCAGACCAAGCGTCGTGCCGCCGCCAGGTGCGTGCCTCGACGGCGCATTCGCGAGGTCTGCGTGGCCCTGCGAGGTCTGCGTGGCCCTGCGTGGCCCTGCCCGTGGCAATGTCTCGGACACCGTGGCCAATTCGTTGCCCGCCCGGGCTCGACGACTCGCCCGCTACTGGTTACCCCTCAGCGCTCGGTGCGGTCGCACGGCAGCGGGAACACGAGCGCGGCGAGCTGGTCGAGGCTGTGGGCACGATGGCGCCATCCAGGGATGCGGAGCTGCACGTCGAGGTCGCTGTGGCGATGAAGCAGGAGGAGCGCCATCAGCCGATCGCGCAGCGCAGGTACGAGCTCGTCGGGTGAGTACCCGCGGGCAGCGAGCAGAGCGCCGAGACGGACCGGATCGCCGGCGGCGAGGAACGTCGCAGGTCCGAGCAGATCGTAGTCGGCGGCGCCGCACCAGACATCTCCGAAGTCGATCAGCCCGGTGACCTGCCAGCGATCGGCGCAGCGCGTGACGAGCAGGTTCTCCGGCGTGTATTCGCCGGTGAGGATCACCGGCGCGATGGCGCGCGGGATCGCCGGCGTGACTCGATCGAGGTAGGCGTCGAGCTCTGCGAGCAGCGGACCGGGTAGACCGAGCCCGGCGTGACGCGCGACGCAAGCTGCGCGCTGCGCGGCGAGGAAGTCGTCCCAGCGCGGGCCCGTGGCCGAGAGCACGCCTGGATCGAGCGCGTGGACCCGCGCGATCAGCGCGCCGATCTGCCCGAGCAGCTCGACCTGCTCCGCGGCACCGGCCGTCGGCCACAGATTCTCGAGCGACACGCCGTCGAGCCGAGTCATGACCAGGTACGGCCAGCCGTCGAGCTCGCCGTCGTGCAGGAGCTCGGGTGTCGCCACCGGGTCCAGTGCGCCGTGCAGGGCGGCGAGGGCCACGCGCTCGGCGTCCCATTGGTAGCGCAGAAACGGCGGGAACAGCTTGACGATCCGCGTGGCGCCGATCGACGCGACCAGGTTGGACCCACCGAGGGGCTGCACCGGACCCATGCCGAGCCCATGCCGCGCGCTGATCTCGACGATCGCGTCGTGCCAGCGCTGCGGATCGCCGCGCAGCACACGGTAGTCGTCGCGCGAGATCGCCGGGTTCATGGCGCGCATCGTAGCCGTCCATTCCCGTCGTCGCATGGTCTCTGACCTGGATGGCCAGCACGGGTCGAACCGAGGCCGCTGCACGATCACCCGCCGCGAGGAAGGATGAACCGGATCGTCCCGTAGAAGGAGCATCGGCGAGGCGACCCGATCTGCCGGCTCGGCCGGGCTGGATCATCGAGGCGACCCGATCTGCCAGCTCGCTCGTACGCCGGATGGCGCGCCGCCTGCCCATGGCGGGTACGCGGGGCGCGCTGGTTTCCCGGAAAGGCCTCAATGACCCGAACATTCACCGTGCCTCGCCTCGCGGCCACCGTCGCCGCCGCGCTCCTCGCCGCCTGCGCCGGCGTCGATCCACCCGATCTCGGCCGCAGCGTCGGTGCGCTCGGCACCGGCGGCGGCGCCGTCACCGCGCCCGACGGCGGCTTCGTCCCCGGCGAGCTGATGGTCCGGCTCGACCACGCGCTCACCACAGACCGCGTCGTGCTCGGCGGGGTCGCGTTCACCGTGGTCCAGCAGATGCCGTCCGGCGTGTGGCGGCTGGAGATCGACGACCTCGCCTCGGTGCGCACCGCCGCGCTCGCCGAGCGCGACCTGGCCGACGATGACCGCGCCGCCGCCGAGGCGGTCACCCTGGACGCCGTCACCGCGGTCGCCGCCGAGCGCGGCGTGGTCAGCGCGTACCTCAACATCGTACTCGCGCTATCGGCGGTACCGACCGATCCGCTGTATCCGGCCCAGCGCTGGAACTACGAGGCAGTCAACCTGCCCGCGGCGTGGGATCTCGGCTTCGGGTTGTCGCAGATCCACCTCGCGATCATCGACAGCGAGAGCAACCTCGATCGGCACCCCGACCTCGCCACCCGGTGGGGCGACAGCGCCAACTTCATCACCGATGGCTTCGTGCTCGCCTATCACCACGGCGCTCACGTCGCCGGAATCGCGGGCGCGGCGACCAACAACGGCGTCGGCGGCGCCGGCGTGTGCGGCGGCTGCACGCTGGAGCCGTACCGGGTCTCGGCCCGACTGTCGACCAACCTCGCCGAGGTCGAGCAAGCGCTCCACCGCGCCGGCGGCAACGACTTCATTCCCGGCGGCACCGCCGATGCCATCAACCTCAGCATGAACGTGCGGCTCCGCCCCGCCTCGAGCACCGAGCACCAGACCTGCTCGACCCCGGAGACCGCCGCGTTCGCAGGCGAGGTCCAGCGCGCGATCGGCCGCGGCGCGACCATCGTGGTCTCGGCCGGCAACTTCACGGAACCCGGCCCCGCCTTCCCCGCCGATTGCCCGGGCGTGATCTCGGTCGCGGCGATCCAGCCCGGCGGCGGGATCGCCGCGTACAGCAATCGCGGCGGTGCGATCACGCTTGCGGCCCCCGGCGGCGGTGGCAACGGCAACTCGCAGTTCGGCGCGTCGGCGCCGCAGATGCCGTGCCCGGCGCCGCCGCCCGGCGTGTTCGATCCCTACAGCGGC
>Ga0307515_10011373_pt1 | contig 16893 bp, 1 predicted proteins | sample 17_EM_MG_FD_194513 | JGI IMG/M metagenome (GOLD analysis project Ga0307515, IMG submission 194513) | Populus trichocarpa ectomycorrhiza microbial communities from riparian zone in the Pacific Northwest, United States - 17_EM | ecosystem: Host-associated > Plants > Roots > Unclassified | place... | reverse complement strand
AGTAATAAGGATTATACCCTTAATAATTAAGGACTCCTAAGGTAAAATAATAAGGTCTAGGTGCCGAATTATATACTACTATAATAGGAGATCCTTAAGCGGAATTATAATAATCCTATAGGCGGCCACTATAGTTTTAACTATACCTTTAAGGTAATCGCGCGGAAGTATACTTAGAACGGCCTTACCTAGGACCTTCGAAAATACCTAGATAACTATAATACCTACTAACGCTTTAAATCGCGCCGCTATAAACCCTATAGTAAGCTATAGCCTCTCTAGGCCCCTACCTAAGCCTAGCGGCATTATTTACTTAACTTTATTACGGATCTCCTAGAGTTTAAAACTCCTGACGGCGTAGAGTATAACTCCGTCCTTATCCTTATAGACCGTTTTATAAAGCTAGTACGCTACTATCTAGTGCGTAAGATAATTAATGCTATATAACTCGCAGAACTCTTATTTAGAGTCTTTGCGTAAATAGGACCTCTAGATAATATTATCTTTAATAGGGGTAGCGTATTTACAAGCGAGTACTAGAGTACTATATGCTACTATCTCCGCATTTAATATAAACTTAGCACCGTATTCCACCTATAGATAGATAGTTAGACGGAGCGTTAGAACTAAGAGCTTAAGGTATACCTATGTATATTTACAAACTGGGAATAGTCTAATTAGGCCTCCCTACTTAAAGAAGTAGCCTTCGCCTATAACTCTAAGGTCCATGCCATAATAAAGCGTTCCCCTATTAAGCTCGCCTATAGCTAGCTACTAAACGTCCTAGATAGAGTCCTAGACAGCGTTTAAGACGCCTAGTAAGGTAGGGAGGGGTTTAAGTTAATAAATATCTAACTTATAGAGACGTATCTATAACGCCTACGCCTTATATATAAGGCAGCGGCGGCGTTAATAATGCACGCCTAAAAGCTTTAGGTAAAATACTATAATTGTCACCACCTAGCTAAGCACTTCACCGTTAGTAAACAAGTCCTACTCTCCTCTAAAAACATCTGCACGAAACATCCCTATAAAAAGCTTAACTATAAGTTTATAGGACCGTTTTAGATCCTAGAGCGTGTAGGGCAGCAAGTATATAGGCTAGAACTCCTACCTACTATAGCACGGCTCTACCTAGTCTTCTATATCTCCCTACTAGAGCCTTATAGGTTACGCCCTAGGTTTTAACCTCTAGTAGTAAAAGAGCTTAAGGAAGACAGCTAGGAAGTAGAAGTAATTATCGCCTACTAGAATTATACTAGACAACCGTAGTACCTTATTAAATAGCTAGGATAGCTAAATAAGTATAACGAATGGAAATATAAGATAGAACTTAAAAATTATCAACAACTGCTAGATAAGTACCGCAAGTGGGACACCCTAGCCTTATAGCTAAAGCGTAGGCAAAAAGCTAACGCCGCTACTAAGATATAGCCTACGCTAAAGTAAAGTAGAGGACGTCCTAAGGGATTAAAAAACAAGCTAACGCTTATAGTAAGAACTGCGGTATATATATAGGGTGAAGCCTAGTTTATTAATATCCTACTATACGCTAATAACAAAGCTTAATTTAGAAAGCACCCTTCTTAGACCTAGTCCGTTACTCTATACTAGCTTAGTAGACTATTTATATATTAGAGAACAGGCCTATCTATAACTAGGGTCTATTTAACTAGGGTTTACGACCTACTAGTAACCTGCTAGCGGTAACCTATACTAATAACTTATACACTATTTTACGTATATATAACGCAGATAATGCATAAGGCTAAAGTATAAGTCAGCGGCAGATTTAATAGGTATATAGCCTTACCGTCCTAAATCTGGCTGTATATAAGTAATCTATAACCTACCTGCGAAGTATATATAGCGATATACCGGTATAACGTAAGGCTAAAGCAGGGTCAGCGGCGGATTTAACAGGTATATAGCCTTACCGTCCTAAATCTGGCTATATACAAATAACCTATAACCTACCCGCGAGGTACTAGCGACCTACTACGTAAGCGAGCTTTAGAATATTTCTAGTCTACCAAATTTAGGCGATAGTATTAGGCTCTACTAGCCCTACCTATTAAATAGACCAATTAGGATTTTCTATACTGGGTATATAAAATTACTATTAGCTCGGTTAAATGCGGGGGAGTCTTAGCAAGGCAAATCTAACTAATTAGATAACTTTAACCGCCGGTCGAAGTTCCTTAACATCTTCGCGCCGCGCATGTGTACTACTTATCTCTCTATACGCAAAATTAAGACGCTCTTTCCCCTCTAAATTTTTTTCTTATTAAGGTTTTTTATAGGGTTTTATTAAGGCTTAAGTATATAAAGGATTGGGGACGACCCTTTTTAAAGGGGGGGGTATTATTAGGTAAAACCTAAGTAGATAGTTATATAGGTGCAAGGTACGGGCGACCCTAGGGCGACCTAGGGGTAACTCGCCCGTAAGGCACATGCCCTACACGTGCCTAGGGAAAACCCTTCCTACCTCGCACATAGACTCCTCCTTTTCCTCTAAGGATTTGTCTGTATATATAATATACCCTATTATTCTATTATTGGACTCCCTATTTACATCCTTACCTTATAGCCGAGTACACCTTAAAAGACGTTGTTTTTTTACCTATATTTCCTACTAAGATTTAGCTAGCGTCAATTATAAGTCAAGTTAGTTGCCTTAATTTCCATAACATTATGCTTATTTTCCGTATAGGTGCTCGCTAGCATTTCTTATATAGCGTCCCTAGGATTTATATATAGCGAGCTTTCCTATAAAACACTTATACTCTCTAAAGATAGTAACGTTAAAATTGGTATATATAGCCTAAAAGGATAGAGAATAGTATATTAACGTGCCACAAATATAGTCTATCCGGAACGTTGTTATCAAACGGCGCGTGCCAAATCCATAGATAAATGTATAGATATTAAAGCACTTGGCTCAGTTTTATTCTTTTTAATAGAAAAATCATTGCCTAAAGAAGACGGTAATTTCAAATTCAATATATCTAATAGCTGGTCAAACGATATTATAGAATTTCTTAAGGTAACCCGCTTAACTTCGCCTTTAGACCTTTATAAAGTAAGTAATTAAATATATTTTAATAACCTAGGCTGATTTAGATATAGCATAATTTTCTTAAAGGCAATCCTCTAAAGGAAGTGCTTATATAGTTAGTTGGGTATATACAGATAAGTGCGAGGTTTGACATAATACTCGCTATAGAACAGATAGAGTAGTAGGATATTAGTGGTTTTATCTATTTTCTAGTATCTACAAGGGCCAATTGACTAATACTTTGTAACATTGTCCGGCATTTTACCTATGCCAAGAATCACAATACTCCGCCCCGTTAAATTCTTATATTAGACGAGGTTATTTAGTGCGGAGTAGAAACTAGAAGTTATATAGTTAAGATTAAATAAATCCAATTTAGTTAAACTGAGACTAATTAAATTAATTAAACCTTTTAGACTATAATTCTTTAGAATAAGCAAAGGTCTATTATATTAGAAGAAGTTGTCGTTAGCTTTATTTAACCTATAATATATTTAGTTAATTAGTTAGAGCTCTAAACACTAGTCGTCTAATCGATAACTAACTCTACGCTCTAATAGATCTAATACGCATAAAGACTCTACCTCTAATTAATATCGTCTAATATCCTACTGGTCCGCGGAGCCCCTCTTTTAAAGTCTGTTAGTAGGGGGGGGACTAGGGTATTTAGGAGCTTCCTAAGATCACGTGATCATCGCTTAGCTAGTAAGTCGTTGTCTTAGTATGCTCAGACCAAGAAACCGATAAATCTCCGCTGTGCGGATTATTGAATATCCGTAAGCTAACCTATTCGATCGATCTATCTATTCCTTAGTCTAAGCCAATTAAGTAGGCTTTTAGAAGCTGGGCCGCTCTATTTATATAAGGCAAACTATTAACTTTAACGAAATTAATATAAGCAACTACCACGCCTATTATCCTGTAAATACCTGCATTAGAATCGCCTTAATCAGCTCTCTAATTGATAGATTTTCTAGAACTAACTGCTAGCCATAGGTGCATCCAAAAGGCGTCGAAGATACCCCTTTAATACGGCTTTGTAATAGCTCTGCAACAGCTCTATAACGGCTCTACGACGGCTTTACTACAGCTCTACAATCGCCTATATATAATCGCCCGTACAATCGTCCGTATAAACGGCTCTACATCGTCTCTACGAACGGCTTTACATTATCTTTATAAACGGCTCCACAAACGGCTCCACGAACGGCTCCATAACGGCCCTGCAACGGCTCTACAAATGGCTCTATAAATGGCTCTACAAACGGCTCTACAAATGGCTCTACAAATAGCTCTACAAATAGCTCTATAAATGGCTTTGCAACGTCTCTATAAACGGCTTTATAAACGGCTCTATATAGCTTTACAACGGCTTTATAAATGGCTCTGCAACGGCTCTATAGACAGTCTACTTATTTAGCAGAGCCAGGCTTTTTAATAAACTACCCTTTTTATTAATTAATACTGCTAAAGGTAGAGAGGGCTTATAATAAATAGATTTTTATATATAGAGTGTGGGTAGTTAAGGTTGACGCGTCGTTAATGCGGATATTGCAAATTATTCACTTTAGCAATCTATGTTATGGCTATTTTGAAATTAATATCAGAAACAGGAAGGTAGGGAGACTTTTTTTATAAACCATTTAATTCGCTAAAGCTTAATATATAATCGATAAATTTTTTAAGTTAGGCTAACTTGTTATAAAAATAAGAAGTAAATATCTATAAAATTAGCTAGGCGGATATTACGACCTGCTTTACCAACGTCTGCTAAAGTGTCTTAGACCATATAGGGACAGATGGCCTAAACTGGTTTAGTGCCATCGGGCCGGATTTATCCGGCCTCCCTATATAGTCCAAGCATGCTAAGATAAAGTAAGTCGACGACTCCTACTTTATAGAGTCCACACTTTTATACACCTGTGTTCCCATATAATAGAGTCTTAAAGTATATATAGATTATTATTATTAATTACATTTAAGGGCAGGAGAAGACTGCGAACTATCTATACGTCGGCCGAAAGTCCAACTCTACAAGTCTCACTCCTCTATGCATATGCTTCGCCACTATCCTGCGTAGCACGTCCGCTACTTCGTCACGCACGCATACTACTATTCGTAAGGATAAGTATAAAGATTAAGGTTTAGGAAAAACCTACGAGATACCACCATTCGACCTCTATTGCTCTTCATTTCCTCTTTAAATACGCTTATAGGATCTATTTCTTTGTAGTTTTTATATAGGCGTTTATTATCGCTATATCCAATTCTATAAGGTAGATTATTATATTAGATCTAATATTTAACCTTTATAACCTATATATTGTTAAATAAAGATAAGAGCGAAAAAAAGGCCATATATATTTACTACTATCTTTACTACTATCTATATTAGTATTAAGAAGATTCTATATTTTTTTCCGGACCCAGTACTTATGCTCTAGCTAACTATTAGTATTTGTCTTTATCTTATACTAATATTTCTTACCTCTATTATCTATTTCCTAATAGAGTGAAATTCTTTTAGTATTTATCTTACTTCTATTTTTCATCTCTATTAAGTGTTTTAGATAACCTAATTATTTAGCGATCCTAACTCCCGTTGCGAATAATAGGACGGTTTTATATTTTATAAAATCCAGCTCCTTGCTATAAGGGCCTCTAATAATAGCGATTAAGTTGGTTTTCTTAGTTCTCTTATCTTTTATATATGTTCGCGACTTAGTCAATCGAGGCACGAGCACGGCAAGAAGGACGCGCAAGCCTGTACGATTGGATTGTCTATAAACGAGAATCTAAAGTTAAAGAAAAGGAAAGGAAAGGATAAGTAGTCACGTGAGGGTCATGTAAGCTCTACGTCTACTATAACGTCTACCATAACTGCCGCTTTCTGCTAGTTCCGTAATATTACCCCCCTCCGCAAAAGCCTGCCCTTAGGCTTTATATATCCGTATTATACCTATAGGGCGTTTTTATCTTTATACTCTTCCGGTAGCCTATTATCCTTACTATACTAGCATTCTATCTATTTATTAAGGTACTTTAGCAGTCTAGGTTTATTAGGATAATAGCTATAGAATTCTTAAAGCTTATAGGGACTGCCAATAAAATCCTATATAGGGTACTAGGTAGGATCTAGGTTATAGCCTTTCTAACTAATACGGTACTTAAGCGTTTTCCTTACTAGCTTATAGGCTAGTATTTCTTTAATTTCCTATTTATTATTGCCGTTAACTTAAATCGGTATAGGGGGTTTATTCTTTTGTCTAGGTAATAGGTTATTCACGGCCTTCTATAGCTTATCCGGCAAGAAGATAGGGTAAACCTTAATCAAATCTAGGAGTTCTATCTTATATAAGTTGCCTATTTTCTTAAGGACCCTATATAGCCCTACTATCTAGTAGTCTAGCTTATAGCTAGGTCGTTCTATCTTCTAGTTCTTTATTATAACCTAGACTATATTACCTACGGTAAAGTCAGGCTCTTGTCTATACTTATTTACCTATTACTATATTAATTTCTAGGCCTTTTCTAGATTTATATAAGCTACTATCTAGGCTTCTTATAGGCGCTTAGCGTACTGCTAGGCTTCCTTATAAGACAGTTTCTTATATATAGTCTGTGGTCCTTCTAGCCTATCCTAGTTAAAGCTTATTTAGGGTAAATACCCTATTTCTAGTTAAATAGAGGCAAACCCTATAGAGTTATAGGGTAGGGTCGCTTAGGCGTAGTCTATTAACGGCAGTAGTTTAGACTAGTTATCTTAGAAATAGTTAATAAAGGGCTAGAGTCTCTAGTCCAAGTATTAATTTATAATCTCTATTTAGTCGTCCGTCTAAGGGTAGTATACCATAAAAAGCTTTAACTTAACGCCTAGGATCTAGGTAAACTTATTTTAAAAGGTCGATATAAACTACGGCCTATAGTTAGATATAATAGTATCTAGAGGTCTATAAATTTGATAGATATAGTAGATAAATAGTTAGGCCGCCTCTTTAGTATTAATATTCTTATAGCAGGGAATTAAGAATAGACGCTTGCTAAAGTGGTTAATTATAACTATAGCTATATTATATCTATTACAGTTTATAGGTAGCTTATAGAAATCTATAGAGATATACTACTAAGGGCGTTCTAGTATTAAGAGCGGTTTTAATAGTCCTAGGGTTTTATTTCATAGGGTTATAGACCTATAATAGTTATCGTAGTTCCATACGTAGCGGTTAATATCTATAACTATTCTGGGCTAGTAGTAACGGTCACTAATAATCTTACAGGTCTTATTTTTTCTAGGGTGGGCTATAGAGACTTAGAAGTGTGCTTCAGCAACTAGCTAAGTCTATAAGTTCTATTCCTCTACTACTACTAGCCGTTTATAGTGCTTAAGTAGTCCTTTTTTAAGGGACTATAGGCTAGTAATATCCTTAATCTTTTTACGGTACTCCTATAGAGAAGGGGCCGTACAGTTTGCCTATAGTAGTTTATTAATAAGGTTAAGTTCTATAGAGTTAATAGGATATATTACGGTGTCTATAGGGTCCATACTTAGTTCTATCTATATTTAGGGGTTAAGGTATTCTAGTTATAGAAGCGTCTAGGTCTATAATAAGATCTTTACAGCTACCTAGTTGTCTAGATCCTATTTACATCTTATAAGGGCATCCGCATAGTTAGTAGCGCCTAGCCTATATATAATTAGGAAGTTAAACTAAGATAAAACGCCCGCCTAGCGCGCCTACCGGGCTGTAAGGGCTTTTATTATTATAAAATATTCTAAGGCCTTATAATCTAAAACTACTTAGATAGGCTTAGGGGTCCCTTTTAGCTATACTCGCCAGTGCTAGAAGCTAGAGATAATAGCCAATATTTCCTTATTAAAGATTAGGTAGTTTAGCTTAGCATCTACTATAGTCTTTAAGTAGTAAGTAATAGGGTGTCACTTGCTATCTATCTGCTTCTGTAAATAAACTCTAGTAATAATACTATCTAAGGTATTAGTTTCTAGCATTAAGGGCCGTTTTAGGTTAAAGTGGGCGAGTAAGGGAGCGGAGACTAGTCGTTTCTTAAGCTTATTAAAAGCCTACCTATATATAGTGTTAAAGTAGAAGGGCTGGTCCTTTATAGTAAGGCGGCTAAGGGGCTAAGTAATCCTACTATAGTTCTTAATAAAGTATTAATAGAAGTTACAAAAGCCTAAGAATAACTGTATCCCTTTTACAGTCTATAGTAGTTCCTACTAATTAATTACGGCCGTCTTTTCTAGGTCTGCCTTAATTCCATCCATACTAATAATAAACCCTAAGTACTTTATACGCTTAACACTAAACTCTAACTTCTTAATATTAGCCTAGAGGCTAGCCTTATAGAGCCGTTATAAGACCTTATAGATATGCTCCTTATATTCTAACTCGTTCTTAGAGTAAATTATAATATTATCTAGGTAGGCCGTATAGAAGTCATTAAGGTAGTTAAAGAGTATATTATTTATATAACGTTAGTATATAGCCGGTCCGTTAGTTAGTTTAAAGGGGAGTACTTTATATTTATAGAATCTGTATTAAGTCTAAAATATAGTAAGATCTATAGATCTAGAGTCTATTCTAATTTAGTAGAAGGCCTAATAGATATTAAGCTTTATAAATACCTTAGCTCTATTTATTTAGGCTAGTATCTTATCTAGTAGAGGCAGCGGATAATAGTCTTTGCGGGTTATATTATTAAGCTTATAGTAGTTAATATAGAAGCGGAGCCCTCTATTTAGTTTCTTTATAAAGAAAATAGGGGAGGTAAATAGGACCTAGCTAGGTTTAATAAACCCCTTTACTAGGTTATTAATAAGGTACTACTTAGTAGCCTATAATTTAGCAATAAATTATTCTTAGAGGGGGGTATAGCTAAGGATGTTTTCCTTATTAGATTTAATCTTAATCTTATAGTTATACAGTCTATAAGGTGGGAGTATATTAGATACGGCCTTAGAGAATACGTCCTTAAACTTTTAGTACTAATAGGGTAGTTTCTATTCTACTAGCTCCTTACTAGTAAGCTTACTTTCCTATCTACTAAGCTTACTTCCCTTCTCCTTAATTATTTAATTAATTTTATATAAGCTGGTGGTAAAGGTAATAGTATTAGGTTAGACTAAGTTCTAGTAGAATTCTACAGCACTAATACAGTAGATATTAACTGGTGGGAGGTCTATAGGTTTCTTTGCGGACTTCTATTAGGCCGTATTTCGCGGTATAGGGTTTATAATCTTCCTTAGCTTACGTTCTATTTTTTATAAGCTCTCCTTTTAGTCTATAAGTTTTATATAACGTCTAAGGTTCCTTATAGGTCTCTATAGTTATATAGTAGCTTAGTTTCTTATAGGGAGTTTAACTAGCTCTTTACTAACCTCCTATACTTTAACTTCCTATACCTTAGCTATAGGGGGTATAATATAGGTAACCTGCGGGCGGCGTAGTATACGGATCCGTTGCGGATTAAGCCGTGTATCCTTCTTAAAGGCCTAGTCCCTATATATAGCGTCTGCCTAGTAAATAGTATTAATCTAAGGTTATATAAGGTTTTCTATTATAATACTAATTTCTTTTATAAAGGAAGGGGTTAGGGGTAGTATTTTGGGCTAGATAAGCCGCCTACTCTATATATTAAGCTATAAGCCTAAATAGGCTAGCTATTTTCTTCCTAAGATTATATTATAGCTTCTAAGGTCTATAATAAGGAAGGGGATATTATACTACCTTTGTCTATTAACGCGGAGGTAGGTTTATAAGATAGTTATAATAGGTAGCCCTATTTATCTGTTATACCTATAAATAGGAATTAGTTTAGGCAGTTCTTTAAGGGGCGTATTTAAAAAGTTAGCTAGCTTTATAGTATACTAGGTATCTATTAAGGTAAAGGCATTTACTCTAAAGTTAGCTAAAGTAGAGGTTAAAACTTAATATCTATTACGGAATAAAGTATAAGAGATAGTGCAGCTTCTACTACTAACTAGCCGACCTAGATTAATATATAATATATTAATCCCTTTTAACCCTAGAGAGGAGTCTTTTTCTAGGGTTTCTCCTTTTCTAACTCTATACTATCCTCCTAGATTAATAGAACCTTATCTGCCTTTACCTTTATTAGGCAGTTTCTTATAGGGTAGCCTTTTTAACCATATAAGAAGCAAGCTCCTTAATCGCTAAGGTCCTATATATAGGGGTCGCTATAGGTAGACTAAGTAAACGCTTAGCCCGTAGTAGGGGTAGCTATACAGCTAGCCGCCGGGTTAGCATTCGGCTATATAGTTGGCGCAGTAGGCGTTACGAGTCGTGCTAAGGTATTATAGGCCGTTTTTATATTACTTATAGCTTAGTTTATAGGATTCCTAGCCTTTATCTAGTTAGCTTATGCCTTAATTTAATAGAGGCCTTAGTTAATAGCTAGGTAGTAGTCTATAAGTTCTTTTAATATCTATATAGTAGTAAAAGCTAGTAATACGGCCCGCTATAGGTCTAGGGTAAGCTTATTAAAGAGGTCTAGTAGTAGGTCTTTTTAGGGGATTTAGGCTTACCTAGCTAGGTATAAGAAGCGGATCTAGAAGGCTAAAAAGGTCTCTATTATTTTTATATTTAGACTTTTATAGCTAAGGTAGGTATTCTATACCCTAAAAGGGTCCTTATAGGTAGAAGATAGGTAGTTAATTATTTCTTCTTTAGAGAGGAAGGGCTCTGCTAAGTCCTAGGCGTATCGCGGACGTAGATATATCTATGCGTCTCTACTAGTACGGCCGAAGACGTAGGCCATTTTGGCTTAAGTAGTAGGGAAGTAGTCTATATTAACTTTAAGCTTATCTTATAATTAAAGCTTCTAATTATTAAATATAGGATCTACTCCGTCTATAAGTAGCGGGGGGTCTACGACCTTCGTAGACCGCAAGGATGCTATACGTTAGGCTAGGGCCTTTAGGACTATAGCAAGTCTATCTAATAAGTTATCGCTAGATATAGGGGTATCTCTAGCTTTAAGCAGCTCTCATAGTCGTTTAATCTCGGTATTGGCCGCCGCGAGCTCCTCCTAGGGTGTCGAGACGGCGATTATTTTACTATTAGAGGTATTTAAAGGTTCTATAGCGGCCTTGCTAGCTGCTATATTTTTTAGCATTATTATATAATTTCTAGGTAGTTTCTTTAGGGGTTATAGTCTATATATTTTGTAGGTCCTATAGGTCCTGTCCTTAATTTCTATTCTTTAGGGTTCCATTATATTCCTTTAGTTTCTATTCTATCCGTATTCTTAGTCCTAATCCTATAGATATATTTAAGTTCCTTCTTAGAAAGAAAGGGTGGTTAAGCTTTAGATAATATTAGCGACTTAGTCAATTAAGGCACGAGTACAGTAAGAAGGACGCGCAAGCCTATACGATTGGATTGTCTATAAACGAGAATCTAAAGCTAAAGAAAAGGAAAGGAAAGGACAAGTAGCCACGTAAGGAGTTATATACACTTCCTAGTCACGTGAGGGTCACATAAGCTTAACGTCTACCATAACTGCCGCTTTTTGCCAGTTCCGTAACAATATAGCGCCGTAAACTTTCTATAAAGCCTCTTCTTAGTTCTATAAGAAGGACTAATATCTTACTATCCCACCACGATATAAAGAATGGATACGCCTATATAAATGCTGTATAACTAAGTCCTGGCAGATATAGGTATATAAACTATCTAGCCTTACATTCCCACGGCTATGCTGGTTTAACTTTAATCATAATAGCATCTGCTATATATTCTACGCTAGCTCTAGAACGCAAGTTAGCACTATAGTTAATATTCTGGTAGGCTGTATACATATACTATAGTAACTGGTTTAATGCCTAGATATAGGCTATTAAAAATAAGTATAGCTTTAGCGGCATTAGGAATGATAATAAAAGATACCGCTAAGTTATAGCTATAAAAGTAGCGACTAGAATAAGGTAGTATTTAGAAAGGATCTTATAGAAGTAAGTCTATAAAATAGGAATCGATCTAAAAGCGATACCACTTAGTGCCGCTAGCGCCTAAGAGATCTTATTAGCAGATTTTAGTACTAGGGCGTAAATTACATACCATAAGAGGTACAACATTTCTTGACAATGTTTTATTTAAAGATACTGCCAGTATCGAATGTAATATACCTTTAACGACTAAAGTTCTACCAATTTAATTATAAGCCCTTTAATAAAGCTTAGAATTAATACCAAATAAATAGGTAATAAATGCTATTTGTGAACCGAATGCTAACGGAATTATATTTGTAAGTGCTATTAATCTAGATTGTTTAATAAGACTAGTGTGGTCTTTTACACGAATTCTAATATAAAGAGCGTTTATAAACCATAGTGTAAGGATTGAGATTGCGTCTAAGACTGTGACCTTAGCTATCCCTCTTAAGTATTTATAAATCTAAGGATAATAAATGTATTTTCTATACTTAAATAATATTAAGTCCTTAAATCTTGGAATAAATCTGCTAAAAATGCTATAGATAAATAAAGTACCTGAAATAATTAAATATAATTAGAAAAGCTCTATTATTGTAAGTTTAAATAGGATGTCCTTGTTAAAAATAATTTATATAGCAGTAGTAGAGACGACATCTAGGTCTCAAATCAAGAGTCTAAAATGTAACCTCTTCCTAAAGTCCTAAGGAGTTGGTTTTGGTCCTCTAATTAGTAGGTAGCCCGTGCTAAATACAGCCTATTAATTACTCTTTATAATTTTCTCGGCCAATTTCTTTTATAGAATTGGCTGTCGCCAAATTTACCAAGCTCAATTTTACTAACGTTTATTAGTTAATACTATCTAGTAGAAAATGCAGCGAAGTAGGATATATGTAAAACTTGTATATACTACTACTGTATGCGCCGGAATAATATTAGCAGGGTTTATATTCCTAGTTATTTACAATACTAATAAGTTAAAAATAGGGGTTTTAACTTTATAAGTTAGTAAAGATATATTTAAGTTGCTTTTAATTAATAATTTTATACTAGTTTTTAAATCTAGAAAATTATTAAACCTCTAAAAATATAACGATTAGAATAAAATACTTTTGTACTAGCTATACCAATTATACATATTGCAAACCACTTCCTCTTTAAGTCTTTGTACTATTACGCAACTTACCTATTAGTAAACTTAATGCCTTAGATAAAGCCTTAGCTAAACTGCATTATAAGACAATTACAGGTTGCTTAATTATTAGTTTAATGCTGGCAGTTTTATTATAGTTTACGCTAGCGTTATTTCTCTTAATATTAAATATATCTTATAGACAGCTTTTAGTTTATAGTATAAAAGAGTACTAGGTTAATAGACAGCTTCGGATCAATTGGCGAAAAATTATTCCTATTATTCTCTATGTATCTAATTGCGCTATACTTTATATAGTTTGCTTTTTTCCTTACTTTGTTTTAGGCTTTGTAGACTTTACTAGCCATATGGACAATTCTTATATTAAGATCAAGTAAGGAGATATAGTTGTATTTTGCTTAGGAGCATTTTATTCTTCATTTTATATAGTAATGTTTATATTTCTTACGGTATTATTAAATTAATCTTTAGGCGATAAAGTGGCACTAACTATTTTAAAGGGGAATAGTGTTTTGCTTTTACGTAAGCTGTTTATATAAAGAATAGCGTAAAGTTCTAATAAAAAAAATCTCCTAACTTATTATTCTATTACTTATATACGCCTATAAACTAATTTCTGGCTTTATTTATTTTAGAATTATTCCTAATCCATTTATAGGGGATAGAGTATGTAGCAAAATTGAATTAAAATTTTATATAAAGACTATAACATAAAAGACCACTATGCAAACATTAATATATATTTTGGAAAAATTAAAGGGATATCTTAGGAGAAAGCACTTATAGTCCTGCCTTTTTAGACTTACTATATATTTATAGGCCACGCGTTAGAATTTAATTGAAGCCTAATAGACTAGCCTCTTTCACTATTATTCTTATAATACTCTCTAAACTTAACAGGATAGTATATATACAAAGTCGTTAAAAATGGTTCATTGAAGCCTCTTTAACATATTATTTAAAATTAACCTCTTTACTTTAAAAGATAAAAACTATTTATATAGGCTAGATTATAATGTCATAAACAATAGTAAATGAAATAAAAGATAGAACTTGGTGGAGGGGAAGTTTGTCTTGTTAATAATTGTATAAAATGCGCCAAAAGCCATTATAAAATAAAAAAAATACCGTGGTAGCCGTAAGTATTAAAACTATAATATATTAACCAGTTTCCCCTTTAGCGAGCGCTCTAAAATTTTAAATTCGCTACGCGCATCCGACCTCGTTTGGTTGCCACTAACTGTGTATAGTAATTTATAGCGAAGCCAAGAACCTTCCGCAGTATTGTCGTGATCTTCGTTAAATATTGTAAGGTTGCTACCCGTACGATATTACTAAATTTTATCGGCAATTGCGGAGATAGTATTGTGTTAATGTTTTCGTGGAGGCGTAGGTAAAAGAGAAAAAGGGGTGCATATATTAAGGAACCACACATTAGGTAAGTTCTAAGTTGCTTTATTTCCGACTCCCCTAGTTAACTAAAATAATTCTCTAAGACAACTAAAAGAGTCCTTGTGTGTAGCTATAGCCATTTACTACAATTACTATATACAGTTGGTGGCTAAAATTTTGGAGCGCTTGCTAAAGGGGGGGAGGAGTAAAGCTAGTCGTGCCTAGGGCTATAGGCTGAAATGCTAAGGCTGACATCCTGAGAAGAAAAAAATTCTTGGGATATACTAACTTAAGCCTATAGCGGAATAGCCTAATTATAATATCTCGTTCCTTACCTTAGCAAGCTTAGACGTAATTTAGTTTGTTGGCCACAGAGGTAGCTTTACTGCTAAGGTATTGGACTCCAAACGACTACGAACACCGAAGGTCGAACTAGGGTCAATTCCTTATATATATTAGGGCTCTTAGAGCCACCTAGAATTAAGTAGATTAATCGTTTAATTCTGTGTCTCTATATCAATTAGCTAGCTATATATTATTTATAATACCTACCTAGCTAAAAGTTATAAGCCTAGTAACCTTCTAAGCACTAAGGAGATCTTAGTGGCCAGACGAATACCACTAAGCCTATTTAAGCATCGTTCGTTACGAAATATCGCGTTATTTACGCGTAAGCGCGTCTCTTTACGCAACCTTAAGAAAAAAGCCACTATAGCACCTATAACCATAGACTCTACCAATCCTCTTTTACTAACCCAAAAAGACTAGCCTTTATAGTTTTAATTTATCTATTAAGAAGCAAGCTTTATAAAGATCTGGGACTATATAGATCTAGATAAGACGGAGAACGAAATTAAAGAAAACACTGAGCCAGCTATACCTTCGATAGCTGCAGCACTAATAGCAGCTCCTGTAACGCTAGCAGTAGTATTAGCAACACTAGTAACAGCTCCTATAGCACTAGCAGCAGCACCTATAATATAAGTAGCAGATCCTATAGCTCTAGTAGCAACTCTAGTATCTACTGGAACAGCTACACCTATATTATTAAATTAGTAAAACTAATAAACTCCACAATTAATAGAGATACAGAGAATGCTCTTTAAGCTATATAAACTCTAGCGATAGGATTACCTAAAGCGGGAAGAGAAGCTCTATACCTTTATAGTACTATTATATACTATAATAGGAACCAACTTCTTAGGATACCTTAAGAACCTTACTATACTATATTTAATACTAAGGCAGCTAAAAAAAGTAGCAAAGCTATTATAAGCTACGCTGCAGTAAATAGTACTAGATAATCTTAAGAAACGGAAACAAGGGCCTAAACGTTAAACTCTAGAATCTTAGCTTTAGCTATATATTACTATTATATAGAACGGCGAAGAGCTGGAGGAAGGGTTAATAGAGGTAATAGAAAGCAGCGTTATATAAGCCTTTATCTAGGACTATAAGGAGATCTATCCAGCTCTGTATTATGCCTTTATTTAAAAGGTAGTAAAGAGGTTAGAGAAGCTTAAAATAGTAATAATAATTAAGGAATTTAACCTACTCTACAAGCACCCGAATACGGGACGTAACGCTTACGCTATACTCTTAAGGCAGCCATCTATAGACCCGACGACGACGCCTACTACTCTAGCACCTTCTTAATTGTCTAAGATAAAGTGCTCTACTTGTAGTTTACCCTATAAGCTAAGGAATTATAAGTAACTATTTTAGCCTCTTTAAGGTCCGAATTTTATACTAAATAATAGTTACTTAAGGAGTTGTTAAAAATAGCTTAAGGTCCTAATAAATAAGCAGTACTATAATAAAAGGCTTAAGCAGATTAAGTAGGAAGGTCCTAGGTTAAGGACGTCTCTAACGGCTTTATCTACTGCTAAAAAGATTAAGGATCTAAATAGGCCCCGAGCTACAGCGGCTGCTATAACAATATCCTTTTTATTATTAATATCACAGAATTATCTAGATCTGTCTTTAATTAACGCCTAGGGGTATAACACTATAGTAGATACCCACTTTTGCAACGATATTAGATACTTCTATAACTTTAAGCTAAGCATATCTATAGCAATAGCTGGAGATTCTAGGGTAGAAATCTATAGATACGGTGATATTAACTTGGCAATTAAGGTAGGAAAATAACGCCTAACTCGGTATCTAACATTAAGGAACATAGTATATGCTCCCTATTTTTATACTAATCTAATATCTATAGTAAAGCTCTATAGGGTTAGAGTAATTATTAACCAGTCTATAAATTATCTGCGGTATAAAGACGATAGAAGCCTATATGCCAACCTTATAGAATAC
>Ga0307515_10011372_pt1 | contig 16893 bp, 19 predicted proteins | sample 17_EM_MG_FD_194513 | JGI IMG/M metagenome (GOLD analysis project Ga0307515, IMG submission 194513) | Populus trichocarpa ectomycorrhiza microbial communities from riparian zone in the Pacific Northwest, United States - 17_EM | ecosystem: Host-associated > Plants > Roots > Unclassified | place... | reverse complement strand
GCCTCAGTTACTAATCCACGCATGGATCCGTAGGACCTTTTGGCTATTCATTTTCCCTTGTTGTGTGTTCTTTCCGGTTCTGGGAACCATGCCTCTCCAATATAAACAAGCAATTGAAAAATCATAGTGTGACATTTGGTAATAGAAAATTCCGTTAATAATTTACAATTTTCATGCAGTTTCCAAGTACAGATACAATTTTTTCATAACCAAACCGCCGATTACCAAACCAAACATTGTCGCTTATATGGGTGATGCTGATTCTGGTAGTTTAATGTGATATTATTTTATTGATATAAATATATATTTATTTTTAATATATATATAATATTAGATTAATGAATCTACAGTAAAGATAAAGTACACAAAACATGATTTTACTGATTGATCTTTATTGATGGGATTTTGTATTTATGACAAGATATCTTGAATATCTCATCCCAAATGTTAACCTTTCATTGACTAAGAAATATATAAAGGCTTATTTATTTTTTATGTCATTTATTTTAATTTAATTTTATCTTTTCATATAAAAATAAAATAAAAATACCATATGACAAAATTTAATTGGTAGAATTTTTTTTTTGTTTCTACAAATACCCTCTCGAGATAGGTTCACTTACACTTAAAAATAAATAGGCATGTCTCGAAAATATATTTGTGAGAGTTTTATAATTTGAATATATTTTTTAAATTAAAATTTTATTTGATCATACTAAATTTTATCAATATATATTTATATTATGAAAATAAAATATAATCGTAAAAATTAAAAATTTATGAATCAATCTTAATTGAAATTAATTTAACAAATCAAATAATAGAATTTCCAATTTAAAACATCAACATATTTTAAGAACCAAATAAAATTTGTCCGAGTGTATGAATAGTAATTAGCAACTTTAAATGCTCATGAAACTTTTTTTTTTATTATTAAAAATAGTTATTGTAACATTTTATTTTAAAAATCTCGTTGTCCTGAATTCAACGGCGTTATCGGTTCATGATTCCGATTAACGGACAGTAAATTATGACATATAAAAGTTGTAACTCCCCTTTCTCCTTGTTTTGGGAACCGTGCCCTCCATCCTTCGTTAATTCCAACCTCATCCTGAATGAATTTTCTAGAGAGCAAAATAACTTCTTTGCGTACTTTGCTTAATTGACTTTCTTTCCTGAATTAATTGCTCATTGTAAATTAATTGCTTAGATACAGCAAAAGATCCTCCAGTACTGGTAGCCTGACTTAGCTTCATTGACTTTCTTTCCTGAATTAATTATTGAGACGGAGAGAAAAAAATTTCCAGTACTGGTAGCCGACTTGACTTAATTGAACTGGGAAAATTTTCTTCAACTGGGAAAAAGTTCACAGGCTTCTGATTCTTCTAATCAGGCATGAATCCACTCATCAGAGTAAGTGGCTATAAAAACCACACTTGTCCCTTCTATTTTTTTACAGACAGTTCGGCCTCCAATATATAAGCCAGGCAACCAATCTTAGCAGGCGCGCGTCAGTCTCTTCTTCCTTGGCACCAACAGGTTGCTGCTTCTCAAATGAATCAGCCATATTATTTCCATTCAATAAGTTGCGATCATTCTGTTTGGTTTTAAGAATCCTGATTCCCGTATAGATAGAAGTCTTTCAGGTGAATGTATTGGTGGAGAGTGGGGTTGACCTTATGTGCACAAAACAAGAAATCAGGAAAGAATTCCTAGGGTGGCTATAAAAGAGCATTACTGTCAGTAAAGCCTCCACCAGTGCTAGCAGGTATGCATAGCTCTTTTTCATATTTTTTTTGAGCATGTAGGTAAACATAATTCTGGGATTTCAATTATTTGTATGGAGCTTTTGGAATTTAATGACTTCAACTGCAGGCAGGCAGTCTCAACTGATAGCTTCTTTTGTGTTACCTGGACGTGGATCTCCTCTGAAAACTTCAGGAGCTTCAATTAGTTAACATGACCGCTTTTCCAACACAATGATCCTTTCTCAAAATTTTGTAGAGTTATCAGCAGAAAGCCACATGCAAATGAAACCACGCACACGTTATCAGCAGAAATCTGATTTCTTTGGTTTTGGTCTTTGGAGCAGGAGCGGCAGCAATGAAAAAAAAAAAGCCCCTCTGTTCTGATCATGAGGCACTATCCTCATACAGCGTTCCAGGTAGAGATCAGAAACTTCCTCAATTAAATCTTTAGTGGAAGCGTTCTCCATTGGTTGAAGCCCATCTTCAGAATTCTCACTGTCACCATTCTCTTGCTCAAGGTCCTTTTTGGTTGGGGCACTGTAGCTTTTGCCTTCCATTTTCTGACACCAGGCCGACAAACAAGTTGAGAAAGTTCCCTGGAGACGTCAACAAGTTCAACAGACCCTCCTCCAAATTTCTGTAGAATCTCAGATACCACAGCCTCATTTTCAACTGGATTTATTGTGCAGGTTGAGTACACCATTCTTCAACCAACTTTGAGCAATGAAATGCCTCGCCAGTCGCCACGCTATCTGAATTTGTAGACTATAGAGCCCATTGCCTATTCCTAGATTCCATTTCCTCCACATATCTAGAGCCTTGCGGAGGGTACCATCTTCACTACAGGGAACATCACATAACACTCGATCATAAAGAGGTTGACTAATTTATGGTTCGAATTCCATTTCAGAAGCTTTTAGGGCTATTTTTGTCTGAGCGGCACCCAGGTAAGTGTTGGGCCTCATTATTTGTGACTATCAAGTTAGCAGTGCACTCTTTTTGTTTGGTAGATTAGAAGATTACATCTCTAGACATCCAGATCATTAGCTATAACCATTTCATCAGGTAGTGATCCTGGTTTTGTTGATTGGTATATAATATCCAGCAACTGGAATGTTTTTGAACCTGGTGCAGCATATTGAATAAGCAAGCAGAAGGAAAAATGATGAACTGAATGACTATCTTATTACCCTTGTTGTTCACTGTTACATTGTTTATATAGGCTCATTTCTGTAAACGTGAATCAGCAGCAAATAATTAACAGAGTAACTGATTAGTATTAACAACTAACTAATTCTTCTAACAACTTTAACTAACTCTAACTTCTTTAACAAACTCTAACTGCTGCAGAGTTGCGTGCTGAAGACGTCAACTGAAGATTGCAGCGTTGATGTATGTGTTTTAAAGTTAAAGCTGGAGATTGCTCTGCTGTAGCTGATGGTGTCAACGTGGAGCTGCATATATGTCAATACTCCCCCTCAAGATGAGACGTAAAAAAAAATTCAAGGGGAATAAATGTTATGAAGACTCATCTTGGACACCAAAGAAAAGAAAAGAGAGAACCCAAGAGCCTTGGTAAAAACATCTGCGATCTGATGCTTGGAAGAAACATGAAAAGCACGCAGAATGCCTAACTGAAGCTTCTCTCGAACCACATGACAATCAATGTCTATGTGTTTTGTTCGTTCATGATATACAGGATTAACTGCAATATGAAGAGCAGCTTTACTGTCACAGTAAAGAAGAGCAGTTTGTGGTGGAACCTGGAGGTCTTGAAGAAGAGATCAAAGCCACACAACCTCACAACAAGTAGATGCCATGGCTCTATACTCAGCCTCAGCAGAAGACCTAGACACAGTGGTTTGTTTCTTTGATTTCCAAGAAATTAAAGAATGATCAAGGAAAATGCAGTACCCTGTCACTGATCGTCTGGAATCCACACACCCTGCCCAGTCAGAATCGCAAAATGCCTTCATTTGTAAATTAGAAATGACTGGAAAGAACAATCCTTGGGCTGGAGAAGCTTTAATGTAATGTAAAACTCTATGTGCTGCAGCTAAATGAGGAGCACGAGGTTGGGCCATAAATTGACTTAGCACTTGAACAACAAAGGAAATGTCAGGTCTGCTGATAGTAAGATAAAGCAAGCGCCCAACCAGTCGTCTATAAGCAGTAGGATCTTCTAAGAGTTGGCCAGAATCCTTAGAAAATTTCACATTAGGTTCCATAGGAAAGTGGACTGGTTTTGAAGCCAACATACCAGAATCTTCAAGAACTTCCAATGCATACTTTCGTTGACAAACAGAGATTCCAAGCTCACTACGAGCTATTTCTAAACCAAGGAAATATTTCAGCTGGCCAAGGTCTTTGAGCTGAAATCTATCATTGAGCAATTTGATAAACTTTGAAACCTCTGCTGAATTATCACTAGCAACCACTATGTCATCAACATAAACCAACAATGCGATGAAGGAACCTTCCAAACTTCTTGTAAATAAAGTGTAATCAGCTTTGGACTGAATGAATCCAAACTCGAGTAGAGCAGTAGAGAATTTAGCAAACCATTGCCTAGAAGCTTGCTTTAAACCATAAATTGACTTGTGGAGCTTGCATACTTTGGACTCCCCTTTATTGGTGAATCCAGGAGGTAAGGACATATAGACTTCTTCATCTAATTGACCATGAAGAAAGGCATTATTCACATCCAATTGATGAAGATGCCACTGTTTGACTGCTGCCACTACTAAAAGAGTGCGCACAGTGGTGAGTTTAGCCACAGGAGAAAATGTTTCATAGTAATCCAAGCCCTCACACTGATTATACCCCTTGGCAACTAACCTGGCTTTATACCTCTCTAAAGTCCCATCAGATTGTAACTTGACTTTGTAGACCCATTTGCACCCAATAACATGCTTTGAAGCAGGAAGGTCAACAACAGTCCATGTTTTATTGAGCTCAAGTGCTTTGATCTCAGTATTCATAGCCTCACGCCATTCCTCATGTTTGACAGCTTGAGTATAAGATGTTGGCTCAACAAGTGTAGATACAGAAAGACTAAAGAATTTTTGAGAAGAGGAAAGACGATTATAGGAAAGAACTGAAGAAAGTGAATAAGGAATACCTGAAGTTGTAGACGAAGATGTGGGATCTGAAGTGGAGGTTGCAAGATGACAATGATAGTCATGCAAATATCCAGGTGTCTGTTTTACCCTAGAAGACTTTCTACTAGGCTGGGGGATATATGGTTCTAAAGGCAGTATGTCTTAAGTAGATGACATACAGGGTTCTGAAGTGGAATTCTGGTTACTTGGACTAGAAGGTGGAGAATTTGGAAGCAGGGGATCAAGTAAAGGAAGAGTTGATTTATGCATTGGAACAGGCAAAGGTAAAACAGAATCAGTAGCAGATATTGGATATTTTAGTGCAAAAGGGAATATATTTTTGTGAAACACCACATCTCTGGAGACAAACACAGTATGAAGATTTAAATCATAGAGTTTGTAACCTTTCATGCCATATGGATAACCAAGAAGTATGCAAGGCTTAGCTCTAGGATCAAATTTATGTCTATTTCGAAGAAGAGTATTTGCATAACAAAGGCAACCAAATACTCGCAGATGAGAATATGATGGAGAAGATTTGAACAAAACTTCATAAGGAGATGTATTTTGTAGTAGAGGAGTAGGAATCCGATTTATCAAGTGCACTGCAGTAAGAGTGCAATCCCCCCAAAACTGTAAAGGCAAATGTGACTGAAAAAGAAGGGATCTAGCCACATTCAGGATGTGCTGGTGTTTGCGTTCAACAGTGGAGTTTTGTTGAGGTGTTTCAACACAACTAAGTTGGTGGATAACACCTTTCGTTGCATAGAAATGATTCATGTTGAACTCAACACCATTATCCGACCTTAAGATTTTGATTTTAGCATTGAATTGTGTCTCAACCAGATTAAAGAAAGCTTGAATGTGAGTTCTGGTTTGAGATTTATTTTCTAAAAGATGAATTCATGTAAATCTTGTATGGTCATCAACAATTGTCAAGAAATAGGATGAACCAGTAAGAGATTTTGTAGAGAATGGACCCCAAATATCACAATGGATTAAATCAAAAGGTTGTGTAGAAGTAGATGTGCTATGAGGAAAGGATAAACGATGTTGTTTGGCTAATGGACAAATGCTGCAATTTTTATTTGATTCATGTAGAACTTGAGGAATTACATGGGAAAGCAATTTCAAAGGAAATTCTGCAAGATGTCCTAATCTGTAATGCCATAAGCTATTATTAACAACGTTTGCAGAGAAACTAGCAGAGGCTAAATCAATGATGGGATGATCGGGCATGAATTTTGCAGAATTAATAGAAACAGAATTCTGAGGTAAAACAGAAACTGAATTTTGCAGCAAATGGTATAAACCTCCAGCTTTTTTACCCACACCAATCGTTTTCCAGCTTGTGAGATGCTGAACAAAACAGAACTTTGGTAAGAAAATGACACAGCACTGTAGAGTTTTGATCAGCTTACTAACAGATATGAGATTGAACGAAAAAGAGGGAATACAAAGGACGTTAGTTAGAACAAAACATTCTGAGATTTTAATTGTACCAATGTGAGTAACTGAAGCAAATTGACCATTTGGTAGTCTTACGGATTTGGAAACAATAGAAGTAATACTTGTAAAGAAAGATGTGGAACAAATCATGTGATCTGTAGCACCAGTATCAATTATCCAAGGAGTTGTGGCAGGATTTGTGATTGAAGACTGTTGAGGTAAAGATAAAGAAGATGCAAAAACAGAATGTGTTGAATCTAAAATAAAAGACTGAGCTGTAATCAAAGAATCATCTGCACTTGTCATACCTTCACCTTGCATGGGAATTTCTGACTCTTTACTTGCAAATGAGGAGACTTGGTTGATGGATGAATCATGCTCAGAGATGCTTGGTTTGAACATGTCGATGAGCTGCTGACACTGCTCATAGGTAATAGGCAGCTGAGGGCCAGAAACTTGATGAACGCTAGGAGATGCATTCTTTCCTTTATTAAACTTGTAACCTGGTGGAGAACCATGAATTCTATAACACTTCTCCATGGTGTGGCTAGAAATACCACAATGAGAACATATAGGTCGATCTTTTCGAATATGAAAAGATCTGTTACCAGCAAAATGATTTGAGGACATAGTTTTTGTCAGTAAGGCAGTAGTGTTTTGATTAAAAGAAGGGCTTGCTGAAGAAATCATGCGTTGCCTTTCCTCTTGGATTACAAGTGAGAAGACTTTGTTGATTGAGGGCAAATGATCAATCAACAGAATTTGACCTCGAACATTTGAGTAACTTTCATTCAATCCCATTAGGAATTGGTAAACATGCTGCTGATGATGATAAGACATAATAGTCTTCAAAGCTCCACATGTGCAGGTAGGAATTGGCTGGTGATTTGCTAATTCATCCCACAATCCTTTCATAGCAGTAAAGTATGAGCTGACCGAATTATTTTCTTGTGACAAGCAAGAGATAGATTTCTGGAGCTGAAAGATTCGTGGCCCATTGTGTTGAGAAAACCGATCGTGGAGATCATTCCATATTTCAGAAGCATCATCAATGTAAATGATGCTGTTTACAATTTCTGTTGAAACAGAGTTGAGCAGCCATGAAAGAACCATATTATTGCAACGAGTCCATGCCAAACCTTGAGAATCATAAAGATTAGATGGCTTAGGCAAAGTGCCATTAACAAAACTGAGTTTGTTTTTGGCTGATAAAGCCATCATCATCGCTCTTTTCCATGAGTTGTAATTCTCACCATTGAGTGGTTTTGAAACAATCATGGCTCTAGGACTGTCACCATGATGCAAGGAGAAGGGATTAGAAGAATCCATTTCTGATGTGGGGTTGGTATTTTCAGCCATTGCTTAAGAAAACAAAGAACTGATGAAGAGGATGAAGAATTAGATGAAGAGGATAAAGATGCGGAAATAAACCTTCAAAGAATATGCTCTGATACCATATTGAATAAGCAAGCAGAAGGAAAAATGATGAACTGAATGATATTCACTATCTTATTACCCTTGTTGTTCACTGTTACATTGTTTATATAGGCTCATTTCTGTAAACGTGAATAAGCAGCAAATAATTAACAGAGTAACTGATTAATATTAACAACTAACTAATTCTTCTAACAACTTTAACTAACTCTAACTTCTTTAACAAACTCTAACTGCTGCAGAGTTGCGTGCTGAAGACGTCAACTGAAGATTGCAGGGTTGATGTATGTGTTTTAAAGTTAAAGCTGGAGATTGCTCTGCTGTAGCTGCTGGTGTCAACGTGGAGCTGCATATAAGTCAATACAGCACACATATGATCAAGTACGAAATGATCCCGATGTACATCAAGGAGAAGAGCGGCGGTACCATGCTGACAGCCTCCTGTCTGGTGATGTTTCCGATTTCATTTTCTAGCTTTAAGAACTCATGGAACCTCTCAAGGGTTTGGTTCTTCCTTTGCTGCATCCGGGAAAAATTTGAATGCCAAGCAAGATTATTAGGGTACCAAGGCAATGGTCTGATAGCCTCCACTTCATCACCATAAGTGGTCTCTACTTTAAAAGAATTCATAAAGTCATTCTCAAGCTGCGATTTTATATCTTCACAAAGTTGGCTACTTGAATTGATTCTAAAAGCAGCAGGCAAGGGTGTTATAAGAACTTCCACAAAGGTATCCCAATCTGATGGTGTCACTATCCCTTGCTTTTTGTAGTATTCATCAAAGCCAGGATTTTGAGTTGTAAAAGGCTGCCAATTAATGAGTCTTATTCTCGGAGTTGCTGTTGTTGTTGTAAAACAGAGTAATATTATGAGAATAAATCGTTCTTCAATTCTTCTCAACGTTAGGAGGCCATATATATACACAATTATATCCTCCAAGAAAGAAAACAACCAATTCTAAGGAAAACTAAATATTCCTAAACTAAATATTCCTATACAAGATTGTCGATCACTACCAAATTTCTAGAAATAATTGCAGATTCTAGAATCAGTCTAATATATATTACACCTCACATACTGCTCATGCAGACACTCCCCTTTAAATTGGAGCATAGATATCTATCATGCTCAACTTATCGGTTATATCATGAAACATCCTTCCTGCAACTGCTTTTGTGAGTATATCGGCTAACTGACTTTTAGAATGGACAAATGAAAACTGTATGATCTTGTGATCGAGATTCTCTTTGATGAAATGCCGATCAACTTCAACCTGTTTGGTGCGATCGTGTTGTACAAGATTTTGTGCAATCTCAATGGCTGCTTTGTTATCACAATGAAGAGTCATAGCCTGTTTATATTCAATTCCCAAATCCTTTAATACGCCTCTGATCCATAACATTTTACATATACCATGAGCCATGCCATGAAATTCAGCTTCTGCACTCGATCTTGCCACAACTTTCTGTTTCTTACTCCTCCAGGTTACAAGGTTACCTTCAACAAAAGTAAAGTACCCCGAGGTGGATCTTTATCAATTTGATCCCTTGCCCAATCAGAGTCTGTGTATCTTTCGATATTTAAAACATCATTTTTTAAGAACAACAGTCCTTTTCCTGGAGCATTCTTCAGGTATCTTAAGATTCGATATACTGCATTCATATGTTCCTCACTTGGTGCATGCATGAACTGGCTTACCACGCTCACGCCATAAGCTAAATTTGGCCTCGTGTGTGACAAATATATTAATCTTCCAACTAACCTTTGATAATGACCTATGTCTATTGGAGTTTGATCTGGAAAGATTCCAAGCTTGTGATTCATCTTTATAGGCGTTTCTGCTGGTTTGCAAGCAAGCATTCTAGTTTCAGTTAAAAGGTCTAGCATATATTTTCGTAGTGAAAGGAAGATTCCATGTTTCGATCTAGCAACCTCAATTCCCAAAAAATATTTGAGTTGTCCGAGATCTTTCATCTCGAATTTAGTAGCCAAATACTCCTATAATGCTTTTATTGCACATGAGTCATCTCCTGTCACAACCATATCATCAACATACACAATTAAAGTTGTTACCTTTCCTTCTTTGTGTTTGATAAACAAAGTGTGGTCTGAATTGCTTTGTTTATATCCAAATGCCTTCATTGTAGAAGAGAACCTCCCAAACCAAGCTCTTGGTGACTGTTTCAGTCCGTACAATGACTTTTTTAATTTACAGACTTCAGTTCTACATGAGGAACTATATTTAACTCCAGGTGGCAAGTCCATGTAGACCTCTTCCTCTAAATCTCCATTGAGAAATGCATTTTTTACGTCAAATTGTTGTAGAGACCAATCTCGATTAGCTGCTATGGATATGAGGATGCGAATTGTGTTGATCCTGGCTACTGGTGCAAAAGTTTCTTGATAATCCAAACCAAACTTTTATGTATACCCTTTTGCAACTAATCTCAGTTTATACTTATCGATATTGCCATCTGCTTTAAGTTTCACCGTGAACACCGATTTGCATCCAATTGTGCTCTTTCCTTCTGGCAACGAGGCAAGTTTCCAAGTGGCATTTTTCTGTAGGGCCTCCATTTCCTCATTCACTGCCTTTGTCCATTTTGGATCAGCTAATGCATGTTGCACACTATTAGGAATAGATACAGTGGATAGTTGATTAACAGTAAATTCATACGATTTAGACAATCTATAAGAAGACACATGGTTGCTAATTGGGTATTTGATCTTGGCTTTCGGATCAAATTCATATTATTTCTTGGGAACTCCCTTGTTTGATCTTTGTGAATACTTGGGAGCAATACATTTATCAGAATCATGTATTTCATTAGACTCATCAATACTGCGATTCGAAGTTACCTAAGGAAGAACATTCTGGGTTGATTCTTCAGGTGATGGTGCAGACGTAGGCAACTCTGAAGGTATTGATGATTCTGCCATATCTGATGCATCTGCGGTCATTTCTAGTTGCTCCAATACATCATTATCATTTTCAGGCATGCTCTCAAAACCTTGCTGACCACCATTCTCAAGCCATGTGTTTACTTCTTCTAACTCTATAAATTCATTTCCTCCTCCACCTTTTTGTAAACCATTCTCTTCAGTATAAGTCTCCCCCTGAAGAGAAGGGCTAGAAAAACTCCCAGAGTAATAAGGTTCTGTTTCATGAAATGAGGCATCCAAAGTGACATGTAGTTTTTGGGTTTGAGGATCATAGCACCTATATCCTTTTTGAAATTCAGAATATCCAACAACCACACATCGTTTGGCACATAGATCAAGCTTAGTTCATAAGTTCTTTGGAATGTGAACATAGACAGTATAGCCAAAGACTCGTGGTTCAAGATTTGGAAAGTGAGGAAGGAAAAAGGATTGCATTTTTTGCTAGGGGGTTTGAAAGTCGATAACTCTAGAAGGGGTTCAATTAATGAGATAAGCAGCAGATTTCACAGCCTCTCCCCAATAAAACTGAGGCATATTCATGCCAAAAAAAGAGGCACAAACCACTTCTAGCAATTTTTGATTTTTTCTTTCTGCCAATTCATTTTGCTGCGGAGTATAGGTGCAAGAGGTCTGATGACGAATACCAAGATGCCTAAAAAATTTGCCAAAAAATGCATTGACATATTCCGCACCATTGTCAGACTGTAGAACACGTATCTGTGTTTGGTATTGGGTGCTAACCATATTATAAAATTCCTGAAAGGCTTGATAGACATCACTCTTGTTGGTAAGAAAAAAATTACCTAAGTCATTCTAGTGCATTCATTAATAAATGTGACAAAGTAACAAACTTTAGAAATAGAGGGGATTCTTATAGGACCCCAAACATCAGAGTGAATAACTGCAAACGAGATTGAACTTTTATTCAAACTTGGTAAATATGGAATACAATGGCTCTTGGCCAAGTCATAAGTGTCATACTGGAACTTTGAATCATTCACAGTGGGAAAAAAATGTGGTTTTAATTTTCTCAGATAACCAAAAGAAAGGTGTCCTAGTCTCCGGTGCCACAACCATATGGTTTCGCGTGCTGTTTCTTTGCTACTGGTTTGATTTGCCTGACTGAATTTCATCCCTCAATTTTCTGTCAACTCCAGGTAGTAGAATTTGCCTCGTCTAACACCATAACCAAGAATCTTCTGAATCAGAATGTCCTGAAAAAACACAAAACAATGGCCAAAAAGTTACAATGCAATTGAGGGTGGAGGTGATTTGGCCAACAGATAACAGATTATATTATAGGGATGGAACAACAAGAACTGTATCTAAAGTGAGAGTATTGGATAAGATGACAGATCTTTCTCCACTAATGGGAGAGGTACTATCATTTGCGGTGGAGATAACAGATTTAGGAGAAGGGAAAAAAGATTGTAATTGATTTGAGTCCTTAGTCATATGATCGGATGCACCTGTGTTAATAATCCAAGTACTATTCTTAGAAGTTATAGAGAATACAAAAGCCTTACTAACACCTCCTGGCTAAGCAACATTTGATGTGGGTGGTGATTCATCTACCTCGGTGGAGGTCACCATAGCTTTTTCTGCAATTTTCTTTCGAGGTATTTTTGTGAAGTCCCACCATTCAGGATAACTAATAATTTCATAGCATCGTTGTTTAGAATGACCTGTTTTACCACAATAAGAACACACAAATCCGCTAGATTTACTAGGTGGTTGATTGTTACGAGTCTTTGAAGAGCCCAAAGATGGTCCTTGTCTAGTTTGATTAGCCAACATAGTCGAGCTTTCAGAGATTTGACGAGAGCCTCCAATTGTTTGTTTTTGTTGGTGTTCTCTCCTGACATACATATATGTACTTTCTAAATCAAGTTTTGGGTCTTTTCGTAAGATTTCTCCATGGACCTGATCAAATTCTGAATCAAGTCCACTTAGAAAAATATGAACTTGAAGTCGAGCCATTGTAGAGTGCAGTTGGACCACCCCTTCAACAATTCCTTCTTGAGAGATAGTCCTATGATCAATTTCCTGGAAAATGGCAACAAGTTCAATATAGTAGGTTGATAATGGTCGTCCATTTTGCATGGTATGAAAAGACCTTTGATTCAATTCGAAGATGCAGGATCCGATCCATCATAGAACGTTTCTGATACAGCCTCCCATATGTCCTTGGCTGTGGGGAGACGAATAAAACGCTGCATCAACAATGGACTCATTGAGTTAATAAATCAACTTTTGACTTTGTGATTTTCAGTAATCCACGTTCCAAGATTTGGGTTTCCAGGTCTTGGTTTCTTCGTTTCTCCGGTGAGATAACCAGCTTTGTTCCGAGCTCCAATACGCATCCCTATTAGTTGGGACCATAATGAGTATTTGGTCTCATCTAGTGTAATACCAACAGGAAACGCAGAGTTGTCTTGATGGACAATGATTTGTGGTGCTAGTGTTGGGATGGATTCGATTGATTCGTCTGTAGTGATGGCCATTGGACACACAACAGATTTATGTTGATGATATTCAAACTTCAGAAAGAAGAAAAAAAAAAGAAGGAAAAACAATATCAAATTTGTTGCTCTGATACAATGTAAAACAGAGTAATATTGTGAGAATAATTCGTTCTTCAATTCTTCTAAACGTTAGGAGGCCATATATATACACAATTATATCCTCCAAGAAAGGAAACAACCTATTCTAAGGAAAACTAAATATTCTTATACAAGATTGTTGATCACTACTAGATTTCTAGGAATAATTGTAGATTCTAGAATCAGTCTAATATATATTACACCTCACATACAGCTCATGCAGATAGTTGTGAGGATCAGAAGAAGCACTATCAGATTTGTGGCATTTCCATACATTCTCTCTGCCATCATGAAAATGCTTTCTTTAAGTTCGTGACCTGTTATCCTCTCATGTGATAAGTGAAACTGATACAGTTATTCTTTAAAAATTAAAAGAATTACTAGAAATCAAATAAAAGGAGTTAGAACGACATAACTGGAAGCCATAATATACTTATGGTTTCTCATGCTTTAGAATGCTTTTTAGTTTTTGGCAATACTAGCTTATAACTTTATGTTGAGAATATATACTTTATGTAATAGAATTCTTCTTTCTATTAATAAAGTCTATATTTTGCTTTCGCTTGCGTCTTATCACCTAAATTTCCATATTATGATTGTGTTTTGAGATTTATTTATCCGTTTTTTTCCATGCAAACAATCGTATGGGTTTGAATCGCTTTAAAGGATGGTGTGACTGTATTTAGAATATTTTCTAAGTTGCCTGTGTATTTTTGTGTATAAAGGATCAAGTTATAACGTAATTCAAAGGATTTTTTTTGTCAATGAGTGTTTTTTTTACATGACTGTACTAGGAACAAGTTCCAAGTTGCCTACATATCTTTATGGATAAAGGATCATGTCATAACATGGTTCAATTTTTTTTATACCTTTCACAGTTTTAGCCCGTACGGGTCAGGAGCTATATCAGATTTCAATCATAGTATCTTTCAAAGAATTTGCCATTGATAGGCCTAATTCTCAATCCATTCTCATTGACAATTTTATAAGCTTTGTTGGTATAGACTTCTTGAACCACATAAGGACCATCCTATTTAGAGAAGAACTTATTGCCCATGTGTTTTGACATGATTATTAGGCGCCGTACTGCCAAGACAAGATCTCCTTCTTGGAACGAGCGTAGTCGCACCTTTTTGTTGAAAGCTCTGTAAAGCCATGCTTGATAACATTCTAATCGTTGTTGTGCCTCAAGACGCTTTTCATCTAAAACTTCAAGTTCTTCGAGGTGTAGATGGACATTGTCTTCATTGGAGAGTCCTTGGATTACAATTCTTAGAGATGGAATTTGATATTCTAGTAGAAAAACAACTTCAACCCCGTATATCAAGGAATATGGAGTAGCTTGAGTCAACGTCCAGAATGTAGTACGATAAGCCCATAACGCTTCTCCAATTCTATCATATCAATCCTTTTTCAAGCAATTCACCACCTTCTTAAGAATATTGTATAAGGTTTTGTTAAAAACTTCTGCAAAGCCATTAGCCAGAGCATTGTACATAGAAAAGTTATGTTGTTTGAAACCGAATTGTGTGCACAACTTGTTCATGGTTGTATTGTAGAACTCCTTTCCACTATCAGTTATGATATATCTCGATACCCCATAACAGTAGATGATGTTTTTCTGAATGAAGTTTACAAGTATCTCTTTCTTGACCTCTTTTAATGTTATAGCTTCTGCCTACCTTGAGAAGTAATTTGTTGCGGCTAATATGTAAAGATGCCCCCCTATAGCTTCTCGATAATGGTCCAACCACATCAAGTCCCCAAGCATCAAAGGGCCAAGAAACAATTATTCAGTGTAAAGGCTCAGGTGACTAGTGGATCAAATTAGCATGCAATTGACAACTTTGACATCTTTTAACATAGTCTATGCAGACTTTCACCATTGTAGGCCAATAGTACCCTATTATTTTGATTCAAAAGTAAAGTTTAAGACCCGATTGGTGCGCTCCACAGATCCCCGAGTGTGTTTCTTCTAGTGCTTTTGTAACTTTTTCTTCTCCGAGACAATGTAAAAAGATTCCATCAAGAAAACATCAATAAAGAGTGTCTTGGAAGTATATGAAGCAAAAAGCTCTTCGCCTCACCTCTATCTTATATCGTAGGTCTTTAGGTAGCTTACCATATCTCAAATAGTTGATCTACGACTGACGCCAATCTTATTTTTTAATTTCATAGACAAAAGCTGCACCCATTTGTTCTTTCTCTTTTATGTCATGAGTTATTAGTGGAACGACCTATCTTTGACATGTAGGGACTTTTATTTCCTCTCTACATGATGCTAATGTTGACGCCAGATTTGCTAAGGCATCAACTTGTTTATTGTCTTTTCATGGTACATGTTCTATAGTGACACAATCAAGTGAGTCATTAGTTTTAGTGCATACTTGTGATATGGGATGAATTATGGCTTCTTGACTTCATAAAGTGAAAGGAGTTGTTTGATGACTAATTGAGAATCCCTAAAAAGTTTAAGGTGAGACATCTTTATATTCACTGCCATTTCCAACCCAAGAATCAAGGCTTGATATTCGGTCATGTTATTGGAACAACATTTGGTAAGTGAAAAGGAGAAAGGCAAAACCTCTTCTTTCGGTGTGATGAATATTACTCCAGCTCTGGCTCTATTTTGTTGTGCTGCACCATCAAAGAATATTTTCCACGGTTCTAACATTTCAATCAACCCGAGCTCAGATCAATTTCTTCACGAACTTTTAAGGTATAAAAATATCTAATATGAACTTCCCTTGTCAAATGAAATAATTTGACACAAAAATCCCTTATTTTGGTGGTCTAAATCGGTGCCAACAACAAGTTTCTCTCTCTACCGCTAGAATTTAGTAACCCCTCTCTCTCTTCTTTCTCAACCAAGGACCAAAAAATAACAAAAATAAATCTCTGCACCAAAATGAAATTGGAACAATTTCGAGGGACCAAAGTTGTATAATTTTCATGATTATTTAAGTTGGAGGACCAAAGTGTATTTTTTACGAAACTTATGGTACGCCACCCATGTTTGCCGTGTTTTTCATTTCGGTTCCCCCTCTTCCAATCTTATCCTTCCATAAGAATTTGAAATCAATTGCTCCTTAAATAGGACTAAATCATGGAAGATTTTCCTTCAATATTTTGGTCTCCTTATGTTGCTCATTGCATCAACCTTATACTCCAGGACATTGGTAAATTACAGTTAGTTTGTTATGTTGTTGAGCATGCTTTTGGTATCACAAAGTATATTTATAATCATTGTTATCCATTGTATTTGATGAGGAAGTTCACTGGAGGAAAAAAAATACTTCGTCCAGCTCCTACTCGTTTTGCTACTAATTTTATTGCATTGCAAAGCTTTTTAGCTCATAAAGATGAGTTGAGAGCTATGGTGACATCTAGGGAATGGGTCTCATCTGCTTATACTAAAGATAGCGAAGGAAAAAAGTTTGTTGAGAGTGTGCTAGACTCTCTGTTTTGGGAAGAATGTGCAATAATTATGCGAATGAGTGAGCCTTTAATTCGAGTTCTACGAATGGTTGATGGTGATGATAGACCTTCGATGGGATATTTGTATGATGCTATTCATCATGCAAAAGAAGAAATGATGAGGAGATTTCAAAAGAG
>Ga0307515_10011371_pt1 | contig 16895 bp, 24 predicted proteins | sample 17_EM_MG_FD_194513 | JGI IMG/M metagenome (GOLD analysis project Ga0307515, IMG submission 194513) | Populus trichocarpa ectomycorrhiza microbial communities from riparian zone in the Pacific Northwest, United States - 17_EM | ecosystem: Host-associated > Plants > Roots > Unclassified | place... | reverse complement strand
TTGACGGAATGGCGCATTCGTTGGTCCATTGTTCATGCGGGACTGAACGAAGGCGTTCCCTGGGAATTGCCTCTGAGGTGCGCTGTAATCCACCTGGAAATCTTGTTGATCGCGGCCGGAGAGAGAGGGAAAGGTGGGCTGATCACTATGAGACCAATTCTGGCAGTGGAGCGATGGGTTAGTTCGTTTCCACGTCATTGTTCGCGAATGCCGATACCGACCTGGTCGATGGAGCCATGAAGCGCCCTACCGTTTGACGCGTCAGTGGAAGATCCACGGGAGTGCGTCGGGAGAACGAGGTTCTGATCAGAGGGGGAAGAGTCGAGGCTGGTGTTGGAAGATGTCTCCAACGGGCTTCTATCGTGGCCGGGAGTGGCGGAGTTGCGCATTTTTGGGAGCGAGTCTTCGCCGGCAATCCTGAGCTTGGTCATGGTATCTGCGAGTTCCCAATCAGTGGTTTGGACCATGGAACCTGTTCCGGGGAAACGCCAAGGGTAGTCGTCAGCAGGTGCGATGAGCGTAATGTCGGAGGAGAGAGAGGGTAGCTCGGCTGGGCGTCCAATGAGCACCGCGGAGGTACCTTCTAGTGACGGGAATACGTACGTTTTTGATTACTCGAGGGTGGAGTGCGACGAGGAGCGGTGGGGGCAGCAAGCATGACACTGCTTTGGGTGAGCGTCAAGTGAGATAAGCACAGAGAAAGTTACTGACGATAGTTTTGGGTTGATTTTGAATGCGCAGTGGTCGGTAAGCAAAGACGTGAGGCTGTATACTGAGCAAAAGGAATCAACGGAGGACCCCCGCAGGTGGCGGAGCGAGGGCGAACCAATTAAAGATAAGTGAAGTTGTCGAGTCCGAGGTCTGTCACCGGGTGGGGGAAATAACTGGGACGTATATTGAGAGAATAATGAATTGGGGGGAGGGATGGGTGAGGAACGTAGGTGGACTGGCACTTGAGGAACAAGCACGGTATATAAAAAGGTCGTGAGTTCGTTCTGGGTTTATAACTGGAATGCGTGAGTGAATGGGGAAGGGGGAGATGAAGAGGGAGATGAGGGGGGACGGGGACATACGTTACTCGGACGGTCGTTTTGAGGGTGCTGTCGAGGCACGGGGACTTCCAGCCTAAAAGCGTCTGGTGGGGTCCTTGCCTGCAAGCAATCAATTACCCGAACACGCCGCTGGCTCGTGGATCTAATCCAAAATCTCCGCCTCAGTCTGGCCGTACAAATCCAAAACAAAGATCCTCACCTCTTGTCCGCCAACGACTCTCTTCGGGCGAATAATAATAGAGGGAAAAGCAGAAGAAAAAAGGAATCTTCGAATCCACCGTTCTCGCAATGTCGTCGTCGCAGTCTCAGTCACAGTCCGGATCCGTCCACCTCTAACCGGCGCTTGCCCTCCACCGCCTCGTCACACGTGACTAACACGTGATCGACGCGGCACGCTTTTGCCTCGCGACCCAACATAAGTACCAGGAGCGGTTCTAGAACGCGTGCCCCGCTCGCAGAATGAAATCTTTCTCAATTCCAAAAGCTTAGTCCACCAGCCCGTCATACTGCTGGCAAGACCGTAATCGGCTCGGCACCCACAATTAATCATTATACATTCCTCGGCAAAACACACCATTCACCGCAAGGATCCATCTTCTCTCACGCATTGCAGAGATGAACAGCAAAACAAACGTACCTCCCCTGCTGCTGGCCCGGTCCCGTTCTCCTGCGGTCCCATCGATGTCCTCCATCGACGGTGGCCTCAATGCCTGATCTTCTCTGTCCGATTCGGCATCTCGCCTTTTTACGTGTAGAACGTTTCCCGAGCCGGTCTCGTTCGTATATGCGATTGAATTATTACTCTTGTACAGACACAGCAGCAAAAGCGCTCGTCGTCTCTTCCTTACTTCCCACTGTCCAATCAGCAGATCCCACGTCTACGCGTCTATAACGTCAAGGCCAGTTAGAGAGATCGGCCCCGCGGAAACAGCGAGACCAACATACAATACGACGTCCCAACCAGCATTGTGGACAGATTCTGTAGCTGATCTTCATCAAAAAGTAACTGATCCTTGACCCAGGTGTCCTGTCGACAATACAACCATCGATATTGATTTAGCGCACATATAGGTTTTCCTTTACCTGATGGGTCTAGATAGACGACAACAAAAGATCGATTAGCGTCATCCCCCACAAAATTAAAAGATTCCCCCTTACTTTCTTGAATTCAGATGCACACTTCTTGATAGTGGTCGATATCGGCGGAGGATCCGTAGTGTGTGCAGCAAGTACTACCGATGGTCAACGTCGCCATTATCAACGCAATCTGGGGTGGTCGTGACGAAAATGAAACTCACCATCAGTCACCGATGGCATCCAAGGTTCAACGGAATATGGGAAGCTTTCGATCAGAGCACACAGACCGAGGATCCCAGAATGCAATAACCTCAGCTTCTCCCCATATTCAACGTCTTGACGTGATGGTAATCTCGCCTTCCTAACCAGGCCAACGAACCGATTCTGGTTTCGCACGAAGATCAAACCTTAGATGTGAAATCGCCCCCCTTGAACGTGTTACACACCTTGAGTGGGATGATACTCTGCCTTTGCGAGCACCTGACAATCCCCGAAAGGGCTTTGGACGCCATCTCTCTCACCTCCACGTTCTCATCTCCAAGGCATTCCAACAACACCTCCATGACTTGTGTAACTCCGGAATTTGAAATGCTCAGCAGGTTCCGGTAGAAGAAAACCACAAGGGTAGGTAACGCATTCAGCCTGATTCTCCACGACTGTTCCGCGCGTCAGGGCGGCAGAGCCATTGACATAAATGTCCGAAACGCGTACCGTAGATGACTTGATCGCATTCGCGAAGTGATTCAGAATATCCTCGACATACTCGTGAGGAGGTGTTACGGCAGACAGGACGTAAAGCACTGCCGACTGTATCACCAGTAAAACCCTGCGTCATTCATAATGACGAATTACTCACAGCATAGATTTGTAATTCTGAGCTGTCATTTAGCTCAGCCATCTTGAGCACCTCCGGCCTGCAAAATGACGCAATTAAACCCCCGACAGCACGAGGACAGGAGGTTTTGATCTCACAACATGGGCTTGATGTACTTGAACATCAGCGGCGCCATTGGCCCATGTGACATCGACCACATCCACAACAACACTGGCAGAGCTTCAGGTGTGGGGACTCATCGACACGTTACAATACTTACGAGTCAGTCCGACTTTGTCATACTGCGACTGGTTCGTCCGTGGTGGGGGCAGTCGTTGTTCCTTCCACTCAGCTAGTCTTTGGACCATAGCAACCGTGCTCTCCAAGTAACGAGGCGATCTAATACGCGGGATTAAGAACGTAAGGCGTCGACCGTTCGCCACGAGGAAAGTGTCTTACCTGATTTGCAGGGGGTCCGGATCAGTCACACACGCGTGAAGGAGCTCCGCTGCGGAAGAGTACGTCGGACCCCACTGGGCGGAGATGATGATGTATAATGAAGAAGCAATGTGATACCTCATCTGGGGTGGAGGGTGAGTGATAGCCGACGATGACAAATGTTTTCGACAGACCTCGTTGTACCCAGTGTTTGCATTATCTAACAGGACCCTGAAGAACTGGTCGGCCAGCGGGGCCGAGCGGGGTGTTATGTTATCGAGAACAACCCCAAATAGCGATAGCGTCTTGTTCACTTGAACAACTTCAACATCTCGCAAGGCATCCTTTCTTCACTTTCACTCACTGGTAAACGCGGAGTCCCCTTGGAAGTCAATGGGTAGGTTGAGAGTCCACTGAATGAGGAGGTTGCTCCTCCTTGGATCTCTGTCGTCCAGTTGAGACTAAAACATTGGTTATCAGGAACGAGCCGCGGGCCAAGGTAACACAACACACTCACACTAAACACGCTTTTCCAGAAGCTCAAGGTATCCGGCTTGATCTGCACAAAAATCTGGTCGATCCTGTCCAGCGTCCACGTCCAGAGTTTATCCCATTTCTGCTTGGGCCAGTGTTTCGATCCTAGGCGATGGTTCTCAGCACAGTCCAAAAGCCAGACAGAGAAGGCCATACCACGTAGCAGTCCAACGAGAACCTCGGCACCGGCCCTCTGTTTGAAACGATCCGGGTCAGTCAGCAGAGGACTGATACTGTCGAGGATAGTATCGAGGTGACGGTCCTCAAATGTCTTGGCTAGATCATGATTTAGCGTCCACCCGTGCCAGAACTCTGTAAAGACCACACACCAAGCGATTTGATAAACTGAACGTGGTCATTTCTGAGGTCTGGCTTCCCTTCGCTTTGCGACGACTCCTGAGCCCACAAGGTCACCAGCTGAGTGTAAATCTCTCCGTTATCCAGAAGGCCCCCGAGAATCTCGAGCACGGCTTGTGATGCTTGTTCCCAGATGATCGGTGAGTCTCCCTCTGGCACTTTCTCGTACGCCTTGAGCTGTGGCTGCCACAGGAGGAACCCTGATGTGACCTTGTCAACGTAGACGTTCCTACCAAACGGAAATAAGTAATGCTCAGGGTGCTTGGCATCGTTGGCATCGTACTTACGATGTCTGATCCACCAGTTCGTCACGGATTCCCTCGGGGCTCGAAACAGTGATTCTTCTCTCTATCGGACTGCGCCATTCATCTAACCACAGCTCTTCCGGGCTAGTGGAGTAAGTTCTCATCTTGATCTGTACCGTGATCTTGATGATACCCCTGTAGATCCCATCAAGCATGGGCCGCGTAGAGACAGACGAATGTGCTCACCGAACCGCGATACCCCTGGTCGCAGTATGTGGGCTCGCGCATTGTTCTAGGAAGAAACGGGCGAGTTCAGGTGTTGGCACCATATCCCTCTGCAGTAAGCTATACAAGATGCGAATGGAAAACTGCCGATATCTCCACTGTTCCAACATGGGTAAGTCCACCAGACTCCAGAGATGCTAGAGGACGAACGTGTGTGGTTGATCTGGAGGCCACTGCGAGGACCGACTTGAGCTACGATGCCATGGTCAATACGCGAGTCACATCCCGCACAAGATCAGAATATACATTCTTCTCGTGTTTCTGTATTTCCGCCGTGAATCTCGCATCCGCCTTTCCAAGGGCTTCCTCCAAAAGGGGTTTGTCAACAAGGGAATCACTGAACGCTCCTTCAAGGTCATCCAGAGCTTTGAGGACTCCAGGGATATCTTCCCGATACGCTTCAGAGTGGACCGCTTCGTCACTCAGATGCGCCAAACATTCAGAAGCACAGTTGGAGACCAGTTTTTGAATAGACGGCTGCGCGAGGAAATATACGTTAAGCATTCTGTGAAACACTGTACAGGGAGTGGGAATGGGTCACCTTCTCTTGATGCTGACAATCAAGCAGTCTCGTCAGGTACTGGTGTGAGATGCGTACGTCTGCGAAGCGTTAGTGATCGGGTAAATCTCGAATGGGCGGTCTACACACCTGCCAGCGCATAGTTCGCGAACGCATTATCCCAGAGCATATAAAGCGCGCCCTTCATGCGGTCTGGATCCGTACCTGCGATCAACGAATCGCACAGAGCGGGGAGCAACGACCTCGTGGAACGGATGTAGTGCTATGGGGCATGAATGAAGCTATTGCGGATTGGCAACAGGGGAAACGCACTTCTGAGACTGATCGGACAACCGACTGACAATACCTTCGCAATCTGGTGTACGGAGAAAGGGAAAGTTCGACCAAGTTTTGGATCAACTTGTCGTCGAGAGGAGACCGTTGGCGGTACATCGCGTTGAGGTACATTCTGCTGTAGTGGTACAGGTGGGCCCGTTTGAGAATTGTCATCCTGGATCTTTCTTTCTGCTTGGGAGACATTCGGTTCATGCTATCCACGATCATTAGTTCTCTCGGTTGAGGATATCCCAAATGCCGTAACATACTCCCTGACTTGAATGTAAACCTTCCTCTGCGTGCTGTACTGTCCCCTCGAGGTGCCATATTCCAACAGGAACACTTCAGCGGCCTTCGCAATACTGATAATGGCATCCACATGGTCCTCGCCCTCCACGGTGTTCCTCATAGCGATCGTGTTCGTAGCCCTGTGAATCACTTCCCCAAATCGCACTCTGTGTGCTTCGGCAACCTTGTATCTTGGGTCCTCAGGGTCATCAAGTGCGAATCCCGATTTGACGGATACGTTAGAGAGGAGCAGACCGTCCACCTCAAAATCGTACGAGAAGGTGCTGTCGGGGACCTTGGGCCGTTCCCGCATGAAACAAGCAAGGCCACTCCATATTGACCGTATGACACGCATGTACCTGTAACACAGGTAAACGCCAAACGAGCCAACGAGAAAGTTTCCCTCACCGGCAGAAATCATTTCGTGCGATGCTGTCCCAGGTGTTACCACTATCGAGGAGCTGGTCAATCTTGTCAAGGACGGGAATTCCCACCCCATCGAGGACCTCCAATACGAAGTCGATTTCCTCTCTGGAAGGGACTGTGTGGAGTCAGCGAAGTCGATCACATCCTTCAAAGATGGAATTCACCATGCCATTCGATCTTCACATCCTTAGCGTTGTACATTTTTCCCCAGTAAAGGTAGTGATTTGAGTCGAACTCTTTGGTTTGAATTAGAGAATATCCTTTTCAGAGATCCGTGAGACTCATTCTGACCAGGGCTGTTCCATTCTTCAGAATTGACAAATTGGGTGTCGAGCGGATACGTTCCTGTGAGAGTGCTTAAAAGATGGGAAAGTATCCCACCGCTTGTAGAATAGCCGCGTTTGGACTTTGCCTTTTCGACAAGCAGGTTGAACAAACCAAGCAGAGATTGCTTATGCGTCATCAACTGGTGAATAGCTGTGATCAGTGACAAGGCTCCCTATAAGTTAATATACCGCACCGAGTCACTCCCATACCCGAGGCAAGCACGAAGAATTGAGAGGTCTTTAGAACTTAGCATCAGTGACTACATCGATCCTCGTCTGAGATACGCACTCCAGTGCAGTGTGGTGTCAGAAGGAACGGCTGAATGGTTCGAAGTTGTCCTCAAGCTTGAAGCCCCGTGCTTGAGCTCTTCCCGGATCTGTGCTGCGCAATGTGGCAAAAATTTGTCAATCGTCTTCCCAGGTTTTGCTCGAGCAAGACACGAAACGAGCTGCCCGACGGCCTGAAGGTGTCGTCAGAGACCATCAAGTGGGCAACGCTCCGAGACTACCTACTCTGACTGAGTTGGACCTCGCGTTGGTCGTTGCGTAGTCAAACACGATCTTTAGCACCAGGTCGAATAGTTGATCGGAAAGGTGGAGGCAGATTATATCCAGCATCGCCTTGACGGACTTGAGCACGAGCTCTTCCTGCTTCGGAACAGTATTCCGTTTTCCTCCTTCCTCGGGAAGGTTTTCGAATAACGAAAAGACCCTGCGGAAAAGCGAAACCACCCAGTCTGCACAAAAAATGTTTAAAGAAGTTCAGACCCCCTTTGAAATATCATACCGGCAAATCCAGCGGTACTGTCTCGGACCAGTGCACGCTCCTCTTCCCTACTAAGCCTGGGCCCTCCAGGCTCTGTACCCTCTGGGATCGTAATGTCTTCCTCATCAATAGCCATCATCTCGTCTCCGGGAGCATCGCTCGCCAGGGCAAGACCAACGTGGTGAGTTAGATCCCCGATCTTGATACCAGCCTGTACGATAGCCGTAATGAACATCGTGGCACACACAGTCTTAGTGGGATCATTCTGGATACTGGAGTCAGAATATATGGAACACCAGCGGAGGGAGGAAACAAACCAGGTCGATGCCAGGGAGTGAAAGTTCAAGTAACGGCAGGACGTGCTTCTGCCCTCCGAGCCAGATCTTTTCTGAAATCAGTGGCACGGCAACACCAGACAAGGTGGTAAGGACCGCAGTAGTGCGGTGAGTCTCGTTAACGACTTCGAGACCACCATATGCACGCTCGATGATATCCGGCATGACGAGATTCGGTTCAAGAAGTGCGATCGACCTGATTGCATTGTGAGCGAAGGCCATGGAGATGGCGTCCTTCGAGAACATCGACAGCAGGGCAGGAGTTCGTACTGACAGCACGAAAGCTCGCTTGATAGCTGGCGTCAGGCGATATATCTGAATTTCAAAGATGTCAGCCGGGGTGAGCCCGCGACCGGTAGCCGTGGACGACGAACTGGAGGTGTTTCACACGCGGGCAATTCTTCGTCCTTCCACCGTTTACAGAACTCGGAAGCAACGGCTTGTAAGAACGTTGTCAACTAAGGGAGATGGTGAGGTTGATCGTTAGTCCTAAAAGCAGGCACTCACGAAAACGGACCAAGGTCCAAAGTTTGACGGATGGAAGAAAGATTCCGTGCTCGTTAATAGTTTGTCAAGGGAATCCAGAGCCTTCGAACCGGCAAGGTATCCGGGTTGACTGGACCCTGGGGTGTCCGTCGCGTCTTTGCGTATGGGACCATCAACAGCCATCGAATAGACAAAGAGCCTTGCAAGCGAGCCTAAGGTCACTGTCAGCCACATGTGAAGGATGCCAGAAGGTGTGGCATACGATAGCGGTTCACATTCTTCTTTATCCTCGAGGCGAGCTTTTCGCCAAGTAAGTCAGCCTGAGAGGCTGTCGTGCTTGACCCCTACGAAAGTTTATACCACAGTAGCACAAATTGCACACGGCTCGCACCTTTGTGGCGCCAACGGGAACGTCTGGAAGGTGTTCAATCATAGGACAACGCAACCAGGAAAACGACCTTACTCATGGACCCCAGCGCTTTCCCGACGAGGACAGTCCACTCTGCATCGGTCCAGATCCCCACATCTTTCCATTTCACGGCGCTTCCGGTTTTGTGTTCCTCGGAGAGGTCTCCACACAACTCGATGAGGCGCGAGTTTATTATCTCAGAGTTAAAGGCTTCCCACAGTTTGAAAAGCACAGGGACGTAGAGGTGAATGTCGAATGGCGGAAGGAAAGAAGTCACGACGGGGATCATGATGAGAATGGACTAGAGGGGCTAGAATGTTGACATGTGTTAGACAAGGAGAGTGTTGCACGTACGGTCTGGGTGACGAGGGGCAGGAAGGCCTCAAGCATAGCTGGTATTTCGCTCGGCGGGAAGTACACTTTGGCCTGTTCGGCTAGGTACAACAGGATATTTACCGAATTTCTCCTGCGGAATCATTGGTAAATGCCCTTGAACGTGAAAATCGAGTGTAGAACGTACGAGCTTTCATAAGCCCTCTTCTTGGGCCACAGCTCCTTCTGCAGCGCACGCCACAGTGGTCTCCAGGGTAATTGGAGGTCATCGGGTTCGAGCTTCCGAGGTGCATCACCTTTGTTCGCGAGCATCCGCGAGAGATCGTCGATCCACGAACGAACGAGGCGAGGCTCAATTCCAGGGAGGAGGGCCAGCTCATAGAACAGACGCACGAGCTTGGCTCGTGTGGCGACAGGGATCGGATATCTTAGCGACAACCAACTGTAGGAAATTTAGACGAAAGTGCGTTATGGCGGTGCACAGTAAGGTGACACACCAATGGAGCAGGTGAGACCAGTTGGGCAGCAGCGACCAGTTCTTCGATCGGATGCATACATCTATCTTTCCGACAATGAACTCTAGCTTAGTTTGCATCTCCTCGGGGGATTCGCATTCGTATGGCAAGGCACCGAGGTACGTCTTCAGGGATTCCAGCTGCTTTTCCATTTGCCCCTGAGCAACAGAGGGAGAGTCGATTTCTGGCGGCGTCTCCAGTCCGGAGAAGTCATCGTCGTCCATCTTTCCCAGTTGTTGTAGGGAGAAGCCGAGAGAGAGAAGGTGATCTAGGATGGGGTTAGAGTCGGGATCCATGTCTTCCTGGTGCGCAGTTGCTGACGCGGACGCACCTCGTTCGTATTTATGGGTTCCGGGATGTTTACGCGGCCTTTGGTGAGTCGTCTGACGCGTACCCCCACCCGATCGTTGCTAGCACGTGCGCCGCCTAACAATGTTCTCCGCATCATTGACATCCGCATCCGCCATCCGACTGCTGGCGAGGACGTCGACCAGATCAACTTTATACGCACCTATCTCCAGGGGGCTTGCGAACCTCTCTGTGGCTGGGAATGCACGCCCCAGATTTGCTGGAACAGGCAGGCTCGTCTTCGGCACCGTTCTATTGGCCTCGTTTGCCCTTGGGACCACTCACGTCTATGCCGATGCAAAGGCCGAATCTTCCAATGCCGTCGGTATGTATGCTACTATCTATGACGTGTATTTCTTTAATGCTGGCTTTTTGGTAGTTGATCCGAGCACCTCCATAACCTTCCCAAAGACCATGCACATCCCCTCCAGGGTTCCCATCCCGGACCTCAGTTTGATTGGGGTTGGCGTGAGAACAGTTTCGTTCTTGAGGATCAAGGTGTACTCTGTCGCATTCTATGCTGACTTGAGCAACCCGGCACTGCAGGTTCGTCCTTGTCTCTCGCCTTGACTCGCTCTCATCCTGACCCATGGGCAGATACCCCAGCTCGCCACACCCGAAGAGAAGATCAACTACATCATCCAAAACACGACATGCGCTCTCAGGGTTATCCCTACGCGAAGTACGTCATATAGCCACCTCCGCGATGGCTTCATGAGAGCATTGCAAGCGCGGCTGGTCCTCGCCAAAAAGTCGGAGTCATTGACACCGCAAGATGAACTCGAGATCCAGTCTCCCCTACGCGGATTCAAATCCATGTTCCCTAACACAAAACCGCTTGAGAAACACCAACCGCTGGACCTCCTCTTCTTGGCACCCGTGGTCGGTGAACCTCGGAATGTGATCGTTCGTGATCTCGGCTCGGTCCAGAGCGATTGGCTCGCACGAGAACTCTTACGTGCTTATTTCCACGAGAAAGGCATTAGTCCAGCGGTGAGTTCAAATGCGGTACCGGCGCCCCGTTGTCTCTGACATACTTGTGCCCAGATGAAAGACAACGTTTGGAAAAACATAGAGAGTTTCAGCACGGATAACCGCAGGATTGCCTAAAATTTATTTGTTACAAATATAGTAGTTAAATCACGTTGTCACTCTTAGTTGGTCTCCGAGAATCATGACCCTCAGGAGCTTGGTAACCATAGGTGAACTCCGGGAATGAGCAAATGTGGGAAAAGTTGAATGTCCCCGTTGATCGAGTGAGGGAAGAAGTCAACCCCCTTCTCCACAGTCATGATCGTCAGAATAGGCGTGTCCGCGACAAGACAGTGTTTTCTGCGTCCAACCCCAAGGATCGCATCGAAAATTGCTGTCTTCCGGTTCTCCGTGGATCGGTCTTATGCTACCCACCGGAGCAACGCGTCGGACTTACTCTCACAAACGTTGGATGTAAAGCGTGGATCCCGGAGAGAAGACACTGTGGGGCCGTTCATATTGGGAGTTCCCCCGTCGAAACAAAGCGCAGAGAACGTGAAAAGGTGGTCTGAGCTGAGTACTGGCGGAAAAGGTGTGTGTCATCAACAAACGTGGCCATGATGCTGACGGTTACGCACACCTCGCGTTCTTTCTTGTTGATAAGCCGTCCGGACTGCCTCAAGGACAGGGAACTTGGTCGTTATTATCTTCGGAGCCGGATTCTCTGCCCTCCTTCTGTACGCTCTGACTTCAGAACTATTCTCGAAAAACTCGCCAACTGTCCTATACAAGGATGCTTGCAAGCTAATTGAAACATCGCCCCGTGTACGCGGCAACATTTTCCTCTGGGGTGAATAATGCTGATGATGCGTGAACAGGTTTCCCGGCATCTACACGGACCTCTCACCTTCCACAACAACCCACCAAGTGCCGTCCGTCCCAGACATCGAAACCGCCATGTCTCCTCCTACATCCGCTCTGATAAATCAGGAAGGGAACACATGTTCCTCCACTTTTATATCCAGGGCAGTCAACCTGGGACGAAGGCTACTGATACCTCTGAGGGGTTCCTCGATTCTATGATTCACTGGACCGGTGACGGTTTCTCACGGTTGAGCGACGTATCTTTCGATGACATGGTCGATGGGGTCAGGGCTCGCGCTGCCGGTGCAGCGGAATCTTCGAAGGCGTTGTTTAGGTTCTTGAGCGGTGAACCTACGTCAACGCCTTCTGCCAGTCAGCCTCCGGCCCGCGAACCTGCGCCAGCGGAAAAGCAGCCAAACAAAGTGTGGAGTTTCGCTGGTTTGTTCTCTGGAATCAAGGGGAGACGACGTGGAGACGGGTTGGATGCGGCTGATGGCAGGGTATTCCTTGAGGGTGAAGCTCATGCAGAGTTGGTTCGCAACGATCAGGGATACTTCGATTTTAAGGACCTCATCGTGGAGATACCAAGTGGGTTGCTTCCCCACGCATGCGCGGCATACCTTCAACACTCATGATTCCTCAGATTCGCATACTCCGAATCGTATACAAGTCGCCGTAATTCTTTCTGGACAGGGAGACTAATCGCCGAACGGTTTGCTTGGGTATAATCCATTCTTGCATACATCGTTGTACCATAATATTGCGCGGCTCAACCTAATTACACCCCACTGCAAACAAAACACAACTCGGGCGGTTAATTTCCGAATAGTTTCTGCACTCGCTTGAGAACCGAGTCCTTTGAGGGATCGTATGGGTGGTCTTTGGAAGGGATTTCGAGGAGGGCCGGGAACGCACTCTGGTACCGGTCGACCAGAGGTCTTATCTTCTCCGCTATCTGGACACGTGTGACCGATGGTAAACGGTGCAAGTGGTGAAACTGCGTACATGTTGATTGATGAGGAGGATAGCAATATCCTGACGTTGCGTATAGGTCTCGAAAGCATTCTCAATCACCGAGATTTGCGTCTCTGAAGACCAGCTTTAATAAGAGAACAAGGCGCTTGGACCGATGGACCTCACTGGAGTCGACGATGAGGAAATTCTTCTCATGCTTCTCGTTAATGTGGCCAATCCCAGCCAATAGTAGACCGGTGATTGAGTCCTATGCAACAGGAAATGTCTCAACTGCTCAGCACGGTCTGAAGAAGTCAGCTAGAGTTACTTCGTCGCCGATGACGGCCAGGAGGACGCGATCCTTGAAGGAGGTGGTCATGGACGTCAGAGTGACAGAGGCACAACTCTCCTGATCCGTGACTACCACATGGATATCTTTAACCGACCGCCGGCAATATCTGAAGACACTGTCCAATACAGGCTCTACCCCGCACAACAATCCGCGGACAAGGTCTCGGTGCTGACACTCGCAACGGTGCTCAAAAGTTACGCGGATGATTTGTTGCCTGGGTTCTTATGGCACAGAGATCCGTTCGAACTCAAGGTCGTCTCGGATACGGACGGCTGGATACTGGAGGGCACTATGCGCGTCGGAGACTGTATAGACGACGAGTGGTGTGTCGTCTGGTTGCTCAGGGAGATTTCGAAAAAGTGGGACGTCGCAATAAGGTTCGTCCCTCTCTACCTCCCTTATTTCTCGCATTTAGACTATTCCGCAGCGTGTCGGACTCAGACGGAGAGTTTCTCCTCATCGAAGCAGCTGAGGCCCTACCGTCCTGGGTGACACCTTCCAATTCCGAAAACAGAGTGCGCATCAGTCCCTGATAAGATTATGCGACCGCGTGAGTGTTTTAATGTTTGTTTTTTCATAGACCTGGATATACAACTCCCAGTTACACCTTGTACCTCTCTCCCATATCTCTCCGCCATCCTCCAGACCTGCCAAAAGACAAAGACCTGGGCGGGACCAGAGCGACGATGAACGCAACGACCTCGTAGAGGAAGATGATGACTACGTTTCAGTCAAAGACGCTTTGAAGGTCGTTATGGACGGCTCTGTGCAAACTAGAGCTCCTAGTGGGGTGGAAACTACCGTTTGGGATCGAATATCACGGTAACAACATACTCGCCACCGCTCTCCGTGGTATTGAACCCTTTTTAGATACCCTACTGCTGCAAAGCAACACGCCCACGTCACAAGAGTTTGGTTACCGACCGACATTGCGAGGATCCTCTCCATTGATCCAACGCTCGTTCAAAAACCGGTGGAAACGTTCTACACCCGGGACGCGATCCAACTTCGTGTGAGTATATTCTTCTCCATCCCTCTGCGACCTCCTAATCCCTCATCGCAGGCCGCACACCGGATGTCAAGGTTTCCTCCACAACCCGCCGTCCTCACAGCTGTGAGAATGACAAGAGTGGCCTACGCACAATTGGTCGGACAGAAGTTTCACCCTCCCAGGATATGGGGTCATTGGAGTGAAGCAGAGGGCACCAAGGAGTGGCGGTGGAGGGATATCGGGATGAAATTGGTGAGAATTGCCCTTTCATTGTTATGGCTTAACTCACGACTGGCCCATCAGGCGTGCGGATTTGAGATGTTGTATCAAGAGAGCAAAAATCGTTCAGACGCCACGAGCATCTCCTCTGAAGCCACCGTATGAAAAAATTACCCGCAGAACTTGGTGGTAGCTGACGACTGCTCCAGGATGAGGCGAGGAAAGATGTTCTGAGACGCGGTCCAGAATACGTCGGCTATATCGAACGTCTGAAGTCTGGAGGGTTTTTTGGCTCCGAAGTTCCCGAGTCCAATGTGTGGAAGACCTTGGAAAACAAGGCTGCCACCGCTTACATCGACTCTAAGAAGGAAGAGTGCGTCAATCGGCCACCTCGAGTTCCCAAAAATTTGACCTGACCAGCTGTTCAGTGACGTGACGCGACCTTCTTTTGCCTCAAAGATGAACGCTGCGTTGAAAGTTGCCGGCGATATTGATTTCTCAAGATGTCCAGAAGAAGAACCAGACACCTGGTTGGACATCGATGCAGAAAATTTCGATAGCATGTTGAAAAACATGGCGTCTGGACAGCCCAGCCCAATGGACGTTGACCAGAAGGAAGACCAATTGGCGCAGAATCAGGCCTCGAAACTCAAGTCACTCGCGCAAAAGGTTGAGGAATTCGTGGAGGGGGAGGGCGACATAGAAGGTGCTCGGTTTGAAGAGTACGTAATCTGGAACTACTCTTCTACCATTCGTTGACCGGATCGCTAGTGATGAAGTCTCCGACGAGTTCTCTGAAGGCATGCCTGATTCAGATGACGAATCGAATCCTGAGGCTGAGATCGACGACGACGACACTGCAAAAAGCCGACTTGTCCCCGGTTTGGAACCTGGAGAATACGGGAAGATGCCGCCTCTTTTCTACACCAACTCCCAAAAGGTCGCTCCAGATCCAGAATCGGAAGAGGAACAACCTAACGGACCGACCGCGGGCGAAGACAGGGAACCTCCACCCATTAGGAGACCGATCCGCCCGCCTATTCTTCCTAGGGATAAGTTTGACGGGGTCGATTCTGATGACGAGACTGACGAGGACGAATTCGTTATTGGGAACGAGGACTCGGACGAGGATCATCCTGAAATTGTTGGTGAGGTCGAGCCGAATATGGACGATGAGGAAGAGGAGTTCTTGGAGTTCTCGAGGAGGGCTCTTGGAATCTCGAACGAGCAATGGAATGACATTATCAACGAAAGGAAGAATCGCGGAGGTACGGGTGCGAAAACACCACGCTCGGTTTCGGTGCTGACCATTTGTTTCAGCCTTCGTTCCTTCCACAGCTACCCCACTCGAGTCGATGCTGCAGGCGAAACCCGCTTCCGAGCCCCCTCAAATTAACGGGGGGACTAGCATTTGGTCAAAGACGACTAAAGATTCGGATACCGGTAAAAACTCTGCGCTCGATTCTTTCGAGTCCGTGATGCAAGCCATGGACGCCGAGCTTGCAGGTTCGCGACCATCGAACGGAAAACCGAAACCTCCCACAACGAGCAAAGCCAAGGGAAAAGGGAAGGCGACCGAGACGGTTACTCCTGTCGACGGCGATATCGATGCTGCCATGGATGCAGAGCTTAAAGAGCTCCTGGAGCGCGAAGGTCTAGGCGGTGGCTCGGACGACGATGGAGAGGATATGGATCCTGGGATAGACTACAATCTGATCAAGAACTTTTTGGAGAGTTTCAAGAGCCAAGCGGGGTTGTCTGGACCGGTCAGTAACTTGGCGGGAAGGTTGCAACCGGATTTCAAGCTCCCAAGGGACTTCAGTTAAGACCTGGTAGGGGATAAATAATGCGTGTATTTGATTACTTTGGATTGCATTCCCCCTCTGTGTCGTGGAGGTTGTATATGAGGAAGCACCTCCCATAGACAACTGTTAGTCATCACATTCCCTAACTTCAGAGGGAAAGTTTGATTTTTCCTCTAACCGCCTAAACTCCCGGACCCGCTCCCTTATCTCCTCCCTGCGCTGCGTCCCGAACTCTCTAGCTTCTTGCCTCGCGCGGGCTAGGTTTTCCGACGCCTGTTCGTGACGTCGCTCGTACTCTACGGGCGACCAAATGAACCCAGGGAGGAAACTCATTATACCGGACTGCGGAAAAACAATGAATTGCCCATTTCCGGAGGTTCGCGCAGAGATTTCGTGCGTACCAGAAACGCGACACAGATGAGGATGTTGTCTCGCCGCCTATCTTCTGGTGTCATGGGACCGTTGCTCGGTGGTGCATTTTGATCCGCGTAGTGAGATTGAGAGTAAGCGTGAGCTTGCGGTCCCCAAGGAGTCCTACGATGTCGGCGACGTTCGAGTTCACTCCTCAATTCCCAATCCCTACCGCAATTGGGACTGTTCCACTGAGAAGCGTGACCCGGTTTCTTTCCCGTGAGGATGTCATAGGCGTCCTTTATCGCGCTGAACCTCTCGTCCCGTACCCGTTTCGGAAGATCAGAGGCTCTGCTGTGAATGGAATCTGGGTGGTGCACCCGAACGAGTTCATAATCTTTCGAAGAACAACGCTTGAGAGCGTAAGTATCCGAAAAGCGAGCGTAGTTTCGCTTCCAAAGCTCACATCTATCCTTCACCTGTTTCCGACTCGCTCCCCCGGCGAGGTGAAAGATCTG
>Ga0307515_10011370_pt1 | contig 16897 bp, 2 predicted proteins | sample 17_EM_MG_FD_194513 | JGI IMG/M metagenome (GOLD analysis project Ga0307515, IMG submission 194513) | Populus trichocarpa ectomycorrhiza microbial communities from riparian zone in the Pacific Northwest, United States - 17_EM | ecosystem: Host-associated > Plants > Roots > Unclassified | place... | reverse complement strand
AAGATATTAGTTCCGCTTACCGCCCTTAACTAAGCTAATAGTGATTTTCTATACCGGACATAGAAAATCCTAATTAGTTAGTTTAGTAAGTAAGGTTAGTAGAACTCTATACCGCCACCTAAATTAATCCGCGTAGCGTTTCTTAGCAAGAATTTAGCTAATTAGATAACTTTAACCGCTAGTCGAAGTTTTATAACATCTTAACCACTATAAATTTTAATACGGTAGTCGGCCGCGACCTTAGCGTAACTTTTCCTTATTTTATACCCAGTCTAGGGGTCTTAGCTTTTTAGGGTATTGCTTATAAAAGCGCTATATAGCTTATTTATAACCCTTTAGGTCTTCCTCTAGCTACTAGGTTATATCCTTATAATATTTCCATTTAATCTTATAAGTTAGGCCCTAGGGGTCTTTATTATATATATTAAGGATTTTCTTAAACTCCTATTTGTCTTCTATATTGCTGTTATTATCTCTCTCTACTACTTATCCTTATACATTACGGCGCTCTATAGTATTAATATTTGCTTAGCTAGGGATCTCTTTAGCAGCCTAGAGGCGGACCTTAGATATATAAAAGGATTTATTTACTTAAATATAGTCTAGAAGGTCTATTATAACACCCTTTAGTATACTATAAGTACGGGGTATAGGCCGTCCCATTTATTATCCAATTTCTTCTTAGGTTTATTTATCTTTATATTTTCTAAGCTAACTATAACTATATCGCCTTCGTAAAATAACGCGCTCTTATCCCTATAGGTATTTATATTATCTTTATAGCGTTACTATAAAATCTAGGCTAGGGCCTTAAGCTATATTAATATCTGCTTAAAGCGGTTAGCTATAGAGTCTACGTAAAAGAACTCTTTTTTTACTTATACTAATAGTGTTAGTAGGTAGGGGCTAGTAGGCTTAATTCTAAGGTAAGGGTTAAAGTTATAGTTTGTAAAAAACGGGGAGATGCCTATACTTTTATTAACTTAGTTATTTATAGTAAACTTAGTAAGCGGTAGGTAGTTAACCTAGTTATTCTATATAAAGCTAATAAAAGTATAGAGGTATTTATTTACGGCAGCGTTAATAATTTTAGTTTAGCTGTCCGTTTTTAGGTACTAGGCTAAGCTTAGTTATAAGGTTGTTTTAAGGCGTTTACTTAGTTATTACTAAAAGTCGCTAACAAATTGTGTGCTATAATTAAAGATAATTATACTTAGTGCACTATAGAGCTTATATACGTTATTAATAAAGCTATTAACTAGCTTCTTTATTAAGAGTCCTATTACTAGAATAAGGTATTATATTTTAGTTAGGCGGTCTATAATAATAAGGATATATTTATATACCTTGCCGTAGCGTTAATATACTGGCAGCGTTATAATATAGTTAATTAAAATATTAGTCTATAGGCGGGCAGGTAATTCTAGTAGCTTTAGGAAACCAGGTAGGGTAGAATAGGGGGTCTTAGTGCGAAAGTATAGGGTATAGTCTTTAACGAAGGTAGTTATAAACTAGGAGATTTCTAGCCACTAGTATATTTAGTTTTAAGAGGTTAAAAGTCTTAACCTAGCTAGGGTAACTAGCGGGGCCGCTGCTATAAAAGCGATAGGTAACTTCTAGGTAGAGGTCTAGAGCGTTAGGGACGAAGAGATATTAGCGGAAGTAGACCTATCTGTTAATAATACTATATTCTAACTTATTATAATAAAGTAATTTCTTAATCTTCTTTAGTTAATAGCGAGCTTTCTAATTACATAGGGCTGCTACTATATCTCTTATAAGTTTATTCTCCTAGTATCTTAGCTAGATTAACTTATCTAATAACTTTTCGGCTATTTTAGGGTTTAAAGCGGCTATAAACTTTACGTTATTAGAGTTACGGGACTTATATAGTAATTCTTCTAAGATTATAGGGTTAACTTTTTAGGGCGGTATAATAACTTAGGCTTAGTAGCGGAGGCGTTTATTATTAGCGTCCTTAAGCCTTATTCCTAGTAGCTAGCTTAGGGTATTAAGGAGCGTGGCTTTGCTACTAGGTCTATATATAATTATAAAGTTAAACTATAAAAGGAACTCTACCTACTGGACTTAGCGCTAGTTTAGCTGCTTAGTAGTTATAAATATCTATAGGTTCTTATAGTCGGTAATAATTTTAAACGGCTCCTTAGTCCTTTATAGCTTAGGACGCTATTCCTCTAAAGCCTTAATAATAGCTAAGAGTTCTTTATTATAGATCTTGTAGTTATACTTTAGTATAAAGTGCTTTATAGAGAAGAATACAACCAGTTTTAATTTTTCGTTATTATTATACTAGGAAAGGACTCTACTAGAAGCCTAATTTAATACGTCTGTCTCTACTACTATTTTCTTTATATAGTTATAGTATGCTAGTACTAGTGCTAAAGTAAAGGCTCCCTTAAGGGCCTTAAATGATTTAACTTATTTTAGTCCCTATAGCCATCTAATATCCTTCTTTAGGAGTTTTGTTATAGGTATAGCTATAGTAAAGTAGCCTTAGATAAATTATTAGTAGAAGTTTGCAAAGCTAAGAAATTATTATAGTTCTTTAATTAATATTAGGTCCTTCTATTTCTATAAGGCCTGTACCTTCTTAGGGTCTATAGTTATACTATTAGTTAAGATAATTAAGCTAAGGTATTTTATTTTAGTAGAGTAGAACTTAGACCTATTAATATTAATTTAAAGTCTAGCATTACCAAGTCTTTAGATGACTTTATTTATATACTTAGTATATTTAGCGCGTATTTTAGAAAAAATAAGGATGTTATTAAGGTAGGTAGTATAGTAGTTGTTAAGGGCGTTATATAGAATATAGTTAATATAGTTTTAAAATATAGCGGGTGCGTTATAGAGGCCGAATAATATAACTAGTATCTTATAGAGTCTAAACTAGGTAATAAATACTATAAGCTACTTATAGCCCTCCGTAATCCGGATCTAGTTAAATATAGCAATTATATTAAGTTTAGTAAAGTACTTAGCACTATAAAGTACGTTAAGTATCTCGCGGATTAGTAGTAGTAGGTATTAATTCTTAATAGTAACTATATTTAGGCCTTAGTAGTTATAATAGATTTATATACCGCTACTAGGCTTAGTAGTAAGGAGAAGTGGTACAGTAGCTAGTAAGGTTAATTTGCGGATAAAACCCTTATTTAGTATCTTATTAATCTACTTCTTTATATACCTAAGTTTAGCAGGTAAGAGTAGTCTATTTTTATAGTACAGGGCCTAGTTTCCGGGGGTAATCTTAATTTTATAGTCCTATGGTTGGTAAGGGGGCAGCTTATCTATATTCTTAGGGAGGAAGTGCTTAATATATTTACTAAACTCCTTTAATAGGCGTTATAGAATGTCTTTACAGGTCACTCCTAGTTTGCCTTTTAGGAATTTTTTAATATTAGTATTAACTATCTTCCAATATAAAAGCTTAGGTTTAGTTTTTAAATTTATTTTAAGGAAGTTATAGAAATAGGGGGGAGCACTTTATAGGCTTTCTTTATCGTATAGTCGCCTTCTACTAGTTAGCGGAAAGACCTTTTTAATAGGTTTGGTACTTCTATTAGGCCTATAGGCAGCTTTTTAAGCAGCTGTTGGTGCTTATCTTATTTAACTAGTTCTACTAGCTCCGCTATATAGATCCTTATTACCTTTATATCTTTTTATTTATAGAACTAGGTAAAATTAATAGTATAAGTGTATTTAATATTATCTAGGTTGGGGCGTGTCTAGTTCTCTAGTGCTACGGCTAGGCTAATATAGCTTAGTTAGCCTAGGGGGGCGGAAATAAGGCAGCGGCCCTATACGGTATACGCGGGAGATAGGTATAAAGTTAGGCATTATAGTAGCGCGGTTTTTATTATCCGGGTCTTAGTAGTTCTATAGCCAGTCCTTACTATAACGTAAGCTATAGTATGCGTATATAGCATATAGCTTAGTTCTAGGTATTAGGCTAGGCGGTTAGGGTTTAAATAGTACCTAGGTTAGGGTTAAATTCTTAATAGTAGCGGTGTAAAGCGGACCTTCTTCCTTAGTCTTAGCAGGGCTGGCTAGCCCATTATTTTAGTCTTAAGTGCTAGGGTAATCCAGTCTTCTACTATCTTATTTCTTTGCAGCTATATAGGCTCCCCTTTATTAGGAGCGTCTTTTACTATTAAGGCTTTATATATAGTCCTAGGCACTAGGCTTAGTAGTACTAAGTATCTATATAGGGCGTCCCTACTAACGTCGGTTATCCCCTACGGGAGGTAGTGCCTAGAGTAGTAGTCTAAGTTAAAGTAGATTTTAAGTTTCCTAAAGCTAGGACAGGGCTTATGCTTCTAAAGCTAGGGTATACCTAGGATAATTAGGGTAGTAGGCGAGAGTTTAGTAATAAAAAAGAGTATAGCTTTAGTATGGAGGCCGATTAATATTTAGGTAGTAAAGTAGTCCGTAATAAGTAAAGTTAGGATGCTGTTTATAAGGCGTAGTGGCCTAGGTACTAGCAGCTTCTTAGTTATAACGTTATACTTTCTTATAATAGACTCTGCGTTAATAAATGCTATTATAGTACTACTAGAGTTTACTAGGCTTACTATATTAATATATACTTAGGGGTATAGGTTATATAATAAGGAGAGTTGGGTTTAAATAAGGATTAATTTCTTATTATTATTTACTGATCTAAGATTAAGTAGTAGTTTACTAATAAAAAGGACTAATTAATCTAGTAATAGGGACCTAATCTTCTTATCTTCCTCCTTATATAGTTTAGACCTTTAGACGCGACTTAGTCTAAGGGTTTACCTTTTAATAACTAGGGTATAGAGCTATCTTAGTGGGGCGGTCTAGTGTCCGTCTAGCTAGTAGTATTAGTCTTAGTTTTAGTTAGGGTATAGGAAGATAATACCTCGCCGATAACATAGCTGTGTTTATATTCGCTAGCGTAAAGTCGCTAATACTAGGCGTTATTAACGGGTTAGGCTCCTATATAGGGTATAGTTTAGAGTAACTAAGCTATAGGGTTAAAGGGGGGGAGGTTGTCCGCCGCGGCTATAATAGGCTCGATGGTTGCCGCGTTTATAATAGACTCTATAGTCGCCGCATCCGCGGTTATTAGTTTACGTTATTTAACGGGGTAGTATTAGGACTAGGTTTACTATCTTAGCGGGGTTATAGGTATTCTTTTAGTAGCCAGGTAGGTTATAGGTAAGGTATAGTCTATTATTAACGTAGCGCTTACGCTCTATATCTAAGATTCTATTAAAGTCTATAAGTTCTTTAGTTACTACTAGGGTTAGGGTTAATATAGGGGTAAGGGCTTAGGCAGGTAGGCGGTGGTTAGCGTTCTTCTTAAGGTTGGCTTAGTATATATAGTTTATAAGGTTCTTAGCGAATATATTTATCTACTTACTTTAACCTATATAGTCACTATCGTTAATTTTATAGGTAAGTCTAAGTACTAGCTCTTCTATCTTTAGAGAGATAAACTTTTAGAGTAGGTCTACCTTCTATTTATCTGTCTTCTTAGCGCGGACTATTAGCTTATTAAGCTCTCCCTTCTAAGACTAGTAATTATGCTCGCCCTAGGGGAAGTAGTTAAGCTTATTCTTTGCAACTTAGGTTATATTAAGGACCTTATAGTAGGTAGTAAGGTCTTTAAGCATATTTCCTTTAGTAGGCCATTTCCATATAGATATATTATTTAGGTTTTTGTATATAAGCTTTAGGCCCTACTTAATAAACTTATAGGCCTTGTCCTTTAGTATATCCGAGATATAAAGGATCTAGGACTAAACTATATTAAAGTAGTTTTAGTCCCGGTTAAAGACTCCCTTAATTTTAATATACTAGGTCTTAAAATTAGCTTATCGTTCTAGCGGGGTGCCTTTTCCGCTAAATATTAGCGGGTTTTTAGATCTCCGTTTTTTCTGCTAGGTTACTACCGTTATTATAGGGGTTAATTATTTTAAAACGGTAATAGTCTTTACCTAGGAGTTAATAGTTCCTATCTAGGAAGCGATAAGGGCACTAAGGTTTTCGTTAGCTTTCTTATTAGCGGTGTTTATGTTATATATATACTATAGTCCTACTTTAATATTATTAAGGAACTTATCAGTATAGTTAATAAGGGTAAGGTAAGCTTTGCTAGGCTTAAAGGTCTTAGGGTATAGTAGGGAGCGGCGGATTATTTATATAATATTAGAGTATATCTTTATAAAGAGGTTTATAAAAACGTCACGGGGGTTCTCGGTTTCGGCTATTTTAGTGTTATTAGTATCGCCTATTTAGGCGCTAGGTAAAAACTAAGGATTATTCTAGGACTATACTAGGGATGTATTAGTTTTAGTAGAGGCGTATATAGGTCGCGATTGCTCTAGGGTAGAGGTTAATTAGCTAGGGTATAAGGAATTAGTGATTGCAATAGGGCGCAAATTAAAGATACTATAAACTGTTATAGTACTACAATAAAGTAAACTAAATAACTACGTTGTGGTATAAAGAGGGGAAGAAGGTAGAAAGGGGGTATTATATATAAATAGTAGGGCCGGCCGCTAAGTCGCTAGTAGTGGGCTAGCTAATAGTAGGAAACAGTATAAGACAGTATAAAACAGTATACGTCAGGTTAGTGCCGTGACAACGCCTATTATAGGCTCTGTATTAAAGAAGGAAATAAGTAAAAGACCGCTTTTAAGACCTAATACGGCCACTTTAAGTATTTAGTAATGCCTTTTAGGCTAGCCAATACGCCTATAATATTCCAATTATATATTTATAGAGCCTTAGGGGGACTAGTCGACTATATATATATTATTTATTTAGATAATATCTTAATCTACTTAGAAGATAAGGATTAATACGAGTAACACGTCTACGAAGTGCTAGAACGTTTAGATAATTAAGGCCTCTACGCTAAGGCGTTAAAGTATATCTTTAATATTAAGTAGGTTAAGTTCCTAGGTTATATTATAGTGGTATACGCGGTCACTCTTAGATAGGAAGTTATAATGCTATTAGGTCTGTCGGTCGGTCGCAATTAGTTAGTGGAAATTAGTAGGAAAGCAGTTAGTAAGAAGAGAAGAAAAGAGTGTATTGTATATCCCTCGTGCCTATCTAAGTTGTTAAAGACTCTAAAGGCACTAGACCAATCTATATAACTTATAGAAGGCCTAGGCTCTCTTAAAGCTATACCTAATCTAGATATTAAATCCAGGGGCTATATTACACTACTATATACCTCCCCTACCTAAGTTGTTGTCCCCTAACGACTTCCGAAACTTTAAACTCCTTATCTTTAAAATAAAGGCGCGGTAGGTAATTACATGCGCTCCTTACCCTTATTATAAACCCAAGATAGTAAATAAGGAGACTCCGTTCTAGTTAAATAAGACCATTCTCGTCTACTTAGCTAAGCAGCATAAGAGACTTTAGACTAGGGGCTTTTAGATAATATAGCTCTTTCGCGCCCTTCTATTTGCTTAGTTCTGTCCTATAATTCTTTAGGCAACTCTATATAACTCTATCCTTCTATAATAACTAGGGGCACTCTACTTAGATCTACCATAATAGCTAAAGGATTAATTTTATTATTAATGCAGTAGAAGTAAGAGCGGCTATTAAAGCGTTCCATCTTAGTTATACACATTAGCCTAAACGCATCTTTATAATTCTTAACGGCCCTAAAACGGTAGGAATACATCTATTTCCTAACTTCGTTCCCGTTGCCATTAAGAAAAAGGTTATAATCTTAAATTACCACTAGAGAATTCTATTATTATTTACTAAAAAGGGTGTTAGATAGAGCACTAGCTGCTATAAGCTTAACTGCTATAGGGAAGTAATATGGAATTGCGCCGTAGAGATTAGTATGTCTAGATGGCGTATAGGGCGGCGTTCTTAAGTCTTAGTACGTATCTACTAACTCTACCTAAGTACCTCCTTTAGTAACCTTAAGGTTATTATAATTGTCCTAAATACTAATAAACTATAGCGATATTATTCGCCGGGTTCCAGTTAAAGGTCCTTTCGCTCTATAAGAAAGATAAGGCATAGTTATATATATATCTCCTTTTTTATATAGCTGAGCTACCTAGTCAGTTGTATACTTTTTTACGTCTTTAGTAGTCTAGTCTTAGTTAGAGATCTTATAAACGAATCCGTTGCCCTTAGTTAATCCTTATGCCTTAAAATCCTCCCACTATAATTCTAGGTGGTAATATATACCAGGTAAGATAATTATATAATTATTCTTAGTCTTATTATCTAGAGAAACGCTCCTTTAAATTATATTAGTACTATATTCACTTTTAAGGAGCGAGGGAATATTAACGTTAATATAGCGGAAAGCTGTAGAGTCTCCTTTAACCGCGAATTTTGTATAATAAGGGTAGGAAATAAGTTGCTACTAGCTGTTAGGTCTAAGAGCGCAATAAAAATAATAATACTAAGGATCTTATTTTATTAGCTATTAGTAGAGACTATAGACTATTATTCTTAACTAACTATAATTTAGCCGCCTATTAATTAGACGCTAATAATGGCGGTATATACGCATTTCCTTATTAATTATTGCTAAGATACTAGAATCCCACTACTATCCAAACACGTTTAAAATTATAGATCCTTCTTACTGCTATACTTCTTAGTCTTTTAGTAATATTATTTAATTAAGTAAAGCCTCTCTATTGTATAAAAACCTTAGCGCTAAGTTATAAATAAACTTATATGGTTCTAAGGAATTGGACGGAACTAGAGGTTTATAAGCCTTTCTAAACTAAGAGTACATAGTAGGATCGGTCTTTATAGTGCTAAGGTGGTTATAAGCGTAATATATTAAACGGAGTTTATAATATAGTGCGGTATAGTTTAAACCCTTTATCGCTAAACCTATACGTCCTCCTATAGCTTGCGTATACATCTAGCAGACCTTATATATCTCTAAATTAGAATTAGCTGCCCTATACTAACTGCGCAAGAGCTTTATAACCTTAGTTAGTTTAATTTTAGTAGTTTAGTTTAGGGACGCCTTAAGATAAGCGGGCATGTTATTCTTATAGTTACACCCTCGTTTTGCGCGGAGTATCGCTATAGTATCTGCGGCCTCCTTAATATACTCCTCATTATCTCCTAGCTTAATAACGTTTTTATTAAACATTAATTCTACTCCTAGCCCTCCTACTTCCGGGTGAGTAATTATTAGCCCTTTTTTTAAATTCCTTCTTAATAAAGATACTAGCAACCTTAAGGGCAAGCTAACAGGCGTTCTAGCTGCAAAAATGCTCTTATTTATAGATAATAAAGGTAAGTTAACTAATATAGGTGATTTTTATTAGGACGGACTTGGTATAATACTAACGCCTCCTTAAATAGGTGTTAATGGCTAAAAGGCTAAGGGATTTATTACGTTAGAAGTATATTAGAAGTATATTCGCAGTATAAGAGCTAAGCTCTCTCCTACTTATTTAATTCCGACATTAGTAACCTCTAATCCCATAGTAGTTAGTCTCCTACTTCTTAGCGGCAGGTCTTTGTTTAGAATAAAGAAGCTAGTTAAGTATCTTCCTAAGCTATGCTTATTTACCACCTAGTCTAATACTGCCCTTCCTAGTATCTTTGGCGCGAGCGCGAAATCGGTTGGCTATAGTTAAGTAGTGTTCTTAATGCCGCGTCCTAGATGTTTGAGCCTATTAATTAGGGCCTTATTAACTCGTACTGTTACTTTATAAAGTAAATAGACGGTAAGCTTTTAGGCGGTAAAAAGGAAGTAGTAGAAGACCGCGTATTTAAGTGGACCGTTAAAAATACCTTATCCCTAGGACTTTTAAATAGTTTCTCTAGCTTTATTATACTAATTTCTTTAATCTTTTACTATCTTGCTAACGTTAGAGATGTCCTTAAAAATTAATAAAAACGCGTCCCTTCCTAGAGATGCTTACAGCCCGTTATCCTAGTTAATAAAATTAACTACTACACTAGCAGCATCTACGTAGTTTTCTTAAGAGAGCAGAATCTCGTTATAGATTTAGAGGAGCACTACCTAATACTAATTAACTATAAAGCCTCTAACTTCTGCAAGAACGTTACTAATCTATTACTTAGCTCCTTTATATAGTACTAAAGGTCTGCTAGATAAAGATATAATAAATATGCTATTATTAATTCTGTTTAATTTATAACTTTAACTAATCGCGGCTATGTTTAAGGTTTATTAAGGGTAAAAAGGTAAAGTTCTAAATAGGGTTTCCTAATCTAAATGGTTTACTAAATTTAGGTAGTAGTATGGAGTTCTACTAGCTCTAATTATTAAATAGACTAATTATAATTTTCTATCCCCGGGATGGAAAATCGCTATTAGCTTAGTAAAGGCGGTAAGCGGAACTAATATCTTTATAGTAAACAATACTAAATAGTTATACGTAAACATTCTTCTGTCCTTACCTTACTGCTACTATGTATTAAATTCCTGTAACTAAAAAGCAAATAAGAAAGCGTAATAGAAAGAGCTTTAGGAAATATGGTAAATAAACGAATAAATTATACGGCTAATATCTATATCCTCTTCCCTACCTTAGAACTTAACTGTCCCCTAGTTAAATATTTTATACTTAGTTCTGTTAAACTATCTTTCTAAAACGCGCACTTCTTAAACTATACGGCGTTACAATACTAGTGGATTTTATATAGCATCCTCCTTAGGTTCTAGCTCTACTATCATTTCTTATAATATAGTTCCGCCTAACTAGTTAAGCTAGTCTTCCTAGCAGACCTTAGACATCTATTATTAATAAAACTTCTTTAATCTATTCCCTAGAGTTTAATTATAGAACGGCATGCCGTTAAAATCCTTAATTAAGTACCATCCTTTATAAGGGTAACTTTTACGTACGCGGAACGGGCCTAGCTATTTTAGATCTAACTTACAACTGCTAGAATAGTCTTACTTAAGCTACGTATTATAAAGTATAACTATATCCCTAACCTTAAATACGTCCTAGCGAATACGGCGGATATTATTAAAATATTCTTTATTTACCTCCCTTAGTCGTCTTATACGCGCGATAGCCTCTTATATATCTACGTCTCTTTAGTTAAACTGCTTTATATAAAGTGCTAGCAGCTCTACAGTAGTCCGGACTATTTACTAGGGTAGCGTTTACTAAGTAGGTATATAGAGTTTAATGGGAAGGATATGCTTATATCCGCATATAACTCTCGCTAGCGTTATTCCTATAGGTCGCTTAATAGTCGTTCTATCTGCCTATAAAATAGTATAGAGATTATCTAGCTATAAGCTATCTATCTTTGCTAAAGCATCTACTATAGGCTTATATCCTCGCTCTATTAAGCCTTATCCCTATAGGTAATATACAGAAGCTATAACCCTTTTAATATTATAAAGCTCCGCGAGCGTAGCGGTTATATTAGCATTTTCTCTACCACCGTCTATAGAAAGCTGTCTAAATACTCCCTATCTGCAGATAACGTCTTTATAGAGAAACTTTGCCATATTTTTTGTATTCTTTTTCTAAAGGGCTTAAGCTTCTACTTATCTAGATACGTATTCTTAAGTAGTAGCTAGGTATTAGAAACCGAGACAAGTTATTAGCATAAATATAATATCTATAGTTACTTGGTGCTATAAAATGGACTCCTATATAGGGTGTATTACTTCTTCTTTTTATCTTAGCTGTCGTCCTTAGCATTACGGGCACGACTTAATATACTATAATATCTAATCCTATAGTCCTGGCCATTAATATTAATTTAAGACTCTTTAATATGTTCCTTCTTATTTATAATATCTACTCCGATTATAAAGGTTTTTAATAATCTCTTACTAAGTATTTTCGTTATTAATTACCCTTCGCATTAGCACATTTTTCGACTATTAGTAAAAGAGCTATCGATTACGCACTAGGAATTTCAGCGTATATTATTTAAACTTTTTAAATTCTTTAGTATTTATTTCTTCTAGACGTTATAATGTTACTAGCTATTTTATAATCTTCTAAGACTCCCCTAAATACGAGTCTTCTAGTAGCAGATCTACCTCTATTTTAACTAGGCTAGCTGTATATTCTAAAGCACTTAGCTCGCAGTTAATAAACTCTTCAATATCCTTAGTCGGCTTATTAGGTCGTTTGCCATCTAGTAGCCATCGTAATAGTCTATTAGCTAGGCTATTCTTTTTCCCTAGCACATGCCTAATATTAAAGTCCCATAACTAGATCTATACTAGCTATTATATTATTAAGACTCCTAGTAAATCGGTAGTAGTATAATTTAATTATATAACTAAGGTATTTGCATCTGTCTTAACCGTAAAGCGGACGCTATATAGGTATACTTAACACTTCTTTAATATATACAGCAATGCCTAACATTTAAGCTTTCCTAAATTGTACTTCTGCTCTACTTAAGACTAGATACCACCCTTATATTAATATAGGTGGTAATAACCTTATATATCCAGTTGCATAAGACCGCATCCCTACCCGTTCTTATATCCGTTAACGGCAAGAATAATTAGCCTAGCCCTTTTACTATAATCTAGTTAAACCAACACGGGTACGGTAGTAATTGCATGCTTTAAAGTCTTTATAGCGGCTATCTGCTTTATACCCCATATAAACGGAACGTTTACTTATAACAGTCGGAAGATTAGCTCTGCCTTTATTGCGAAGTCTTTTACCTATATTTAGTAATACACGACAACTCCTAGGAATGCTTAGGCAGACGTAACGTCTTCGCAGTCTCTTCAGTAAATAATTTTTACAACTTTTAACTCTTCCGGATATCGCCCCTTTCTATTATAGCGGTAACCAACTACTATAATCTCGTCTTTGCAGAAATAAGACTTTACGCCTAAGATTGTATACCTAGCTCGTTCTAAATCTATAAGTACTTTGTCTAGCTATATAATATATTCTAGAATATATCTGCGTACGCTTAAAAGGCTCTCTTCTCTATTATATATTATCTATAGTCCTTTTACTATAATATTATCTAGAAACGGTAAGGTATAGTATAGAATATATCGCTTTAGAATTTTAGTAATTGTCCTTACGAACTAGGCTATCGAATTCGTTTCTTTTATAGGTACTGTCGTTTATTATAGAAGTCCTAAAGATATTACAAAGGCCGTTAGGTTCCTACTTTCTATATCTAGCTCTAATTGGTTATATCTAAAAAAGAAGTTGACTAGAGATATAACCTTATACCCTATAAACTTCTTAGAAAACTTATTAGCATATAGCGGCAGATTTGCGTCCCTAATAGTTACTTAGTTAATATTTATTACCGCGTTAATTAGCCGGTACTTTTTATGTTCCTTTTTGCTTATAAGAAACTATAGATTTCTATATAGGCTTTCGCAATATTTTAGAGTCTTTTAAGCTAATCGTTCTTATAATATATTTATTACTTCCTCTTATAGGGCTCTTAGTATAGGGAAGTTCGGCACTTACTATACTTTATACAGTATAGTCTTAATCTTTAATAGTGGAGTTACGTCTCTGCTAACACGACCTATCTTAGAGAACTCCTATACTAGAGCTTCTTCTTAGTTAAACAACATAGCCTTAAAGATTTCTCGTTCTCTTAGCTAGAGGTTCCCTATAATTACGCACTCTAATTATTTTAGCTTTAGCCATGCACTATAGGCTAGCTTAGTATATCGCGGCTTAAGGAAATAATTATACGGACTAAGGGGAAACCCTTAAATGGACGCCTTTTGCCGACGCAAGGCCACTTCTCGCCACTTTATTATTCCTTCTATAACTATTCTATCTAGTACTAACAAATTAACCGGGCGGACTTTCTCTGCCTTTTATTTATACGCAGTTGCTATACTTATAGCGTTCTATCGGGCCTTACTTCTATAGCTTTCTATTTATATTATAAATAAATCTGTTATCTTTAATATTTAATATATAAGGGATCTAGCCTTTACTTTAAATACTAGCTTCTACCTTCCTCCTAAGTGCTTTTTTAGGACTTTCTTTAACGTTTTGCTGTTAAGCTCTCTTTATCTAGTGTTATACTCTTCTTCCCATTAATTGCCCTATTTAGTAAATATCTAAAATAGTAGACATCCTTGTTAAAGTTGCACCTTATTTCCCTCCTTTCTATCCTTAGCGTCCTCCTTATCCTAATACGCTAGGTTATAAGTAACCCTAGATATAATCCTAGCGGTTGCACTAGTTATACGTTTCCCAAACTATTACCTATACTAATTCTTTTTATCTGGTCTAAGGAATATTGCGTCCTTATAGGATATTAAGAACCTTATTTTAACTCCGCTATCTTTTAATTAAATAATATAAGATACCTGGCCTATTACGGTTTACTGCGTTGCTAGTTTAGCCCTTACCGACTACGGCTTACTAAATATTACCTTATATAACATTTCTCCCATAGTAATAAAAGTTATAGATATTAAGATATCCCCTATAACTATAGGGGCTATATACACCAATCTAATAAACTTAAACTAAGTCCTATTTACAGACGTTAGACGTACGCCCTATAACTATAAGGGCAGACTTAATATTAGCAAGCTATATTATAGAGCCACACTTTTCTTAATAAGGTTAAGCTCCGCTCCAAAGTTAATTAAGTACTTAACCCTTTTATCTCCTATTTATACTTCTACCTTTAAACATTATTATTAAAACTAGGTAAATCCTACTTCCTATTTAATCTGGTCTACCTCCACAGTTATTAAGCTAGTTTAATTAGTATAAAACGTTAGGTACGCCGATAATATAGATACCTTAATACCCTCTTACTTTTATTAGTAAGGCTCTACAAAAGGTAGCGGAAGAGGCTTAAAGAATAACCTTACGACTTTAGGTATATACACGAGGCAGTTACTAATAGTAACTTTAATAGTTTTTAATAGGATCTTGTCCGCCATTACAGTTAGGCTTAGGACGTTCCCTTTTAGTATATCTATTATCCTAACCGGCTTTAGTTACGGTGCTTTAGCGGTCGCAGTTACTTCCGTTCCTTACTCTACTTCTCTTTTTAGCAATTTAGCATAGTCTATTTTATTAGTCTCCTTATTATTTACTAGTGATTAGGGGGCCTGCCGCTGTAGTTATAGTAAGATTTAGATATGTCCTCCTAGTTATATATTTTAAACTATTGCTAGTTATAAACCAGTTGGTTTTAGAGGTGGTTTTATTACCCTTATATCTCCTCTCAGCTTCCTAAGATCGTATGACCATATTATAGGCTACAACTAAGTTGCTGCTCTTACTAGATTAATATATACCGACTTTACTTAATATATATCTTCCCAGGACTCGCTAAGCTCTTCTTTACTTTTAGCGCTATTACTTTCTATAAGCTCTACTAAGGACGCGTTTAGTTAGATACCTATTACTATTATATTAGGATTAATATTTATATTCTACCTTAGCTAGTTTTTAAGGAACTAAATTTAATGGTTACTTGGTAAATACGGGAGTGGATTTCCTAAGCGCTAACGTGTTCTAGTATAGATTTGGTTATTCTTGTTTATATATAGGAACCCCTAGCTAACTAGTTCTTAGAGCTTTAGGTATTGGTTAATAAAATAATAAGGGCCTCTATATTTATAATATGTCTTAGCTTATACCTAATATATACTAAAGTTTCCTAGTTCTCTATACCTTCCTAGGCCTAGCTTATATTGCTCTTATAGCGCCCCCTTATAGGACGGCAGTAATCTATTATTATTTATTACCGGTTATAGACCTACTTATTTTTAATACACTAACGCCTTATTTAGGAGCTGTATATACTATATTAGGTCTTAGCGAATTCTATTAAGGAACGTTATTAAAGATATAATACTTACTAATTTAACCGTCCTAAGATTAAGCTTCTAGAGTTAACTAGTAAGGTTCTTTAGCCTAGGGTTTATCTCTTAAGTTATTTAATAGGCACTTACTGACTTATTTAGCTAAGAGACTATAGGCGGCTAAAGAGCAGCATCTCTCTGGTTTAATATAGCCGGCTACTACTTATAGAATTGTCTAACTAGCTAATAGAGACCTTGCTCCTTAGGGTTTATTATTAATAAGCGGTCTACGCCCTTATATAAATTAAGCCTATCTTCTATAGCCCTCCTTAGTAGGTAGAAGTTAAAAAACTCTCGTCTATCCGGGTCAGCTTCTGTCTTAGTTATAATATGTTTTTAATATTTAAATAGGAGTCCTTTTGCAAACCAGTATCCTTATTTACAGTTTTCTAAATTGCTAGCTTTAGTAACCTTCTAGGAAATTAGTGTAAATTATCTATAGTACTCGCGTATATTACTAGGTGGGTTATTCCTACACTACAGTATATACACTTTTAAGAATTCTACCGTCTTAACTTGTTAAAAGTAGTTACTTCCTTAGTAGTCTGTCCGAAGCTTTCCTATAAATTCCATCTATCTACTAATAATAAATTTAGGCAGACTTCGGATCCAGGTCCCTATTTAATAGTTACAATATTCTAAAAGTCCTTAATGCTTCTTATTGTTTGTAATATAGTGCCAAATATATAGTCGCTTGTACTATTCGATAAATTGTAATATATTTTATCCCGTAAAGTAAGGAGTCCCTAGAGTCCCTAGAGCTAGTATAGGCTAGGCTATAATATATACCTTATCTTATTCTATTAGTAGTTTGTCGCAAGGTAATAGACTAGTAGTTTCTTCTAAAATAGGTAAGTTAACCTCCTGGTTCTTATCCTCTCTTTACTAAAGGTTATCTGTTTTAGACGTTGCAGAAGTTAGATCTAGTACCGCATCCTTTAAGTTAGGAAAACTTTATAGGTTAATAGGCTGCCTACTTTCTTCTCCGCCGTTATTATAGAATAGGCCTAGCATCCCTAGTATTCCCTTTATCGGTCCTATCGCCATTGC
>Ga0307515_10011369_pt1 | contig 16897 bp, 16 predicted proteins | sample 17_EM_MG_FD_194513 | JGI IMG/M metagenome (GOLD analysis project Ga0307515, IMG submission 194513) | Populus trichocarpa ectomycorrhiza microbial communities from riparian zone in the Pacific Northwest, United States - 17_EM | ecosystem: Host-associated > Plants > Roots > Unclassified | place... | reverse complement strand
CCGTGGTTCGGCCAGGAGCTGTTCGTCAAGGCGCAGGCCAAGGGTGCGCTGACCGACCCCGAGTACGTGAACGCCCGCGCGCTGTGCCTGCGCATCGCCGCCACCGAGGGCATCGTTGCGCAGCTGCGCGCCCACCGGCTCGATGCGCTGATCGCGCCCACCGGCGGGCTGCCCTGGCGCATCGACCTCGCGCTCGGCGACCATGTCGTCGGCGGCAGCACGACGCCGGCCGCGGTGGCGGGCACGCCCAGCATCACGGTGCCGGCGGGCGCCGTGCACGGTCTGCCGCTCGGCCTGAGCTTCTTTGCCGAGGCCGGCAGCGAGGCACGCTTGCTCGCGCTGGCCTATGCGTTCGAGCAGACGACCCGGGCGCGCCGCCCGCCGCGCTATCTCGACAGCGTCGACACGCCGTAGACCGGCAGGCCTGCACGCGCCTCGCCCTTCAGTTCGGCCGTTTCGTGCCGTAGTTCCAGCCATGTGCAGCGCACGCGCTGCGGCATGCCTCGACCCGGAACGCCAGAAAGAAGGAAGCAGTTCATGACGCCTCAAAAGTACCGCCTGATCACCCGCAGCGATTTCGACGGCCTGGTGTGCGCCGTGCTGCTGAACGAGATCAAGCTGATCGACGAGATCAAGTTCGTTCACCCCAAGGACATGCAGGACGGCAAGATCGACGTCGGCCCAAACGACATCACGACCAACCTGCCCTACGTGCCGGGCGCCTACCTGGCCTTCGACCACCACCTGTCGGAGACGCTCCGCAACGGCAAGCACCGCAACCACATCATCGAGGTCGACGCGCCGTCGGCCGCACGCGTGGTCTACAACCACTATGGCGCAAAGCGTGCGTTCCCGCGCATCACCGATCAGATGATGGAGGCGGTCGACAAGGCCGACTCGGCCCAGTACGAGCGCGACGACATCCTCGAGCCGAACGGCTGGGTGCTGCTGAACTACCTGATGGACGCGCGCACAGGCCTCGGCCGCTTCCGCGACTTCCGCATCAGCAACTACGCGCTGATGATGGACTTGATCGACTACTGCCGCGACCACAGCATCGATGAGATCCTCGAGCTGCCCGATGTGCAGGAGCGCGTCGATCTCTACTTCGCGCACGGCGAGCCGGCGCGCGAGCAGATCCAGCGCTGCGCCCGGGTACACGGCAACCTGGTCGTGCTCGACCTGCGCGGTGAAGCCACGATCTACGCCACCAACCGTTTCATGATCTATGCGCTGTTCCCCGAGTGCAACATCTCGATCCACGTGATGTGGGGCATGCAGCAGCAGAACACCGTGCTGGCCTGCGGCAAGTCGATCCTCGACCGCAGCAGCAAGACCAACGTGGGCGAGCTGATGCTCGGCTACGGCGGCGGCGGCCACATGGCGGCCGGCACCTGCCAGGTCGCGAACGACGCTGCCGACGCCACGCTGGCCGCGCTGATCAAGCGCATCAACCTCGACGGGTGATCGATCAAAGGTAGCCCGCCAGCTCCTGCTTCGCGATCGCGTTGCGGTGCACTTCGTCAGGGCCATCGGCGACGCGCAGGTGGCGCTCGTAGGCATAGAAGTGCGTCAGCAGCGTGTCCTGGCTCAGGCCCATGGCGCCGAAGGCCTGCATCGCCCAGTCGACGACCTTGACGCAGTTGTTCGGCGTCAGCACCTTGATCATCGCGATCTCTTTCGCGGCGACCTTGTTGCCGACCGTGTCCATCTTGTAGGCCGCGTTCAGCACCATCCAGCGCGACTGCTCGATCAGCATGCGCGACTCCGCAATGCGTTCGCGCCACACGCCCTGGTCGGCGAGCAGCTTGTGGAACGCGGTGCGCGACGCGAGCCGCTGGCACATCATCTCGAGCGCCGCCTCGGCCATGCCGATCGCGCGCATGCAGTGGTGGATGCGCCCAGGCCCGAGCCGGCCTTGCGCGATCTCGAAGCCGCGGCCTTCGCCGAGCAGGATGTTCGATGCGGGCACGCGCACGTTCTCGAACACGATCTCCGGGTGGCCGAACGGCGGGTCGTAGACGCCGAGCAGCGCCATGTCGCGCACGATCGTCACGCCCGGGGTGTTCTTGGGCACGAGGATCATCGACTGCTGCTGGTGGCGGTCGGCGTTGTCGGGGTCGGTCTTGCCCATCAGCACGAATATCTCGCAGCGCTCGTTCATCGCGCCGGTGATGTACCACTTGCGGCCATTGATCACGTACTCGTCGCCTTCGCGGCGGATGCTGCACCGGATGTTGGTCGCGTCGCTGGACGCCACCTCGGGCTCGGTCATCGCGAACGCCGAGCGGATCTCGCCGGCGAGCAGCGGCGTGAGCCAGCGCTCTTGCTGCACCGAAGTGCCGTAGCGCGCGAGCACCTCCATGTTGCCTGTGTCGGGCGCCGAGCAGTTGAAGATCTCGGCGCACCAGTAGCGCCGGCCCATGATCTCGCACAGCGGCGCGTATTCGAGGTTGGTCAGGCCCGTCGTGGTGTGCGTGTCGCCCGGGTGCGGCGGCAGGAACAGGTTCCACAAGCCTTGCTCGCGCGCCTTGGCCTTGAGCCCGGCCATCATCGGCAGCTCGGCGTAAGGCCGGCCGGCCCGCGCGTTCGCGGCGAGCTCATGCTCATGGCGCTGCTCGTTCGGGTAGACGTGCTCGTCCATGAACGCCAGCAGCCGATCGCGCAGCGCGATCACCTTGGGTGTGAATTCGAAATACATGGCGGCAGCGTCCTTCGTGGGTATGGAGTCGAAGATACGCTCTGCCGTCGCGGCGGGCTGTCGTTCTTGCGACAGCGGGTCATGCCGTCTGCTGATGCCATGATCTCGGGCAATTGATCACGCGGATTTCATACACTCACGCATCCCGACTCACCCGCCCCGCCCATGTCGGACTTCGCCCGGCAGATCGAACGACTTCGCCCGCAACTGCTGCGCTTCGCCCGGACCCAGCTGCGCAACGACGCATGGGCCGAGGACGCCGTGTCCGAAAGCCTGCTGGCCGCACTGGAACGACCGCAGTCGTTCGGCGGGCACTCGCAGCTCAAGACTTGGCTGGTCGGCATCCTGAAGCACAAGGTCGTGGATCAGTTGCGGCGCCACACCCGCGAAGCCACGATCCTGGTGGGCGAAGACGGCGAGGACCTCGACAACGACCTGTTCCTGGCCGACGGCCATTGGCGCGACGCGCCGCAGGATTGGGGCGACCCCGATGCCGCGTGCAGCCGCCGGCAGTTCTTCGACGTGCTGCAGACCTGCTGCGACCATTTACCGCCGGTGCAAGCCCGCGTCTTCATGATGCGCGAATGGCTGGAGCTCGAATCGGACGAGATCTGCGCAGAGCTCGCGATCACTTCAAACAACTTGTGGGTGTTGCTGCACCGGGCGCGACTGCGTCTGCGCGATTGTCTTCAGCTGCGTTGGTTCAATGCCTCGTCGGCCGTCAGTTGAGCCGGAGGCCCCATGAAGAACACGCTGACCTGCCGCGAGGCAACCCGCCTGCTGCTCGAGGACGAAGACCATGAACTGCCGGTCGCGGACCGGCTGGCACTGCAGGCGCACGTGAAAATCTGCTTTGCATGCCAGCGCTTCGTGTCGCAGCTCAACTTCATGCGCCGCGCGACGCGCGCCTGGCGCAAGCACAGCGAAACCGACGACGACGACAGCGGGGAATCAACGCGTTCCTGAGAGCCCGAGAGGCTCTGACTCGTCAGGGCCCGTGGCCCAGCCAGTCCGACAGGCGGTGCTCGCAGGTCTTGAAGACCACGTAGGCCGCGATGCTGAGGTAGCCGGTGACCGCCAGTTCGAGCAGCTGCCGGAGCGCGCCGTCCATGATCGCCTGCCACCCGTATTCGCTGAGCAAGCGCGTGTTCGCCATCAGCAGCAGGCCGAGGTTCAAGGTGCCGACGCCAAATGCGAGGAAGCTGAGTCCGAGCACGATGAAGGTCAGCCAGAGGCGCGACAGCACCCATCGTTGGAACAGCCTGTTCATCATGCGCATGAGTCGAGCCCGCCTCGCCTTGCTTACGGCGTCGACAACACATTCCATTTTTCCTGAGGCAGCGTAAGGAAGCTGCGAGTCCGTCGACAGACGGTTCGTGCCGGATCGCGGCGCAAGTGACTCAACCCTCAAGGAGATTCCATGGACAAGCAACTCTTCATTCAGTCCGCCCTCGCCTCTGTGCTGGCGTTCGGCGCCATCTCTGCAGCACAGGCCGGCCCTGTCGCGGCCGATCCGAGCAAGGACAAGTGCTTCGGCGTGGCCAAGGCTGGCCAGAACGACTGCGCGAGCGCATCGGGCTCGCACTCCTGCGCCGGCACCGCGACGAAGGACAAGGACGCGGGCGACTGGAAGTACGTCGAAAAGGGCACCTGCGAAAAGATGGGCGGGATGATGACGCCGCCGAAGAAGTAAAGAGCCCGGCAACCGATCGAAGCGCAGGCCTGGTGTCGACATCATGACGAACCTTCCGGATCGCACCGTCGGCATCGGCCTGCGCCAGCCGCACTACCGCGAGGTGTTCGAGCGCACGCCCGCGCTCGGATTCCTCGAGGTGCACAGCGAGAACTTCTTTCTCGATGGCGGCGCGTCGATGCATGCGCTCGAGCGCGCGCGCGCCGCGTACCCGATCAGCCTGCATGGCGTCGGCCTGTCGCTCGGCTCGGCCGATGCGCTCGCGCAAGTACACCTGGCCAAGCTCAAGCGCCTGGTCGACCGTGTCGAGCCGACGCTGATCTCGGAGCATCTCTCGTGGGGCAGCCTGGGTGCGCGGCACTTCAATGACCTGCTGCCGATGCCGCACACGCGCGAGGTGCTCGCCCTGCTGAGCGAGCGCGTCGACCGGGTCCAGACCGTGTTGAATCGGTCGATCCTGATCGAGAACGTCTCGGCCTATGTCGCGTACCGCGATGACGACATGACCGAGACCGCACTGCTCGCCGAGCTGGCACGGCGCACCGGCTGCGGCATCTTGCTCGACATCAACAACCTCTATGTCAACGCCGTCAACTTCGGCTTCGACCCGGTCGCGCGCCTGGCCGAGTTGTCACCCGACGCGATCGGCGAAATGCACCTGGCCGGGCACACCGCGGCCGACGGCTGCCTGATCGACACACATGGCACACGCGTCTGCGCCGAGGTCTGGGCGCTGTTCGAAGAAGCCTGCCGACGCTTCGGCCCGAAGCCGACGCTGATCGAATGGGACACCGATCTTCCGACGCTCGATGTCTTGCTCGACGAGGCCGCCACCGCCAGCTCGATCGCACATCGCAGCACCATCGAGGTCTCGCATGCCTGAGCTGCTCGACCTGCAGCACGACATGGCCGGCGCGCTGCAAGACGCGGGCACGGTGTCGCGCACCGAGCGCTGGCTCAGCGGTGACGCGGGCCTGATCGAGCAGCGCCTGGCGATCTACCGCGCCAACGTGACGGCCGCCGCGACGAAGGCGTTGGCGGCCGCATACCCGGTGATCCAGCAGGTCGTCGGCGACGAATTCTTTGATGGCTTGGCGCGCGCCTACCAGCGCCTCATGCCATCGACGAGCGGCGACCTGTACGACTACGGCGCCACGTTCGCCGGCTTCGTCGCCGAGTTCCCGCACACGCAGTCGCTGCCGTATCTGCCCGACCTGGCCCGGCTCGAATGGGCCGTGCACCGCGCGTACGGCGCCGAGGACGCGCCAGCGTGGGATCGGCAGGCGCTCGCGCAGATCGAGCCCACGCAACAGGCGGCGGTCCGCTTCGTGTGGGCCACGGGCACGGCGATCGGCGAGTCGAGCTTTCCGATCGCACGCATCTGGCTGATTCATCAATCGGGCTTCGACGGCGAATTCAGCGTCGACTGGTCGGTTCGCGAATCAGCGTTGGTGGCACGCGAAGGCTTTCGCGTCGTGGTGCGCGCCCTCGACGCCTGCGATGCCGCGTTCATCGCCAGCAGCCTGGCCGGCGCGGCACTCGGGCCGTCCGCCGAGCGGGCGCTGGCGGCCGACCCCGGCTTCGATCTCGGCCAACTCTTGGGCCGACTCGTCGCATCGAATGTGATCTGCGGATTCAACACCGACAAGGATGAATGACATGAAGGATCTACTCCAGCGCGCCTTGCGCGTGACCGACCTGGTCGACCGACTCCAACCGCTGCTGCTGCTCGCGGCGCGTCTCTATGTCTCGCTGATCTTCTTCCGGGCGGGCCTGCTCAAGATCGCCGACTGGAGCAGCACGCTGGTCTTGTTCCGAGAGACCTACAAGGTGCCGGTGCTGCCACCCGAACTGGCCGCGTACGTCGGCACGTTCGGCGAGCTGGTGTTCCCGGTCTTGATCGTGCTGGGGCTCGCCGGGCGCGTGAGCGCCGCGGGTCTGTTCGCCGTCAACGTGATGGCGGTGGTCTCGTACCTTGACCTGTTCGGGTTCGAATGCCCCGCCGGGATCAACTCGCACTACTACTGGGGCACCATCCTCTTGTCGCTGGTGGTGTTCGGCCCCGGCAAGATATCGCTGGACGAATTGATCCTGCGGCGCTTCGGCTTGCGGCGCATCGACCCGCTCACACGGCCGGTCGCGGCCATCGCCTGACCCGGGTTGTTCAGCGCGCCGACACCGCTTCGCCGTTGACGCCCGGCGCGCGCCAGCCGCCGCCGAGCGCGCGGAACAGGTCCACGCTCGCGGACAGCTGCACTTGCCGGTTGCGCACCAGCTCGAGCTGCGCGGCCGCGGCGGTGCGCTGCGCATCGAGCAGGTCGAGGTGGCCCGAGTAGCCGACGTCGTAGCGAGACTGCGCGAGCTTCAGCGCATTCGCCGCGGCGCGGTCGGCGCGCGCCAGGTCGTCCTGCGACTCCTTGGCCGCTTGCAGATTGGCGAGCGCATCGGCCACGTCCTTGAACGCGTCTTCGACGACGCCGCGGTAGGCGCCCTGCACCTCGCGGTGCGCAGCGATGGCCTGGTCGGTGCGCGCGGCCCGTTGCCCGCCGTCGAACAGCGGCTGCGCGAGCCCGGCACCGATGGACCAGATGCGCGATGGGCTCTTCAGCAGATCGCCGAGCTCGGCGCTCTCGAAGCCGAGGTTGCCGGTCAACGACACGCTCGGCAACTGGTCGGCGCGCGCCGCGCCGATGCGCGCGTTCGCCGCGGTGAGCTGCTGCTCGGCGCTGCGCACATCGGGCCGGCGTTCGAGCAGCGTCGACGGCAGGCCGGCCGGCGGCTGCGGCGGCACCGGCAAGCCGGCCAGCGACGCTTCGGGCAACGCCACGTCGAGCTGGCCGGTCAGCACGCCGAGCTGCGTCTGCAGCAGCGCGCGCTGGCGCTGCAGATCACGCAGCAGCACGGCCGAGGTTGAGCGCAGCCCTTCGGCCTGTTCGATGTCGAGCTGCGAGCTCGTGCCGCCTTGCAGACGCAGGTTCAGCAGGCGCAGGCCTTCTTCGCGCGTCTGCAGCGTGTTGCGGGTCAGCACCAGCTGCTCGTCGAGCGCGCGCAGGCCGAACCAGGCTTGCGCGGTCAGCGCGGCGACGCTCAGGTTGACGGTGTCGCGCGCATACGTGCTCGCGAGCAGCGACGCGCGCGCGGCCTCGCGGCTGCGGCGCAGCTTGCCCCAGAAGTCGAGCTCGAACGCGGCCGACAAGCCGAGCTGGTACTGGTTGCCGGTCGCGCCATTCGGCGGGAAGGTCAGCGGGCCGACGCGCGCGCGGCCGGCGTTCGCGCCCAGGTCGACGCGCGGCAGCAGCGCGGCGCCGGCCTGGCGCGCGAGCGCATCGGCCTGCTCGACGCGCGCGACGGCCTGCTCGATATCGCGGTTGCGCTCGAGTGCCTGGGCGACGAGGCGATCGAGCTCGGGCTGGTGGTACAGCGCCCACCACTGCGCGGGCACTTCTGCACCCGCGGCATCCGCGCTGCCGGGGGCATCAGTGCCGGCTGGGTACTGCGCCGGCAGCGACTGCGCCGGGCGCTGGTAGTCGGGCCCGACGGCGCAGGCGGCGAGCAGCGCGGCGGCGAGCGCGGGAAGGACTCCTGCAGCGACGAACGGCGGCCGCGTCACGTGCTGCCTTTCGTGTCGGTCTGTGGGCCTGCCGGCGGCGGCGCGGCCGGTGGCTCGGCATGCGCCGTCGGATGCTCGTGATGCGGCCGCGGCTTGCGCGCGAGCAGCGTGAAGAACAGCGGCACGAAGATCGGCGCAATGAAGGTCGCGACGATCATGCCGCCGAACACGCCGGTGCCCATCGACTGCCGCGCCGCGGCGCCGGCGCCGGTGGCGGTGACCAGCGGCACCACGCCGAACACGAAGGCCAGCGAGGTCATCACGATGGGCCGGAAGCGCAGGCGCGCCGCGTCGCGCGCGGCCTCGGCGGCGCGTTTGCCGGCTTCCATGCCCTGCATCGCGAACTCGGCGATCAGGATCGCGTTCTTCGCCGCCAGGCCGATCAGCACGACCAGGCCGATCTGGAAGTAGATGTCGTTCTCCATGTGGCGTATCCACACGAACAGCAGTGCACCGGTGAGCGCGAACGGCACCGCGAGCACCACCGCGAACGGCACGCCCCAGCGTTCGTACAGCGCCGAGAGGATCAGGTAGACCATCACGATCGCAAAGCCGAACGCGAACAGCGAGGCGTTGCCGGTGCGCTTCTCTTGATAGGCCTGGCCGGTCCAGGCCATGTCGTAGCCGGGCGGCAGGGTCTTCGCGGTCTCTTCGACGGCGCGGATCGCCTGGCCCGAGCTGTAGCCGTCTTTCGCGTTGCCGAGAATTCGCGCCGCGACGAAGCCGTTGTAGCGCTGCAGCTGCTCGGGCCCGATCACGTTGTCGACGCGGATCAGCGCCTTCAGCGGGATCATCTGGTTGTTCGTATTCGAGCGCACGTAGATCGCGCCAAGATCGTCGGGCTTGGCGCGGAACTGCGCATCGGCCTGCATCGTCACGCGGTAGGTGCGGCCGGCCTTGTTGAAGTCGTTGACGTAGAGCGAGCCCATCTGCGCCTGCAGCGCGGCGAACACGTCGTCGACGTTGACGCCCAGCGCCATCGCCTTCTCGCGGTCGACCTCGACCTGCAGCTGCGGCACGGTCGGCCGGAAGAAGGTGTTGACCATGCCCATCTCGGGCCGCTTCTGCAGCGCCTGCATGAAGTCGCCTGTCACCTGCGCGAGGCGCTGCGGGTCGGGGTCGTTGCGCGCCTGCACAAACACCTCGAAGCCACCAGCCTGGCTCAAGCCCTGGATCGCCGGCGGGTTGAATGCGAAGGCGATGCCGTCGTTCAGCGCGAAGCCCTTGCCGCTCATCTCAGCGGTCAGCTGCTCGGAGCTCTGCTGGCGCTTGTCCCACGGCACCATCGGCAAGAACATCGTCGCCGCGTTGGCCTTGCTGCCCCCGCCAATGAAGTCGAAGCCGTTGACGCTGAAGAAGTTCTCGACCGCCTTGTTGCCGTCCATCAGGTGGCGCAGCTGCTCGGTGGTGCGCGTCGTGCGCTCGAGCGTGGCGCCGTCGGGCAGCACCGCGATCGCGACGATGTAGCCCTGGTCTTCGGACGGCACGAAGCTGCTCGGCACGCGCCACAGCAACGCTGCCGCCACCGCGAGGATCGCGACGAAGCCGAGCAGCGCGATCACACGGTGGCGCAGCGCGAGGCCGACGCCGCCCACGAAGTGCTCGGTGACCCAGCCCAGCGCGCGATTGAACGGCCGGAACATGCGCGCCTGCCAGTGATCGCCGTCGTGGTCGCCCGGCTTGAGCAGCACCGCGCACAGCGCTGGCGTGAGCGTCAGTGCGACGATGCCCGACAGCACCACCGCGACCGTCACCGTGACCGCGAACTGCCGGTAGAGCTGCCCGGCGATGCCGCCGAGGAACGCGACCGGGATGAACACCGCGCACAACGCGAGCACGATGCCGATCACCGCACCCTGCACCTCGCGCATCGCCTCGATCGCCGCGGCCATCGGCGTCATCTTCTCGGTGCGTATCAGGCGCTCGACGTTCTCGAGCACGACGATCGCATCGTCGACGACGATGCCGATCGCCAGCACCATCGCGAACAAGGTCAGCGTGTTGACAGAGAAGCCGAACAGCCACAGCCCCGCGAACGTGCCGATCAGCGAGACCGGCACCGCGAGCATCGGGATCAGCGTGGCACGCCAGGTCTGCAGGAACACGAACACGACGATCAGCACGATCACCGCGGCGTCGAGGATCGTGAACATCACCTCTCTGATCGAGGCCGAGACGAAGCGCGTGGTGTCGTACGGGATCGAGTAGTCGAGGTCGGGCGGGAAGCGATCGGACTTCAGCTCGGCCATGCGCGCCTTGACCGCATCACCGACCTGCAGCGCGTTCGCGCCCGACGCGAGGAACACCGCGATCGCGATCGCCGGCTGGCCGTTGATGCTGTTGGTCGCGTCGTAGCTCTGCGCGCCGAGCTCGACGCGGGCAACGTCCTTCAGGCGCAGCACGCCGCCCGGCCCGCTCGCGCGCAGCACGATGTCGCCGAACTGTTCGGCCTCGAGCAGCCGGCCGCGCGTCGTGACGGTGTATTCGATCTGCTGGCCCTTCGGCGAAGGCTCCGCGCCGATCTTGCCGGCCGCGAACTGCGCGTTCTGCGCGCTCACTGCGGTCTGGATGTCGCGTGTCGTCACGCCGAGTCGCGCCATGCGCTCGGGCTGCAGCCACAGGCGCATCGAATAGTCGCGCGCGCCGAAGATGAACACGTCGGCGACGCCCGCCACGCGCTTGATGTCGTCGACGACGTTCTGCGTGGCGTAGTTCGAGATGTAGATCTGGTCGTAGGTGCTCTTGGGCGAATTGAGCGCCATCACGAGCAGGAAGTTGTTGGAGGCCTTGCGGACCGTGACGCCCTGGCGCCGCACCTCGTCGGGCAGGCGCGGCGTGGCGAGCTGGACGCGGTTGTTGACGTCGAAGGTGGCCTTGTCGACGTCGGTGCCGACTTCGAAGGTCACCTGGATCTCGGCCTGCCCGTTCGAGGCCGAGGTCGAGCTGTAGTACAGCAGGTTCTCGACCCCCGACAGCTGCTCCTCGATCGGCGCGGCGACAGTGGAGGCGAGCGTCTGCGCCGACGCGCCCGGGTAGTTGGCCGTCACCGTGACGACCGGCGGCGCGATCTCGGGGTACTGCGCGATCGGCAGGATCTTCAGCGCCACCGCGCCGGCCAGCAGGATGATGATGGACAGCACCGCGGCGAACACCGGCCGCTCGATGAAAAAGCGCGAGAACACGGTGCCGGGCCTCAGACGTCGCCGGGCCGCCCCAAGGCGGCTGAGCGCCCCCTCGGGGGGCAGGAACGAAGTGACGTGGGGGTGGTCATGTCAGCGTGACGACTTGGATGCCGGTGCCGATCCCGGGGCGGCGGCGGATGTTGCGGCGGGTGCTGCAGGGGATGCAGTGGATGCAGCACCCGGCTGCGGCGGCGCTGAGCCAGCGCCGGCCGGCGCCGAGGCCGCGTGCGGCGCGACTGGCGCGCCGGGCCGCAGCTTCAGCAGGTTGTCGACGATCACCGTGTCACCTTCGGCCAGGCCCTTGCGCACGGCCCAGCCGTCGCCGACCCAACCGCCCACTTCGACTGGCGTCGGCAGCGCCTTGCCGTCCTTCACGGTCCAGACGGCCTTGCCGCGTTCGCCGTTGACGACTGCAGCCTGCGGCACGAGATAGGCGCGCTCTTCGCCGGCGTTGACCTGCGCGCGCACGAACTGGCCCGGCAGCACGGCCAGATCGGGGTTCGAGAACTCGGCCCGCAGCTGCACGGTGCCGAGCTGCGGGTCGACCGTCGAGCCCGAGAAGTTCAGCTTGCCGCTGGTGCCCAAGGGCTTGCCCTCGGCCGTCAACAGCTTCACCACGCCGGCCGTGCCGCTGCGCAGCCGCGCGAGCTCGCTCTCGGAGAACGAAAAGCGCACCCAGATCGGATCGGTCTGCGTCACGTGGGTCAGCAGGCCGTCGGTCGGACTGACCAGGCTGCCCTGCGACTTCTCGGCGCGCCCGGTCAGGCCGGTGATCGGCGAGGCGACGCGCGTGTACGAGAGATTCAGCTGTGCCTGCCGCACCTGCGCCTGCGCCGCGGCGACCGAGGCCTCGACCAGGCGCAGGGTCGATGCGGCATCGTCGTATTCGCGCTGGCTGATCGCGCGCTGCTCGGCCAGCGGTGCGAGCCGCTTCGCCTCGCGCCGGGCCTGCTCGAGCCGCGCCTGCTCCTGCCCGAGCGTGGCGCGTGCCTGCGCCAGCGCGATCTCGAACGGCGCCTGCTCGATCACGAACAGCGGCGCATTGGCCTTCACGCGATCGCCTTCGCGGTAGCGCTGCTGCTCGATCAGGCCCGTGACGCGCGCGTGGATCTCGACTTCCTTCGAGCCCTCGGCACGGCCAACCGCCTCGATCAGCACCGGCACGCTGGACAGCTTGGCCGCGACCACCGCGACGGGCATCGCTTGCGGCGGGCCGCCGCCACCGCCAGCAGGCTGGGCGTCGGCCGGCGGGCTGCAGCCCGTCACGCACGCCAGCAGCATCGAGAAGCTCCCGATGACCAAGCTGCGCCGGTTTGCCAGGACGAACCGCGCCGGCGAAGCCCCGGGGCGGGGCGAGAGAGTTGTGGTTGTTCTCATCAACACCATGACAAGTAGTGTTCCTCCGCCGGCCTCATGAGCCGCCGAAGTGGGCGACTGTAGCCAAAGGCCTGAAGCATGTCCAACCTCGGCCCTCTTCAGAAGCATCGGGATCGCAACGCGATGTAAACGCGCGCCGGTCTGCATGCCGTGACCGCGTCGCGGCTTGGCCTGGTTCGCCGCGCGGAAGCAGTCGTGCAAAACTAACGCTTGAGTTCAGCAGCAGCCGAGGGTGGTGCATGTTCAACACGGCCTTGATGGATATCGATTCCGATTAATGACCATCTCGGTGGCGGATGCGCGGGAATCGGCTATGCGCTCAAGATCATCTCGAATCCGCCGTAGATGAGCCGCTTGCCGTCGAATGGCATCGACTGGGCCTGCAACCGCGGGTCGGCCATCGATCTCTTCATCCCTTCGTCGCGCGCCGCGCGAGAGGGCCAGGTGATCCACGAAAACACCACCGTCTCATCGTCCTTGCGCTGGACAGCCATCGGGAACGACGTGAGCTTGCCCTCCGGCACGTCGTCTCCCCAGCACTCGACGATCTCCAGCGCGCCGTACGCCTTGAAGACAGCCGCTGCGGCCTGCGCGTGGCGCAGGTAGCTTTCCCGATTGGCCGTCGGGACGGCGACCACGAATCCATCAACGTAGTTCATGCAAAGTCTCCTGTGAATGGGCGGTGCCAAAGCGCAGCCCACAAAACTACGACGAACCAGATTGAGCGCGTTCGACGTGGGTGTGTAACCTTGTGTTGCCAGAGTTCGGCCGTGCGCCGAGGGCGTTTGGCGTCAAGCCATGACGGCCGACTTGGAGCCGGCTTTGTCCGGGTGCATTGCGGGCGACAAGCGACACCCGATGCTCAGCACTGCCGGCCTCAACGGAGCCGCTTCTTGACCACTTCCATGGTCGTCGTCTGCGGCTCCGCGCTCATCTCGGCAGCGAAGAGGCGCTCGTCGGTGGCACGCAGCCGGCGGCACACCTCCCGCCCCATGTTCATCTGGATGAGCGCGAACTGCTCGACGTCGCGCTCGAACAATCGCATCAGGTGATCCGGGCGCAGCTCGATCGCGCTGCAATCTTCCACCGCCTTGACCGAGGCGCTGCGCGGCATCAGGTCCATCAGCGCCATCTCGCCGAAACAGTCGCCGCGATGGAATTCGTGCAGCTTGTACTTGCGACCTTGCCAGTCCTTCAACACCGCTGCGCACCCGGCCTCGAGCACGAACATACCCTGCGCGTCCTCGCCTTCGCGAAAGAAGTAGCTGCCGGCGGGAACCGCCACGACGTTCGCCTGGTCGACGAGCGACCGCAGAACGTCCTCACGGATGGCGCCGAAGATCGGCATGCCTTGCAAGAGTTCGATTCGCGTTGCCACCATCGCGCACCTCCAGAGCTCAGGCGCAGATCAAAGGGAGTGTAGGTGCGAGCGATCAGAGAAGCGACTTCGGTGCGATCGACGGGTCGCAGGCCTCTTGAAAGATAGGCGACCCGCCCTATAATGCTGCTGCTAGCACTCGCGATTGCTGAGTGCTAACGGCGACGCAGCGGTCTTGCACCACCTATTTCGCCACAAGTGATTGAGCGCACACTTCGGCTCTGTCCCCTGACAATATTGCTTTGAGTTTATCCCCAAGGAGATGCTATGAAACTTCGTCCGTTGCACGATCGCGTGATCGTCAAGCGCCTGGAACAAGAAACCAAGACCGCCTCTGGCATCGTCATCCCCGACAACGCCGCCGAAAAGCCTGATCAAGGCGAAGTCCTCGCAGTCGGTCCCGGTAAGCGCAGCGACAAGGGCGACTTCATCGTCCTGAACATCAAGGTCGGCGACCGCGTGCTGTTCGGCAAGTACAGCGGCCAGACCGTCAAGGTCGACGGCGAAGAACTGCTGGTGATGAAGGAAGACGACCTGTTCGCAGTCGTCGAGAAGTAAACCAGTCAAGCAATCGGAGAATTCGAAATGGCAGCAAAAGACGTAATTTTTGGCGGCGAAGCCCGCGCACGCATGGTCGAGGGTGTGAACATCCTGGCCAACGCCGTCAAGGTGACCCTGGGCCCGAAGGGCCGCAACGTGGTCCTCGAGCGTTCGTTCGGCGGCCCGACCGTGACCAAGGACGGTGTGTCCGTGGCCAAGGAAATCGAGCTCAAGGACAAGCTCCAGAACATGGGCGCGCAGATGGTCAAGGAAGTCGCTTCCAAGACCTCGGACATCGCCGGTGACGGCACCACCACCGCCACCGTGCTGGCCCAAGCCATCGTTCGCGAAGGCATGAAGTACGTGGCCGCGGGCATGAACCCGATGGACCTGAAGCGCGGCATCGACAAGGCCGTCACGGCCCTGGTCGAGCAGCTGAAGAAGCAGTCGAAGGCGACGACGACCAGCAAGGAAATCGCGCAAGTCGGCACGATCTCGGCCAACAGCGACGAAGAGGTCGGCAAGATCATCGCCGAGGCGATGGACAAGGTCGGCAAGGAAGGCGTCATCACCGTCGAAGACGGCAAGAGCCTGAACAGCGAACTCGAAGTCGTCGAAGGCATGCAGTTCGACCGCGGCTACCTGTCGCCCTACTTCATCAACAACCCGGAAAAGCAGACCGCTGTTCTGGACAACCCGTTCGTGCTGCTGTTCGACAAGAAGATCAGCAACATCCGCGACCTGCTGCCGACGCTGGAGCAAGTGGCCAAGTCGGGCCGTCCGCTGCTGATCGTCGCTGAAGAAGTCGAAGGCGAAGCGCTCGCCACGCTGGTCGTGAATACGATCCGCGGCATCCTGAAGGTCGTGGCCGTCAAGGCGCCGGGCTTCGGTGACCGTCGCAAGGCGATGCTCGAAGACATCGCGATCCTGACCGGCGGCAAGGTCATCGCCGAAGAAGTCGGCCTGACGCTCGAGAAGGTCACGCTGGCCGATCTGGGCCAGGCCAAGCGCGTCGAAGTGGGCAAGGAAAACACCACGATCATCGACGGCTCGGGCGCCGCAGGCGACATCGAAGCGCGCGTCAAGCAAGTGCGCGTGCAGATCGAAGAAGCCACCAGCGACTACGACCGCGAGAAGCTGCAAGAGCGCGTGGCCAAGCTGGCCGGCGGTGTCGCACTGATCAAGGTCGGCGCCGCGACCGAAGTCGAGATGAAGGAAAAGAAGGCCCGCGTCGAAGACGCACTGCACGCCACGCGTGCGGCCGTCGAAGAAGGCATCGTGGCCGGTGGTGGCGTGGCGCTGCTGCGCGCCAAGCAGGCTGCAGGCGTGATCAAGGGCGACAACGCCGATCAGGAAGCCGGCATCAAGCTGGTGCTGAAGGCGATCGAATCGCCGCTGCGCGAGATCGTCTACAACGCCGGCGGCGAAGCCAGCGTGGTCGTCGCTGCGGTGTTGGCCGGCAAGGGCAACTACGGCTTCAATGCAGCCAACGACACCTACGGCGACATGATCGAAATGGGCATCCTGGACCCGACCAAGGTGACGCGCACGGCGCTGCAGAACGCAGCCTCGGTCGCCTCGCTGATGCTCACGACCGAAGCGATGATCGCCGAAGCGCCGAAGGACGAAGCGGCCGGCGGCGGCATGCCCGGCGGCGGCATGGGCGGTATGGGTGGCATGGGCGGCATGGACATGTAAGTCCAGGCACTTGCCTGCAACACCTGAAAGGGCTGCTTCGGCAGCCCTTTTGCATGGCCGCACGGGATAATGGCGACTCCCTGACCTGCAGGTATGCCCATGCCGATTGCTCCCGTGTTGCTGCGTTTCGTCGACGATGAGCTGGCGCGCACGCCGATGCTCATCGAGCGCACGCTGAACGGCACGCTGCAATTGCTGCGCGACGGCAAGGACAGCCCGCTCGCCGGCAGCGAGCGCGCGCACCAGTTCGCGCTGGTCGAGGCACTGCAGACCCATGCGGCGGCCTACCAGAGCGCCTTCGTCAAGGCGCTGCAAGACGGCGTGCGCGAAGCGCTGCAAGAGCAGCAGAGCCACAGCCTCACGATCGATGCGCCCGGTGCCGGCATGGGCCTGGAGCTGATGGACGAATCGCGCGTCGAGATCGACATCGAGATCTCGCGTGCGATGCAGCTGATCGACCACACCGCCGAATGGGAGCTGCGCGAGCTGCAGACCTTCACCTCGACGCTGATCGGCCAGACTCACGTGAGCGCCGAGTCCAACCCGCTGCGCCCGCAGATCTACGCCAGCGCCTTGTGGCAGGCGGCGTGTGTCGTCAGCGCGCTGCCGGTGCATCGCACGACGCTGTTGCGCGTCTCGAGCGGCGTCGCGGCCGGGCTGCTGAAGAACGCCTGGGCGGCCGCGTGCACGCGGCTCGAATCGCAAGGCGTCGAACCCG
>Ga0307515_10011368_pt1 | contig 16897 bp, 15 predicted proteins | sample 17_EM_MG_FD_194513 | JGI IMG/M metagenome (GOLD analysis project Ga0307515, IMG submission 194513) | Populus trichocarpa ectomycorrhiza microbial communities from riparian zone in the Pacific Northwest, United States - 17_EM | ecosystem: Host-associated > Plants > Roots > Unclassified | place... | reverse complement strand
CCGACCACAAAAAATAAATTATGGGCCTTACAGTGTACATCAAAATTCAGACCACAAAATTAACTCAATAAATGGTTGATGTGTCCATTTATAACTAAACAATTCCAAATAATAAACATAATTTTTTTTTTAAAAAAAAAAGATTTGATCTTTGATTTTTAAAAGTGAAATTAAAAAAATATTGAAAACAAACTAAAATACAAAAATAAATCCAAAATCTTTCAGAATTTTATTCAATATCAATATATTTCACCAATTTTATTCAATCCCAAAGCTTAATATACATTCAGTTTTTTTAGATAAAATTAGATTAAAAAAAAAAATCAGCTAGAGTCAATCCAAATTAGTATGACAAACATATAACTCTGCGAATAAGAGGCAACCCAACTTGAGTAATTAACTCACCAAATCTGCAGCCCAGGTCAAGAGATCGGGACAACCCGATCAAAAAGAAAATATAAAAAATCACAAAGCTGGAAAGAACTTAAGTTATAAAAAAAAAAAACGATGTCTGCCCCCGTTAACCTTTTAAACTTGTGACCCAGAGCATTAGACCGAAAGTATCATATTTAAAAAAAGCTACGAAGCTCAATTTCCAAACAATTAAATATTGAATGATTATCTTGGAAAATGAATATCAATTACACGAAAGGATCCAAAATAAAAAATGATAATTAAAATAATGAGGATCAAAATTGAAATACAAAACAATTTTATTTATTGAAGAGTGAAATTGAAAAGAAAAATTAATTGAACAAAAGGACCAAAAAACAATCAAAAGAATGAGAATCAAAATTGAAATAAAAAAATGAACACAAATTTTTGATTGAAAGGTGAAATTGAAAAGAAAATCAATTCAACAAAAGGTCCCAAAAAAATAATCAAAAGAGAATGAGGTCTAAATTGAAAAAAAATGACAAATTAGGATGAAATGATGAAATAAAAAAGGACTGAAGTTAATATACCAACAATAAAAAGAATCGAGCTGTAATTTTCAGGGGAGCAGAGGAAAAGAAAGGGAAAAGAGACCCAATAGCAACAAACTTGACCAATACCGTCGACATGCACTGCATTGCCAGGAAGAAGACGAGGCGACACTTTCAAAGACACGACGGGATGGCATTTTTGGACGCCGAAAGACATTGCACACGCTGCCTGAAAAGCAAAACCACCTCTCACACGACAAAGAGTGCGCCACATGCGCCCCATTTTTTTTTAGTATTTTATTTTTTATTTTTGGTCAATTACTAAATTGTTCATCAGGTGAACTAATAATAACAAAAAAAAAAACCATTGCAAAACGATAAAAAAAAATCCCTTGAGGTTTGTTTTGATTTTTTTGGCTTGTAGAGATATTTTAATCATTTCATTGTGTTTTTTTTATGTATTTAGTTAAATACTAAATTGACCCAGCTGACATGATAATAACTAAAAAAACCATTGTGATAATAGAAAAATGCCTCTTGGTGTCAATTTTAATTTATTTTTCTTCAAATGATATTTGAGTTGTTTCACTGTTAAAATGAAAAAAAACTTGTTTGTTCTGATTAATTTAATAATAACTAATAGGTTTCATAAAAAAAAATTTATAAAAAAAAACAGTAAAGGCCCAATAACCGGTGTTAAATTTTGTAATGTGAGGATCAAAACCATGAAAATCCTATTTCAATTAACAATGTGTTTTTATTCAGACACCACAGTAAAAATATCTCTCTAATATTTAGCAGGGAATAATGCTATGCTACATTGGAAAATCCCTCACCGACTAGCTTTTGTTAATATTTATAGATACCGTGGCCCATATGTTTGATTTTAACAACAATAGTAACATGAAGCCGTCGCTCATAGTACACTTTTTTTCTTTTGCCTTGATTATTAATAAACGAGGTCGAGAAAAACAGATCGAGCACCATCATGAGGCGACTATTGAACAAAGACACGGAAATTATATGACAAATTACGTAGGAGAAAAGCAAGAGAGGGTAAAATAAAACGTGGGAAAGGTGTTTGCGATGGAGGCACAGAAACATGTCAGATATGACCATGAAGTCCCTGGTAAACTAGCAAGATGGAGTATGGTTCTGGGTTCAATTTGATCAGTTGTTGAACAAAGAAAATTGGACCAGGATTATGCAGTGGTTGCTGCGTGAGATATATAGATATGATGTTAATGCTATTGTTCATGTCCTTTTCTTTTTCTTTTTTTCCGAGCAGGATGCGAATGCATATTAGTAGCTCAATGACTACTGTCTTCAATTTCCAAGTCTCTCTTCAACAACCATTTTGTCATTTTCGCACGATTTTCAGCTTGTTTACACCCAAGCAATTCTAAGGTGTTCTTTTTTTTCTTCTTTCCTGGTTGAATAATTCTAGTTTTCTTAAATCTTTCGTTAAAAACTACAAATATCCCCCTTTTTTTGGGTTAAAATGTTAGTGGTGAAGCGTCTTTAATAGGTATGATTATAGTGAATATTGTCTCAAATTGCAAAATGAGTGCCTAACACACAACTGATCCAGTCCAATAAAACGAAAAAAATCGTTCGAGGGCACAGTCCATATATAAGTTAATACTTGTGAATTTTTATGAAGAGATTTTAGGTTAAATTCCAAGAGGGGTGGGATTCTGTGACAGGAGAGGGCTAGCTATATATATCGTAATTAATATCATTGTATATAATTAACCTAAAGACCGAGCCTATCCTGACAGGAAAAAAAAGAAAGGGAAAATTACTTTTTTTTATAACTGTTTAGCACAGCGCATTCCCATTACACTCCATTAAAAAAACGTTATATTTATTACAAAATCACCATTATACGTGTTAGCTAGTGACATTTTTTGTTTTTTCATAGAAATTCTAATGATATTATATATATCATGGAGTGCTAAAGGTTATTTAATTCTCTAAAACTTGGGGTTGAAATAGTCTCTTTGAAAACTTCAATCATTTATACTGCATGTGCGGAAACGAATATTGGACGCCTAAGACGAAGAAGAAGAAGAATAGAAGCCAGAGGGATCTTAATTAAATTTCTTGGGATCAATTTGAGAAAGTTGTCATGACTTAGCTTAATTATTAATTAAGTTTAAAAGTAATTAACCAGTTTATAATTAGGACATATATATTCAGAATGAAGAAAGCCTGAGATGGTTCGCTCCTTGTTGAAGATAACCTTGAAAGAAACAACGTAACCCGTCCAAGTTGATCAGCGTTGTATCAATCTAGACCAAGGCCGTGATTTCACACTCAAGCTGTTTGCTTCTCTGAAGTAGGAACACAATATATAGTTATCTTAACTAGCAATTAAACGTGTTAATTTATAGTTCTCTAAAGCGGACTTTTATGCATGCTATTTTCTTTAGACTAGCCAGGGAGACCAGAGAAAGGGAAAGAAAAGTTATGGCCGACCCAACAAATTACTTTTCATCCAATCGTAAAAAAAAAAAAAAATCCACCATGGCATTGTTTAGAGTTATTCTTTTTATGTTTTTTTATTTTTTTAATTTGCTAATAACAAAATAAATTTTAAAAATAAAAAAATATTATTTAAATATATTTTCAAATAAAATATCATATTAAAAACAATCATTATCATAATATCAAATAAATTATTAATATTGCCAATAAAACTATTCCCAAGTCAATGAACTGAAACAGCGCCGTGATTAACGTTACTTAATATTCGTTTTCAAGATCAAAACGTTAATTTTCCCCACCCACGGGGTTTTTGGAGGTTACTAGCTAGCTAGTCGTCTATTTTCCAAGACATGTGGCTGGCCGTTGAATTTCTTCAAATTAGAACAAATATAATTTTTCTCCTTGCTACTACATGCTTTCAAAAGAGTTTAAATATACAAAAGTCAAAATACATATTTTATAAAATAAAAGAAATAAAAATAATTTGATGGATAGAAAAAAATGATATAGCACAAAAAAACAAGAATTTAGATTAAAAAAAATATGATAGATCCATTAAAACTCGAGATTTCCAGTATCATTAAAAGGATTTTAATAAAAAAATTTATAAACATGGAAAACCAACTTTGAAGTTGGTGATGAGATGTCAATAAATGAGCATATTGTTGAGATTAATCTTCTATATTCTTTATAAATTTATATTATCATGATATATTTAATGATACCGGATTATTATTTCTAGTTTTTTATGTCATGTCATATATTTTTTTCTAGCTATTAGGTTATTTTTGTTTTTCTTATGGTTGTTAGAACTATATAAAACATGCATATTGAATTTTATATAAAAGAACTCTTGGGAAATCATGTAGCTACAAGGAGAGAAATTAAATTTATTAGCTACCCAGGTAGCAACCACGCAACATATTTAATTACGCATGTAGTGCCTGAACTGTGCTAGTCTACGAGAAATCTCTCACAATTAAGATAATTAAACTAAACTGAAAACAAAAATAACCGTTCAGTTTTGCTTGGAATATTGAAAACCAAACCATATACGTACTTTTCTTCATTTGTCAAACTTTCGCCTATTTCAATTTCAAATCTTGCCTTCTTCGTTGACTGTAATATTACCAACTACCCAAAATCCTGGCGTCCTTATCTTCCACCCACCATACAGGCGCCTCTTTGTCAGCTTTATATATGATCCGATCCCTAGCTAGTACGTAGTATAAAGTATTCACAAAGGAGCATTGTTCACCTTGATTAAGGGCTTCATTTTGTTAATTGTGTGTTCAAAAGAGTGAAATTAATCCAAAATACCAAGTATGGGCAACACTTTAGGTGGGAAAAAGACTGCAAAAGTCATGAAGATAAATGGTGAAACATTCAAGTTCAAGACACCGGTGAAGGCCGGGGATGTAGTTAAGGACTATCCAGGGCATGTTTTGCTAGAATCAGAGGCAGTTAAGCATTATGGTATTAGGGCAAAGCCATTGGAAGCACACCAAGATTTGGTGCCAAAAAGGCTCTACTTCCTAGTAGAGTTGCCAGAGACTCCAACTGAGAGGGTTCCAAGAAGGGTTCGTTCGGGGATTAACATGAGTGCTAAAGACAGGCTCGAGAGCCTAATGCTCTCTAGGAGATCAACATCTGATCTTTCGATAATGAAACCTTCTAGCATTGTGTCCGAGGAGGCAAAACGTGGTGCAATGAGGGTGAAAATGAGATTACCAAAGGAACAAGTGGAGAAGTTGATGCAAGAAAGTAAGGATGAGGCTGAGGCGGCTGCTAAGATTCTGGATCTTTGCATGGCAAACACTGCAGGTGGTAGCAATAATAGCTCTCGTGAAATTGCACAAAATGGTCAAGAGAGTGGGTTGTCGCAACAAGTTCATTGGAAGAGTGGCGGCCACGGGAGAGTCGGCAACCAAGGGATCATCAAGGCACGTGAGGTATGTTCATTTCGACATCAATCCTGATTTTGTGGCATGTTCACCGGTTTTTGCCTTTAGTTTTTTTTTTTTATATATATATATACACACCTCATTTCGACATCAATCCTGATTTTGTGGCATGTTCTCAGGTTTTTGGTTCATGTCATGTGGTTTGATTATTTGCAAATGTGAACTCTTTCGAGCTACGGAACTAGTATAATAATAATAATAATAATAATAATAAAGTGGACGGCGTAGCTTCCTTAGGTCGGTTAACAGAACTTTTAAGTACTTAATGAAGGATCTAGTTAACATTTTCTTTTTAATTGAGGTTTTAATTGAAATTCTGTACTTCATGTTGTGGGACACACGGTTTTATTCAATTATTTTCAACCAAAATCTGACTTTCGTATCAAATGGAGATGGATTTAATTTTATTTTGTAATTAAGTAGTAATTAGTGTACCTGCTAATTAATATATATGTTTTTTTATTCAATTAGCACCGCGCTAGCGGCTTGTATATGGTCCCTTAGGCTTCTGTCAAATTAAGGCTGAAAATACTCCCAAGTGACAACTTCCTATGTCCATTAAAATCCTAGCGAAAACTAAACGAGCCGTGCAATTAAATAAATACCCATCCATTCCAAAAACAAAAGCACCGAGTCATTGTTGAATTTTATAATTAAATTCGAGTTCATCTAAAAAGTTTAAATGTTATAATATAATACATTCTTAATTTATATATTATTTTATTTATTTATTTTATACTAGCTGCTTGGTGATTATAACTAAGTATTTAGTTGAACACGCCATCAAAACAAAAATTGCCAACGTACGTATATGAACCATTAATTAAGGCTAGAATGTACAAAGAAATCCTGAATTACCGAGCATTTTAATTTACATCCCTAGCTATTATGTTTTCTTTTGATTTTTATACATGACTATTGAATGTTTGAATTAAGATTTCCTTTTTTTATTATTTATTATCGAACTTCACTGTGAGTTTTAATTTTTAGATTTAAAATTTTAACAGCTTAAAATTAATACCCAAATCTAGTAATGTTTGGACTATTTTATGAATAAACAATTTTGTTTGTTTTGTTTTGCAGAAGCGAGTGAGTTTCCTTCCTTTCAGCGAAGGAGAGATGCAGATAGCTGTGGCTTCTTATTAGCAAATGATCCAGATATGCAATCAAGAAAAAGCACTACTCTTACTAAATAAATTAGCAAAGCGAGCGATCAAGAGATAACCTAGCTGCTCGCATTCCCTCTACGTCAGCCTGCAGATTCCCATTAATTTACCGCATATATATATATATATATATATATATCCGGTTTTATGTCTTGTTCTTGTGCATAAAACCCAAGGAGCTTTGAGGTTTTGAGCATTATGGAAGAGCTTAGAGTGCTGATCAGAGAGATGCATCCTTCATATCTTTGGCCGTAAATTAATTATTTTAAGAATCATTCCACAATCACTCTAGGATATATAGCTAGAGTAATTATGTTTGTCTTCTAATCACAAAATATATATTGTACGTATTTTTTGGGAGTGATCTCTTTTATTAGCAATAACAATCACAATTCAACAGGAAAAGTTATACAAATACTGAATGCACTGATGAAATAATACAGATTTATTGAATGTACGGGGTTCTAATTTGCTCTTTCATATGCTAAGAACTTCGAATCCAAGTTTACCAGCTATTCCTGCCAACGAGGGAAAAAGATCACAGTGCAAAGCATAATGAGGCTTCTTATTCCGAGGTCGCAATTGCACATGTATATAAAAAAAAATGTACAAAGACCTCTCGACAAGGAATTTTTATTCCCTCGTATATAAGTTTCTTGTTGGGCTACACTTTGCCCATACACGAAAGATTCCACCCAAATGAAAAAAAGAAAAAAAAGAAAAAAAAAAGAGAGAAATTTACTGGGATTGGATGGCGTCCTTCCCTTCTCCACTAATCTCTCTGACTGCCTTATTAATGAACAAATGATTATGAATGACAAGAATGCAGTGATTCAGTCCGTGAAGACCATTGATCAGGTACAGTAAGAAAGTATGAAGTCATTGCTTTTCGGAATCTTTTCTTGTATTGTTTTGGAGAAACAATTGTTGGGGAAGCATTTTTCGGACCGCCAAGTATTCCAGATGACTTAACCCACGTCTCTAAATGCTTGTCCCATGTATACTGTCTCATGAAATCAATGATCCCCAAAACCAGCTCCTTCCGCTCATCATCCACTCCAACGAGCAAAGAGTAGTCCATAACATCAACAGACTGTACAAGCGTGGGGACACGTGAAAAACAATTATAACAATGATATCATAGAAAAGAAAAATGCAATTCATTGACCAATGGCTTAGCAAGGTCCTCGAAACAAAAGAAAAGGAAAAGAAAGGAGATATCTAAACAATACCAAAACTGGAAAAATTATTTAGGTTTCAAGTGAAGCCATGAATTCATTTTGATTAAACAACAAATATCATTTTCGTTTCAAGCAAATCAAGCCTTTTTTCAGTCTTGACAATTAAAACCTGGAAATCTACCTGCTAGTTTCTCACAGTATACAGAGGTCCGCATTGAAGAATTAATATGATGAGAGCATTTTACGGGAGATTTCTAAGTAGAAAAGATAAGATTGGAAGTACTTAAGATTACACATATCATTCAAAGACAAACATAATAGTGTTCGGTTTATTAACGTATTAACTGAAGACCTTGATCACTCATGTAATTATCAAAAGAATGTACTGAACAGGGAGGGGAAGGCGGCGGCTGTTTATGAAAACTAAAGTTTCAGGTCTTTCTGGGTTCTGGCTGCTACTGCTTTTGAATTTAAATTTCAGAAACTGGATGTTTGATGTTTATTGCAATTACTGAAAAAAGAAAAACAAAACCAAAAAAGAGAGTATAAAAGACCCGATGCCAAAACTCCAAACCTTTTCATGTTTACGTACAATGGTGAGATGTTAAACAAAAAGCTTACTGCTAAAAATGACGTATCATTCCATATAGCTCTCTCAAGGCTTCTCTTCGCCTTACTTCCAAGAAATATGGGCTCTGTACGCAGTCTTTCCACTAGATTCGTATCTAGTAACACCTTGTTAGACCCAGATGTGTCAGTATTGTAGCGGGATCGAGAAGAGCCCTTAAGGTCGTAGACTCTCCCAATATTTCTGTTAAAAAAGAGGTTTTCGATCACCATCAAATCCATTTTTGTTTCCTTGACACCTCTCAAATGCTTTACAGTAACCTGCCACCAAACTCATTAGATAAAGAATCACATGAAACCATATGTATTTCACCCCTACACCCAGCATCACCCACCCATGTAAGTTGTACATTCTCATAAAAGAAAAGGACAAAGTCTAACCTGATAAATACCAAGAATTTTTGCCAAGCAAGTGGGGCTCCCTGAGTTGAGAGAATCAATCAGATACTTGAAATATTCTGGGGCAAATTTCTCGAAGGACTCCAACTCAGTCTTTTTTACTTGTTTTATGATGAATCTCTCATCCAATGACTTGGCAAAGTATACATTGCTTTTTCCTCCTTGTGCACTCCACTTCTGGCAGCGACTCAGTGAACGAACAAAATCAACATCACTAGGGCAGCATTTCTTCCTAAGAAAGTCAAACTGCTTCGCAAAATAACAAGTAACAGAAAACCTCACTTTGCCTTCAGCAATTGAAGAAGCATCTTCATAAGAAATTGTCAAGTGTGGAGATTTTTTTGAATCCATAAACAAGGTGCCCAAGGTTGAAAAAGGATCTTCAGACCCATAACTTCCATAGCTCATATAATCTAGGTCCATGGAATCTAAAGACTGCCAGGATGTAAAAGAGGAAGCTGCAGAATCTTCTTTACTGTGCTTAATTGTACTCCAGATTCCTCCACTCTCATTTGACCTATCAGTAACCCAATCCTCATGTTCCTTAGAACTGAGGGCATAGGAAACTACACTTGCAGGATCGTTGTCATACACGCCTATAACTAAGTCACTGTTGGCCCTCACTGGTAACAATAACCGAGCTCCTCCAGCCATATTAGCTGCGGAGGAGATAAATGAGTGTGTGGAACTGTGCATTAAATTCAACTTATGTGCCTCCAGTGGCAATGTCTGGGAATAAGTCCTCATTGCATTTGAAACAGGATCTCTCACCATACTCCTGTAATCTCCAGATGCATGGAATGATCTGATAGTCGACAAATGCAATGGAGGCAACCCTTTCTGGATTCTTTCTTGGGCTCTCAATGCAGAATCAAAAGAATGAACTCTCTTTGGTGCCACCATCCTTCGAAAAGGAGGATTATCAAACAAATTTGGCTGCCTGACAGACACAGGTTGGAATCCATCTGCCTCTGCCTGAGATGCATGCGGAGGTTGAACTTTAATTGGAAGTTGATCGGTACCCGTCCATGCAGAATCAATTCTGTCAGACAGATTGGAAGCATGGGAAGGGTTGTCACTAAATAATGTCTTACTCGCGGTTTCCTCACCTGCATGCACTTCATCCTCTGTGTAATGATAACATGATGGCAACATTGAATGTTCAAGAACACAATGTTCGAAGGACAGACCTGTTTCTTTCTTCTCTGACTGAAAATCATTCCCTACATGTTCCTGTGATTTTGAATAGCCAGAGATATTTTCTTCATGATCATGGTCAAGCTTGCTATCCTTGCAAAATATATCGTTCTTCAAATCTTTCAGCTCAGTATAAGACACATCCCCTTCTTTAGCCTTGACAAGATAGTTTGTCTTAAGGAGACAGTCCAGTGAATAAAGCTTCCGATACCAAACATGAGAACCAATTAGAAGAGTACGTCTTAAGCGATTGAGTTCTAGAATGTCCATGGCTGTTTGATCCAACTGTAAACTCTCCATAACTGCCAGTTGTAATATGCCCTGTTTGCAAGGGGACTGGTTAAAAGATTCATCACTTGGAATTGGTAAACATTATGCACAAGGATAAACAGGTTGATAACAGCATTAGACAATAAGCCTCTGGTAATAACACTCCATAGATCAAAAGAGCTAACACTAATTTTCCAAGGGAAAGTTTTAAGAATCAGCATGTACTTACACTGTAATTGTTTTTTTCCTTTACGAGTTGATCTTTCAGCTCCATGATGCGATTCTGTAACTCATTGGTATCTGACAATTCACTTCCAAAATATTTACTTCTCTGTTCCATGCTGTCAAGCACACCAAATATCTCACCATAGAAGGTTTCCATTTTTCCCAAGAGCTGTTTCGGAAGAAAAAAGGTTCAAAATATCAGTTCTACATTAAATCAGTCTGATTTAACAACATGCAGTAAGCAAGCCTGCATTCTTAAAAAGCACCTCTGCTGCCTCTTTCCTTGTCCACTCTTGCTGAACAATGCCGTTGAATTCAAGCATTGATGGCGGTAAATGGACATTGAGAATATCAATAGGGGAATACCGGAAGAACACAACCATGCTCCCAAACCTGAGAGACTTTTCCATGAATACCGAAAACACAGAAAAAGCCAATAATGATAAATAATAATTCCATAACTACAAAATTTACCCATAGAATCTAAGACAGTCCCTCTGCAATGAATGACCACAGGGTGCAACACGATTGGCAGTTGCATGGTTTGAAAAGCTCAGTTCCAAAAACTTCCCAAAAGAAAGTCCCCAGGCAGCATCTGACATGACAACTCTACGAGTTGCTGGTGGAACTCCATCTGTATGAGCACATCTTAGGCATCGGTGCCACATCCATATCTTACCATCACGATCTCCAGGTAGTTTTACAGAGGAAAGGGATCTAACATTGATTGTAAGATTACCCTGCTGATGAGTGAAACACAGAACATGTGCTTCGGCTGGCTCCTTACATGACCTACAGCATGATTTCTGGAGACAACAAACCCATTAATATCTAAGCTTCAGATATGTAACAGGAGTCATGAGAAAGATAAATGAAACCGATAATGAGTTACCTGATCAAACAGATCATCACGAAGATATCTTCCAAGTGGCTTATCAAAATTTCCATAGAATTTTATGCGCAGAAGCCGAGAGCGTTCGCATACAGTTCCTTTCAGCACACAGCGACTTGAAAATGATACTAATATGCTCTGGTATGTGTCAGTGACTGAGAAATATTCACTGGAAACCTCATCTTCATCAATCTTCTCAGATTGTACTGATTCATGAGTCGCCAAAAGTTGTCCCTCTTCTTCAGCCATGATATCTTGTAGTTCTGGCTGTGAAAGATTTTTGATACCAGGGGAAACAGCAAACACCTTTAGACCCTCACATTGACTTGCAGAAAATGCATCCAATCCCCCCGCATTAGACACTAAATCGCCATGGCATGCAATAGAGAATTCATTTCCAGACCTACAAGTGACGGAACATGGAGATAAAGGATGAATGACACCAGCATCAAGGTTCCCCGTCAATGATTCTGATCCTTCATGCTCTGGTTTAAGACCCAGTGATCCATCATCCTGAGCAGACAAAGCAACTTCAGCATGGCAAATCATTGGAGGGATAACTGAAATGGAATTATCTGCTGCTGTTCTCTCAGGAATAGCAATTGAGGGTCTAATTGTCATCTTAGGAAGACTTGCACCCTCATCGGCAAGGAAAGAAGTCTCAAGGGACAAGTGATAGGCTGCAAAAACTGCATATTGAATAACATGCTTGACCTTCTTTAGCTTTTCACGACATGTGCCCCTCAGAAGGACCTAAGATATGGACAGGAACAACCTTATCAGAAACCAAAATCAAACTCTGAAACTTTTCTCTTTGCAAATCTTAAGAAGACCATGTAGGATCACAGAGCAATTACAAGATAATTTTGGTGATAGAAAATAACCATTGGGCGTTTGAAGATGCAGTTTAAATATGAAGCTCCAAACTTAATTGTATTGCTTCAAAAGTATGACGCAACTTTCATGTGAAAATGAAGCAAAATCAGTCAAAGTGTTCAAAATGAGATCACCAACATAACAAGCCAGCATACTTCCTTTTCACTTATTTAATACATCAATAATCTACACACAGTCGCCAGTAAAATACACGGGAAGGGCAGCCTTTATGCTTTGAGCACTGCAGCATAGGATGGCCTGATTATGTAGTAGACATCTTTTTTTCTCTCATTATCGTGGTCCATGAACCCTAGTAAAATGGATCAGACCTCGGACAAGAATTAAAAGAGACAATTTCCTATCTGGGAAGCACATGCACTTGCTTTAGTTGAATAAATATGAGATTCTTCCACGAGTGTATATAAAGAAATCTTAAACCAAAAGGAGGTGACATTCTCTCCCTAACAATTCTTGTTTAAGCATTGCACTCTATAAGATGAAAATTATTTGGAGGAAAAAACAATCAGAAAACTGCATTTTGCAGAATGTTTAATAGATCATGGACAATATTGACTTTACGCAACTGGATGCATTATTACACAAGTCTGGAGTGAAGTAAACACTAGTCAAAGAAACCTCCATTTCCAGTGTTGAAAGGGGGTAAATTCACGACACAGACCAGCAATGAGGAAATAACTGGACAAGGTGCATCTCTATATATTTTAGAACCTCACCTAGCTGAATCCAAATTCAATGAAAACTAATAATAATTTAGAGTTGATTACATACCGTGCAACCTAAACGCCTTGGACACCCTTCAAAAGACATCAATGTTTTAGATGGCTTTTTGTTGAACTGATTGCTTGTCTCATGTTCTTCACTCACTCTCTCTACCCTGAATAGTTCACAATGTCCCAGTCGTGTTGTAGAAATATTCTCAAACGATGGACTAATCTGAGCACCTGTGCACCGAGCTATACGTTCCAGTAAAGGCTTTTTTACATTCAGCACCAAGGAAATTTCCTTTCCCAGTAGATATTCTTGGGCATATGGAGATACGCTTTTCTCAACCAGCAGAACGTTTGGGCGAAGAGCCTCTATCTTCGACATGATCAGCTTGAGATGATCATTTTCCTGTGTCAAAGACAAGAATCCAAATCCTCAACCCATAAATCTTGATATACTTGAAACTAAACAAATTTACAAATTACTAATGTACCTGTTGCACTAATGTATTAAAAGAAGCCAACTGATTCACAACGCTCTGATATTCGAGTGCTCCTCCTAAAAGAAGTAATCTGGGATTTTTGTATTGTGTGGTCATGCGCTTGTGCTTTATATTTTTTGTACAAACTACTCCCTTTACAAGGGTGCTGCAGCACAAAAGGTATCCACAGCTTAAAAAAATGGTATAACAAAGTTTGAATGAAAAGTACAGGGCGCGTTTGACAAAATGCATCAGCAGAACATGTAAAAGTCATACCTATCTCTTGGATTTCCTGATGCTATACATTTAACCTTTACATAATCAACCGGATCCATACTACCTCCTCTGCTGGTATCTGGTTTCACAAAAGCTGCAGCTTGCCATGCAATTGCTGTGACTATGTCAAGCCATTCTCCATTGTTTTCATCCTTGCTGGCTTTGATACCCTCTCCCTGTAAAAGCTGCGCCACAAGAGCCCTGAAATGCCCCTGTATCATAGCTTTAGTAGGGTCCTTGTTAATCTTATTCTGTTTCTCCTTTGATGGAAATGTGCTAGAGAGGCTACTACTCGATGAGAAAATTGCAGAAGAGTCCCCAATATCATCATCTTCATCATCATATGTGAAGAAATTACTCTCCTCCTCATCATTTTCATCCTCAGGAGGTGGGGGAAACCAGATAAGGCCATTGCTTTCAAAATCCAATGGCTTTGGAGACTTGTGATATTGATCCCTCAAAACTGACGCGTCATCAGAGCAATCATCAGTATTCTCTGGATCCTCAGTCCTTTTGTCAGGCCTGCTTAAAATAGCCATATTTTCTTGATCAAAGGGACCATCACTTTGAGACAATGGGCTTCCTTCTCGCCCCTGCTGTACAGTATGCCCAACTCTGCAAGAACTAAAATCAATCCGAGAAGGGCTGTCTAAAGGACTTGATCCCACCGTCTTACAATTGTAAAACTCAAGCCTAGCACTAACACTACTTGAATCTATATCTGAAATATCATGACAGTACTCACTCGATGGGCTGTAAAGGAGTTTCCCAGAATCCTCTGCTTCTTCTTCATCACTCCTGCATTAGTGAATACACATGTAAAGGCCCATTCTCTACCCCGGGGGGGGGGCAGACACGGGAAAATTGAAATGATACACACAGAATAAAAGCAAAACATGAAAATTGTATTGGAACACTAGGAGTTTTGAGAATTATTACCTGCTTGATGAGCGACGAACAGAAACAGGAGACGGGTGAGCACTAAAAGAAGTCATACTCCTGGTGGTTATTGCATTAGGAGAAAACCCACAATCCCTGGATTCAAGATAAAGGGGAAGACGATCACTATGGATTGGCTCGGCACTAAAAGAAGGTGATGGTGGCTCAGGGCTACCTCTAGGAGAGTCAGTAGGGTGTACTTTATCACTATTCTTCCTTCCACCATCACGTTTCACAGTAACCCCATTACAGAACTTGCAAGATTTGATAGCCTCCCCAAAATCACCATTTGATTGGTAACCTCTCATACAATTGAAACACAACCACTTGCCACAACTTTGGCAATGGTATCCATTAAAAAACTGGTTATTGTTTGAATGACACTCACTACACATCTCGACAGTCCGTTATTAGGCATCTGAAAATTAGCAGACAAACAAGATGCTGAAAGATCACTTGCTCCCCAAGAAATCCAAGACCTAACCTTGTCTAGTAGATCCAATAGAGAAGTATCAGGTATTCCCATAGAAAGAAAAACCAGCCCAATTCAAATCACGACCCCCACTGTCTAAAAAAGCCTCTCTTCTTTGACTTTAGCAGAATTTGGAGGGGATTTGGAAAGAAAATCAAGAAATGAACTCGGTTGACTAGTGTTGAAATCCACGAGAAGGAAAAGGAAAAGAAAAGAAAGGTGGGTGCGGTTAATTTGTATGGTATTTTGATATTGAAGATGTAATTAAGAAGAAATCAAGATGAAGAGGAAACAAATTAAGAAAATCCTCCAAGAATCACAAAATATATCCAGGGAGGGCTTAGGAATCCTTACAACAGCAACAGCAATGGTCACTAGCAAATCTGACAACTGTTAACTAGTATTTACACCACAATTAAAGTTAACACCATTATAACACCAACAATAACAACAACGACAAAAAGATATCCTAAAGAAGAACAGCAGCAGAAGCAACCAAAGGAGGCACAAGAAAGAAACCTAAGAAATAAAAGAAAAGAAACATCTCACTAACCGATGCCGGATTCATCAAGAATGCATCCGCAGATCGATTCGAGCATATGAAAGAAAGAATCAAATTCCAAGAAAGCAAAGACAAAAGGAGGGAGAAGTTAAATGCCGGGCAAAATGAGGATCAAAAGGAGGAGGAAGAACTGTCAGAGTTATGGTTGGTATTATTATTATTATTGATAATAATATTTTTTGCACGCATCTCGATTACTACTAATTCTCTTCTCTTCTTCTGCACTTCTTCTTCTTCTTCTTCTTCTAATACTATGACTCCTCCTGGTACCGCTACCACCATCTTTCCTGCTTTCTTTTCTTTTTCTTATTTTTATTTATTATTATTATCCTCTCTCTTCACTTTCTTTAATAAAAATGGCACTCCATGTGTCTGTATTTTTTCTCCTTTTCCTTTCTCAAGAACTTAAAAGAAATGAGTAGCGCACCCTCACTTTCTTTCTCTCTCTTGTTTTGAAGCATTTCATGATTCTTTCTCTCTCCACAGGTACTTGTATTTTGGATTAGGGTTTTTGATGTTCATTGTTGTAATATGATATCAGCTGTCTTCTCTTATTGGCTCGTTTGTGTTAAAGGGTACTAAATTGTTTTTATTGCATTTCATGCTCAAGATTTCTCTGTTGATTGGCCAGCGTCCATACGTAATTAATTAAGAATTAATTAAACCTGCAGATCTCGTTCTATTTATTTTTTTTCCCCTCCAGTGGCTCACATATTTCTATTTATTTTTGTATTTTAAAAATATTTTTTAAAAAATTTAAATTTTTTTATTTTTTTCAAATTAATATTTTTTACTATTTTTTAAATCATTTTAATGTGCTGATATCAAAAATAATTTTTTAAAAATAAAAATTTATTATTTTAATACATCTCTAAATAAAACATATTTTAAAAAATAACCACAACCTCAATTTATTTTGAAAAACTGCAGCTCTCTAAACAGTCGGCAACCACAGAGATAACCCAGATAAAAATAATAAAAGAAATCAGTTTGGCTATCGTGTGTACTCCAGCTGTGATTTAAATGGAGATGGTAAATAATATAAGAAAACGTATATTAGTTTGAAGCTTTTCTAATATTTGGGATTTTTTTAATATAATAGCTATATAGATTTTTTACAACTATTTATACGTTTAGTTGACTTATTGACCAGCCCTGCCTTCATATAATATCTATATAGATTGAATCGGACCAAACCAATTCAACCTTATTTAATAGATACAAACTT
>Ga0307515_10011367_pt1 | contig 16897 bp, 11 predicted proteins | sample 17_EM_MG_FD_194513 | JGI IMG/M metagenome (GOLD analysis project Ga0307515, IMG submission 194513) | Populus trichocarpa ectomycorrhiza microbial communities from riparian zone in the Pacific Northwest, United States - 17_EM | ecosystem: Host-associated > Plants > Roots > Unclassified | place... | reverse complement strand
GATTTCTTCCCTGGGGGCTTGAATTTGCTTCTAATTATGCATCTGTGTACTGAAAAAAGTAGTGAAATAGATTTACAATCTGCAGAGATGTGATCAACCATTAAAAAAACCCCAGCTCGATTGTATTCAGATGATCATCGGGAAGCCAATTTGATCCCTACGGTGACCAAAATGTAGCTCAAATAGCTCCCAACCGAAATTAAAGAATAATATCACGCTTTAAATGCTTCTTATGCTTTCTGGTGCTTGATCATAGAAAAACTCCAACTGGCCAATGGACATAAAGGCATCTGTAAAAAAAAACCAATTCAATCTAAAATTTTAGGCTGTTAGATAAGATTCAAGATAATATTTATATTATTCTCTTAGTAAAAAAATTTTAGGCTTGAAACTTGCGCAAACTCATGTTACTTTATACTTTATTTTTTATCAAATAAATAAGAATTATGAGATTCGAACATGTAATCGGTTAATTATCAAAACTCTAATATTATATTAAATAACTAATTTAATTTAAAAATTTAAATTGTTAAGTGAAATTCAAATTATAATTTATATTTTTCTCTAATAAAAACTAAAATAAATAATACTGACATCACAAAACCGATTCCCGTCCTCTTTAGGAAATTGATGCCATGTTGGAGCCATGAGAATTTACGGGCAACAAGAACTAAAATTCGATAGTATAATGCGATCGTGGTGAACCTGGACATGGTGGCGAAGACTCGCATCGGACTTGACGGAATCTGAAAAGACTTTGTGAGATGCTTGTCCATGAACTGGGCTTGTTGGAAGGAAAATGAGCTTTGCAAGTTCTGTGCTGTGGCAGGAAAATTCCTGCTGTCCATAACGGTCGCACTCCGAAGACAGATTTAAGGTCTTTGACTGTGTGCACTGTATTTAGTTTCCATAGTTTAGATGCTTGGCGTGGTTGGAGGTTGTCATCTTCAGTCACGATTGCAGCCTTATCAAGAAATCTGGGAATTGGTACATATTATCAGCAAGTACGAACTTGTTAAGAGGATAAAAAAATTTATCTGCACAGTATTAAAGCTGTTAGTTGTTGATTGCAACTTGATACTTTCATGTCATAATCAACGCTTCTTCCTTGTTTTGTCTTCTATTTTCCAGACAGAAGAAGCAGGATGAAGTTGGAACCACGCGTGTAAATCTTATATTGAGCCATACGCATATTGTGATACAAAAACATGATGTCACTAAATTGATGGTTTATTTTTTTTTTTAATTTATGCAAGGTGTTCGGGTCAGTTTACATATATCTTCACTAATTTTTATAGATGTTGAAGTTAACGATTAAATAAATCTCTAGTAACCATTAATATTAGTAATCACATCTGATATTACAGGGAAAATAAACTTTTGATTCTAAACTCATATCACTGTAATAGTTTCTTTCTTCATGGTTTGGATGGTTCAATTGAGGTGATGCTGTGATGATACTCATCTGTATACGTTTTGAAGTCATTCACCACTATAATTTAAAAGAGATGATGGGACTGTGGTGTGCCCAACAAGGTGATCTAAATCTATCGATTTTCACTGTAAGGAAAAGGGATCGAAAAGGTTAGGTAAGTGTATATATGCCATGACTCAATCCATTCTAATTTGGTTCGATCATGAGTTGTAGTTTGTGATATCTTATCGCAACTAAAACAAATATCACTGGACTATAAGCAAGAAAAGGACAAATAATACAAAACCATAGCTTCCTCTTCCTAAATGCAGCCAGCCACACATACTTGTAACCATCTAGTAAATGGACTCCCAGCTGGACCCAGGTTCCGGTAAAGTGGGTATCCACCAACAAACGCATTGACTGAGAGAGAGAAACATTGCTATGGTTGGAATTCCAAGCCCCCAAGCCCATCCAATGTCGTCCTGAATATAGAAAATCAGCGTCACAGCCATTGGCGTAGATGTTCCCACGGAGAAATAGTACCCGTGGAAGTATTTCTATTTCTTTGCCGATTGCTTAAGATCTGATTCCTCGGATTGGTCTGCCCCAAATGTGACGAAACAAGGTCGGATCCGTCCTGCTACTATTAGGAGCAAAATTGTCATAACTGGAACGGACCTTAACCCAGCAGAGGTGACAGGTCGCCGGTTCTCCGATCAAACCATCAGATCAGGGTTTAACCGACGATTCCTTTATACGACATAAAGTATTAGCATTACATATATAAAATGGATAGGCAGATGACGATGATTTTTTGAGGTGGGAATTGCTTTGATTTTTGAGTTCGGGTGTTGAATATGAGTTTTACGGTACTGTTGGGTATAAGTAGAATTGTAGAAAGGTGGGGTTTGTGCATCCATGACCTTGCTCGATGGTGAAATGGTGTTGGAGGAAGAGCGCATACGATGTATCATTCTTGTTTTGCTAGATCTACATTCAAGTGGAGTTACTGGACGAGGTTGGCTATAAAGAATAATGAAGGGTGGTGTATGATTGTGTGGAGACACAATAAATTTCATTGAAGGATGACTTTAAGATTTGAACTTAAAAAAATTAAGATTAGGAGAAGAAACATGCCCCCCACTTGAGATACTAATATATGGAATTCAAGGATACTAAATTAATGTAAAAGCCAACGGGAATCCCTTTTCCTTTCTCTAAAAAGATCATACAAAAAGGGCCTTGGTAATTCTTCTATACTATATGACATGCTTCTTATTCTAAGGAACACCGATTCTTTACCAGCTAAATTGTGTAACCTAATTATTACAAATATCGAGGAAATGCAACTAAACCTTGTTTGCGAGCTCTACTCCACTTTCTTTAGAGTCACTGATTTCTTTGTTGTGGACTTGAATTGGCTTAAAAGTATACATCTTTGCACAAAATAGGTAGTAAATAAGATTAGCAACCTGCAATAACGTGATCAACCAGTAAAAGTACTCCAATTTTCCTTTGTTCAGATTATCATCTGGAAGCCAATTTGATCCATCAGAACCAGCACTAAACTTATGCACTAAGGTGACCAAAAGTGTGCTTGCATAATTCCCAACTGAAATCGCAGTCCAAAATAGTGCCATAGCACTGCTTCTCATACTTTCTGGTGCTTGATCATAGAAGAACTCTAAATGCCCAATTGACATAAAAGCTTCAGCTATTCCGTGAAGACAGTATTGTGGCACAAGCCAAAAGACCGGGATAGGAATAGGCTGGTGAGAATTGATAAGACCATGAGCTGAAGCAACATGTTTTCGCTTGATTTCAACGAAGCCAGCAACTAGAGTGGCAAATATTGATATGACAAAACCAATTCCCATCCGATGCAGAAAGCTTATACCACGTTCAAGCCCTGTGAATTTACTTGCAACAGGAACCAAAATGCGATCATAAAAGGCTATTGTGGTGAGCATGGAGGTCATGGTGAAGACAGACATTGAACCTGCTGGAATTTGAAAGGATTTTGTGAGATGCCTGTCCATGGACTTGGCTTGTTGTAGGGAAAATGTGTTTTGCTGGGCATAGGCTGTGATCAGGAGAATTCCTGCTGCCCATATTGGTCCCATTCTGATGATAGATTTGAGTTCTTCAACTCTGTGAACTGTATTTAGTCTCCAAAGGTTGGGTGCTTGGCCTTGTTTGAAATTATCTTCTTCAACCACAATTGCAGCCTTATCAAGAAATCTGCGATTTGGTACATATTATTAGCAAGTCTGAACTTGGGAGGAGAAAAAATAAATTCTCCCTGCTTTTCAATAAAAAATAACATTAACTTAGATTGTTAATTATTTATAGCAAATGTACAATATTGAGGAAAATCTTTGCGGTTGAATACTAGAGCATTTACTATAGCATCATGTTACTGTAAAATCAAAGGAGAGTCGTCACTTGGAAGCAAGTTAAATGTGAAAATTCTTATGCTCTTTCATTTTAGAAACAAAGCAGCTTCTTCGTTTTTTTTTTTACTTTTATTTCCGAACAGAAGAAGCTGGAACCGCAGATAAAGCCTGCATTGAGCAAAACGCAGATTTGTTCAAAAACTTCTCATGAACTTGTTGGGCCATAGGTGAGGCTGTGATGACACTGATAAGACACTGGAGAACGTACCAGCATTTGTTGTTTAGCTGGAGTTGAAAGTGATTACTGTAGAGTCCGTGTGGTCAAGATTTAAAGTTGTGGTCCTACCATATTATTGCACACAAAGACATGACCAAGTCATCTGTATGCTTTTCGCAGTCAATCACCACCATAATCTCAAAGAGGTGACGGTGTTTGTGGTGTGCTCAAATTTTGTTCTTTCCCCTCACATTGTAAATGAAAAGTAAAAGTTAAGACACTTACTTCATATGTATAGTGTGTAGAAGCTTTCCACCAATAGAAATGGGTGCATCAAGCTCATCGTTCTGGTATAATAACTCAGGATCCGAAACCATGGCCAGCTTCCTCTTCCTAAATGCAGCCACAGACACTTGTAACAATCTGGTAAATGGACTCCCGGCTGGATCCAGGTTCCGGTAAAGTGGGTATCCACCAATAAAAGCAATAATTGAGAAAAACATTGCTATGGTTGGAATTCCAAGACCCCAACCCCAACCAATGTTGTCCTGAATGTAGACAAGCACTGTCACAGCCACAAGGATAGATACTCCCATGACAAAATAATACCAATTGAAGTATCTCCATGTCTTTGTTGTCTGCTTAGGGTCCGACTCATCGAATTGGTCTGCTCCGAATGCGACGACACACGGTCGGATCCCGCCTGATCCTAAGGCTCCTAGCAGGAGAGATGCATATAGGATTGCTAGTTGCCCTGTATCAGCTTCTTGGCACACTTGCTCTCCTAATTTACATGGCGGTGGCCTTAGATGTGGAAGAATTGCTGATATTGTTAAGCTTATCATGCCCTGAGGAGGAAGAAGAAAAAAAAGGAGGAGGAGAAGAATATGCTAGTCAATTTTTAGTAAGATATGAATTTCAAAAGGTCTGCACCTTTTGAGCTTTATTTGACATAAACCTGGACCGGAATCTCGAATTCAACAGATACAACAAACTTTTGAAGTGTGAATTAATGCTGCAGCCAGCATATTTTGAATCTAAATTAATTGCTAGAGGATAGGGTGCTCATCCATAATTAGCATTTTTTAGAGGATCAATAAAGGGGATTCGTGTAGTTTAGGTACTGTTCAAATTTATTAGGTTCTCATGACTTTCTTTCACATGATAACCAAAACATAAGCAATTCATGATATATACGCATGAAATTAAGAGGGGTGGCGTTTACTATTTGGTATATTATGGAAGCAACCGTTATAGTCCAGAACCGGCCAGCATACGCGTCGGCCATGAAGGCACCGAGCAACGGTGTTAAGCTTGAAGTTCCTCCGAAGTTGGTGAGGGTGTTGGCTGCTTTGGTCAATGGCATATGGAGCTGTGTTGTCAGGTAGCTGATCATATTGGTACTGAACCCCACCACCGCCAACTTCTCACAAGCCTCATTTGCTGAACCAGAACAAATTAAAACCAAACTATAATCTTGCTATCATGTACACAAAGGAGAATAGAAATCAGCCTTACCAAATATAAAGGGCATTGTAACCAATCCACCATTCTGCCTTTTCCTGCGGCAACCTTTGCTCTCCATCCTTTCCATCTTTCTCAGTGTGTTTGATGCTTTAAGTGGCACCCCGGAGCCCTATTTATAGGCTATCACAAGTCACAAGTTTTTTCACTGTAACCAATCCCTGCCATTTTACTTCTCTGCGATCGATCCACTCCTAAACCTGTGATAGGCATCAAATGATGACATCACTGACTTTGATAGAATTAGTTAATTTAATTAACGTGGAAGGCTTCTTAGCAGTGAAAAATAAAAATAAAAAAATCAATAAAGTGATATGTGACAGGTATGACAATGAAATCTGGTAATATATATCATTAGTTTTTCATGGTTTGTCGCGTTATTGATTCAGTGCCAAAAATAAATAAATATCGCAGTGCTCATTCATATGGGATCCCGCTGGATGAGATAATAACAGGAGTACCGGACCTCTCTTCATTACTGTGTAAGGAGTAATGTAATATAATTACAACATAAATGCGTCATGAACTGGTAGGGTTGTAAGGTGTCTAGCACCACCGCTGCACCAGAAAGGGTGCTGTTCTAAAAGTAGTATTCTATTCAAGGGCTTAAGGTAACAAAATACATAAATAAATAAAGAATTGAGAGCGGATTTTTGTAAATTCTCCTCGTGGATGCAGTGTAAATTCTGTGCATGATATTATGAAAATAAGATTTAGCTCTTCTTAGTGAGTTCTGCACTAAAATCAGGTTAAAAATGAAGAAGCATGCGAGTCATGTGAAATTTAATAGTAGATCCATCAAGTGTAGATAACAGTTGAGGTTGATTGCGTTAAATCTCAATAGGTGGAGGATCACGACTAGCATGATAGTTTCGCCCTAATTTGTCCCGACTCCTTTCTCTTATTTTGTTTAATGAATTTAGGATTATACATAATAATAATTATTTTTCATAGTTTGGATATTAATTTAAAATGGGGGACCAAAAAAGTTGCGTTCAGGCCTGTATTACTGTTCTCCAAAATAGTGAGTGATAACCAATTATGTTTTTTTAAATTTTAAATTTTTTTATTAAAAATTATTTTTTATTTTTAGATTATTTTAATGTGTTGATTTCAATAATAATTTTAAAAAAATTAAAAATATATTATATTATTTTATTTTTAAATAAAAAATATTTTAAATCACAGCTATTATTACATATAGAATAAATACAAATTAGGCTCAGGATTAAAGGTAAAAATTAGGCCAAGTGAAAAGGTATTCACCATTCCTATCCAAAATCACGCGTCAGAATTTTGAAAAACTGCTACGCTGACCATATCTGATATAAATCAATGATTGATGAAAATAAGAGAATATATTCTTGTCCTTTTAGCGAAGCGGTTCTAAAATGCTCAAAAATCCAAAACAGTCCCTTTTTAATTAGCTTAATCAAAACTCATCCTTTTGCTTCTATTTCTCTACAGATTAAGCCAGACTAGAGGGATTTCCCCCCGGCGCGTGCAACTAGCTAGCTACTTACATTATATGAAATCATCTAGATTATTTTTTCAGAAAAAAAAAAAAATAAAGCAAACAGCTGACATGCTAATTAAATTTGTTTGAAATCTTGAATGATCATTTATTTATGTATCGTTTTGATCAATGAGCGCGTTAAGGTTTTTTCTTCTCGAATAATTTATCAAATCCATGCAATCAGGATATCACTCCGCCTATATTTACCTGATATTTTTTAATCAAAATCCATGGATTTATTGCAATTATGAAATCATCTGAAATTTGTAGTAATTAAATCACCACACGTCCATTGATCTAATCCATGCATGAGTACTTTCGTGTTTTTGTTTTTAACTCCCCCCGGCCCAAAGTTTTCATAACCGGCCTGGATATTTTTAAGGTATGCAAAATGCAGGCAGAACTTAATTTCTTAATTACACCATGGATAATTGGCTGATGCCACGTATAGGCACTGCTATATTAAGAGCTTTGTTGCTTGTATAGGTTAATTTACTAGTATCCCCGAGTGAACAGCTTTGCTAGCTGGCCTTGGTTATTTCTTGCTATCAAGAATTTGAAAAAAAAAAACAAAAAAAAAACAAAAAAGAAACAAGATTCCACACGGCAGCTTATCAATTTCCCTTCCATTTGAACCTCTGAGAACGTTACTGTATCTCAATTACCTTCTTCTTCTTTTCCTGTGGGAAAAGGGATAGAGCCCAGCAAAAGAGAACAAGACAATACACATGCGTGGTTAGCAGCTACCATCCCAACCACATGATATCTCCATTAAAACAAATTGTGCATGACAAGACAGGAGGTATATAAACATATCATTATCCAAAATCATACGAATGCTGCACAGACCAATACACTAATCTTTCTTCCATATTTTATGAACAGGAAAAAAAAAACTTTGAACCCAAAAATTGGATTAATACTTGATACATAGATATATAAACAATTTTAAGTTATGTTTGTGTTACTAATAGAATTTCTTACTTTTTTTATGCCTGACTTAAAAAATTTAGTCAATCAAAAATATTCTACAGTTAACGAAAAATAATATTAAAATAACATAAAACGACTTGAATTTCCAAGTGATGAAAACTATGAGATTATCCACGTCGAAAATCATGGATCCCACCATTAAACAATTCTTCTATTTTAAGCACTTATTTTTCGTATACATCAATTAATAAATAGTTAATTTTAAATAGTTTAATTGGTGACTAAGCCGGGAAAAAAAAAAACCCAGCCATTTTGGGCATGGCTGTGTATGGGTTAGGCCCAAATATACAACTGATTTCCGGTCGACCTTTACCAACCAATCGCTATCCAACTTTGACACACAGAACAATATATTGATACCATCTCGAAGAAATTAGAGTGACGTTATCTAATTGTCCATTTTAGAAGTTATCAGAGCTTTTGAGAAGTTATCTCATTATTGGGTTACATAATAATTAGAGAAATATTCTTTCCAGCACCAGTCATGCCTGTGCAAGCAAATCTTCTTTTTTTTTGTTAATCTACACGACTTATCATTATTTTCATTGGCTGGAAAACGTTTCTAACAGTCAACCCAGCTTTTCATCATAGTTTTTATGAAAGATCGCAGGTCTACTACTCTATTTCTTTGTCAAGTGAGCTTCCCTACTCTCTTGTAATGGAAGTTACGTAGCCTTGGCAATCAGGGTATTTACGGATACACATCATTGATTAAAAAAATACACAGAAACAATTCTCTAGCTACCATTTTACTAATCTAGTTATCAGAAGGTCTTCTAATTGCATATGAAATTAACTGAAGTCCAGGTGTAGCCATAGAAAGCCTGGGATTTGTTTGGAATTTCAACAAACTTCATCAACTAGCGTAGCTTGATAATAAGAAATACTTGTATTTTGGATAATATCTTTCAAAATAAGTTCTTTTACATGAAGTATATATAGAGCTTAAATGATCTTAATTTTAAAATAAACTCCCTTTCAAACAGTTTGATTCCATGCTATCCTTTCACCTTTTAATTATCTACTAATTAATTAGGCCAACGTAGAGTCTTCCTTCTTTAATAGTTGAACATGTACGTACGCAACTAACCACTAGGCTTTTTTTTATTTTTTTATTTTAATTAATATGCATGTTCAAATTAATTTTTATGTATCTCAATTAATTTCATATATACTAAAATTAATTAATAACAGAATTATTTAGTCATATAAGTTGGGTTGGGTTGATATCTCAAAACTAAAAAGGCACGCGGGTTGCATACTAATCGAACTGGTTTGAAATTTTTAATAATTGTAAGGTACTTACTCACATGATTGCATGGATAATTAATATCTTTTATTTGATGTATTGAAGCTACTCGGTCCTTTTCGCTCAGCCGGTTTGGAGCGAACATGAAATCATCCCACGTATACGTACCACGCGAAGTTTAAATCAAAATCTATAACTATTTTGAATTATTTGCAAGTTGTCGTGTTCAAACCTAGCTAGTGGCAATTCCACGATATAAAATCGGTAGGGTTTTTTTTTTCTTCTGAATTGACCCCATTAGTAATTACGTGGATGATTCTTCGAACACGTTTTTGGGAACTATTTTTAATAGACACAGGTTCTGGCATCCTTTTCAATCTGCTAACAAGATTTGATACTTGATTTCGACTTCTTAAGCCAAGTATCAAGTGAATATACTAAATATCATCCCAAAGATGACTGGTAAGAGAGAGACTTTGGTAGGTACACGAAACCAGGGTGGTCATAAATCAAAACAACATGGTGTGCCAGAAACCAAAAATGATGGAAGTTAATACAATTCCATGGCAGGATGATACCGCGGAGGTGAGTGCTTGCAGTTATATTATTCCTTCTCCTCTCTTCCATCTTTATTGACCTGACGCGAGAGATGATGCTAGCAAGCAATGTTTGAATGGCAACGCCGAGATTTCCTTTCGCATTTAAAGATATATAGTAGGCTTAATTACCAATCACCTTCTATAAAACGGTGAGCTACCTTCAAATTGAAGGTTGATCTTATACCAACCACGTGTCCCCAAGCTTTCTCAAACTCTTCTTCCATTATTGAATCAGGTCTATATATCCGGTTGTTTCTTAATTAATTTGGTCACCGAAGAAAAGTGGTACCAGTACGAGCAGAGCAAGTGGGGTGGGCTAGGTGGGGCAAATGAAGGGCACGGGTGGAGTTAGTGATCCTTGCAGTTTTAAACACTCATCAAGACCAACAATGACTTATTTGCATTAATCATCTTTTCGACTTCTCTTTATTGTTTTTAGCTCCTTCTTCTAGGTTCATGTGGCTGTGTAGGATGTTTTTCATTGCCTGGGAACTGAGAAAGAGAGAGGATCGGAAGTCGCGGGGACGTAAATCAGTGCATGTTTTTGTAAGAACATGGGCGGTGACTGGTGAGGGTATTAGGTGTCTTCTAGAAGGGCACGTGGCATTTCCAGTCTCTCCATCCCCACCATTTGTTAATTTATAAGAATCCCATTTCAATTGTGATTAAAAAAAGTTACAAAATAAATAAGATATATTAATTAATTATACTTTATAAAATAAAATTATTTTTATTTAATAAAAATATCTCAAAATAAATAAGATATTTTTAAAAAAGTTTCATTTATAATTTCATAAATAAGATATTTATAATTTTATATAAAAATATCTCAAAATTAAAGTGATTTATTATGACCCATCCCAACAAAAAATAATAAAGAATGTGATATTTAAATATAAGATTTTGATGGATGCATGTAGTTTTAAGGAATCTCAGTATTCGATTTCAACAATAAAAAAAGGAGTGCTTGTCAATTATTATACTCTATCATATCCTCAAAAAGTAAAAGTGAAAAACGAATGGGGTCAGGGGGTCATGTTTGCACTCAGGGACTGGAGAGAGGTGGGATTAATAAATCTAAGGGTAAAATCATCAGAACCTCCTCGAGGTTTGACCTAATTAACACTTTCATCCCTCTTGTTTCTTAATCAAAACACTGTTCTCCTTGACCTTTACAATCAGTTAGTCAGTCATCATTTAAGGATTGATGTGCTAGATTTTACGTCAAAACAATATGATATTGTACTTCTTGAAAAAACCCTAGGCTTTCACTCAATATATAATCCACATTGAGTATACATTTTAGGATATTTTGCCATGCGGCCCATGCCATTTACATATCGATATGTTAACTGATTAATTTGCCGTCTAGGGAGCTAAGCGTTTGTTTAGAAAAGCAGGTATGTAACTATTGATTGCACCAAACTTTAAAGAGGATTCGATAATTAATTTACCCTAAATATATCTTACTGTTCTTGTAACTGTTCTAATTTTCAATTGAAATATTCATTTTTATTTCTACTTAGAAGCATAGATATTAAACCCGTGATCCGGGCGAGACCCGATGTTTTTTTTTTTAATGTGAAATTTGAAACTCATTAGTATATATACTCTATATTTTCAAGAAAAAAGTTATGTTTTTTCAATGTGGGATAAAAAACCTTTTAGTTTAAATACTTCAATTTAAAAGGATAGCATATTATTTTTTTAATGTGGGATTTGAAACTCATTAGTATATATACTCTATATTTCTAAGAAAAAAACTATCTTTTTTCAATGTGGGATTTGAAACCCATTATTAGTATATATACTTTATGTTTCTAAGAAAAAAACTATATTTTTTCAATGTGGAATTTGAAACTCATTAGTATATATACTCTATGTTTACAAGAAAAAAAACTATGTTTTTTCAATGTGGGATAAAAACTTTTTTGGTTTAAATACAACTTAAAAGCTTAACATAATATCTTGTTTAATGTGAGATAAAAAAAATTTTAAAATATTCTTTTAAACTTCATTATTTACAATATGTATAGCCTATATTCACATAATTTTTTTTAATAAAATATTAAAATTTCAATTTTTTTTAATTTTTCTGGGGTGACCCATAAAACTCGGGACCCGGCCCCTTAACAGGGTCAACCCCTGGACCGAGTTTAATAACTATGCTCAGAAGTAGCTGTTAAATATTCTCGAGATAGATTTTGTATACAAAAATGAGGTTTTTTTCTGTTTAGATTTTGAAGCTAATTATTTCTCATACCTTTCAATTAAATTAAGTTGGCATTATAGAATGAGCACGTGAGAGTCAAAGGAAAAATAGGTATTTCGTTTAGAAGGGAAAGACGTTTGTATCCATATGCACATAGTTGAAAAAAGAAAGGCAACTTAAAAGACATTTGCTGCACCACTATTTGCACCTATTATTGGACTTCAGATAAATCGAAATTAATTACTGTTAGAGTCTTCATTCAAGAAATGCTAGGATGGTCACGTGATATGATTCTAGAAAATAAAAGGAATATAATTTCTCTGTGCATTCCAAGTTATCTCGTGTGCGACAGTCTATAGAACTCATCCAATCTTGAAAAAGTTACGGTACATTGTCCACCCACTGAAAACAATATGGATTAAAACGCGTTTATAAGCGTGTAAGCTGTGAGTTGGTTTCAGACAAAATATTCGCAGCTGTCCGGATTTGTAAGTATTAGGCAAGGTTTGATAATGCTTGTTTCCTTTTGACGAAGACTACATTAACCTTGATCCCTTACATAACTGGAAAGGGAGCTTAATCAAACAATAGGTTTTTGCAATGATTGTTTTATTTAATAGTGCGTGTGTGTGTTATAAAAGGATATGTATTTTCAAAATATGATCAATTGAATACCTATATTAGATTTCATATATATAAAATTAAAAACATATTAAACGGAAAATGGTCTCGTAGTTTTAGGTATCTCATGGGTTAATTCTCAAATTCATGTACGTAATGGCTGGTTTTTTCTATTTGAATGTCTAAATATTTTTTAAAAAAATTATTTGAAGGTTTTGTGCGGTTAAATACGTTACATAATTTCTACTCTAAAATAATTACAAGTGCAGAATCTATACTAATAATAAAACATTTCAACTTAAAAATATAAATTGAGTTTTGTAATTTTCTTTGGTAACTTTGCTGCTACATAATTTGCGTTTTTTATAGCTGTTATAATTCTAAAAGCTCAATAATAATTTTTTTCTAGCACAACATGATAACGTATTTCCAATTAATTAACCATTTTTTTTGCTGCATAACAAACAATAATATTCCAAGTACAGTGCAGCACGACAGCACTACTCAACCGGGACGAAACAATCTCTCTAATTAAGGTTAACCGTAGAAATTAGAGTACTTAGAAAATAACGTAAATGCTAAAAATAAAAATGTTTTAATTCATGGCTCCTGCATGCCAGAAATGTGAAACCAATGACAAATACAATTTCTAGAAAATCCCAGCTATGGCCGAGAGCTTATCTTTTATGGCAAGCCAAACAGCAATAAAGAAACAGTTTGTTGCCGGCCACTATAATGCCACGCAGGTCAGTTTGGATAGAAAGATCGGTACTGATCGAGCAACTTGCATTATTACTCTGCGCGTGCTTTCCACTATCGATCCATCTTAATTTGGAAGAGCCATAAAAAAAAAGTGACTTTGGAATGAAAGGAACAGATATATCAAAATGGTGTGCTGGTCACAGTATACCCACTCCGTTCTTGGCTTCATATTTGATTTTTGACTCGTATTATACTAATTTATTGCAGACAGATAGTTCATGCAAACTGTGACCTTCTTCTTCTTCTTTTAAGGTAATAGAATGCATGAAAACACCTAATACATATATACAAGAGAACTAGAATGATAAATGTGACCTAAATGACGATAAATAGATTAATTTCCACGCACAATTTACGCTGGTTAGTGTGCCTCAATACGGTGCATACACGCGTTGCCGCATACAGCACGTAGTAATCAGTCTATAACCACGCCGTACCCATGCAGAACCCACAGATTGTTCAACTTTTTTAATTACGAACAGTGGTCTCTATTTCTTTGATCGCTCACTCACCACGGCGCTGGCGCTCCCACAAAATGCTCTCGATACACATTGTTTTCTTTTGCTTTTTGACACGCAAATTAAAGACTTAACCGATCGACCCTAAAGTCCTAGACCAATTTGGACAGAAATCCTATTCAGACAGACTGCATTATATCCTTCATTTACAAGCACTACTGATCATATGTCGACTTCAATTCCTTGTATCGATCTATCATAGCTTCATTTAATTTCTAGCACAACTTCAATGGATTTCTGGATTCTGCATGATGTTAACATTGGTTTTTTTTGTTATTATTAGAAGTCTGAGTTATTAGAGATGAACTACATCTGCTTTAGCTGCAAGAGCACTCAAGCCTAAATGATATAACATTATGTATGAGGTGTTTGGTTTCTAAGAAATGTGAGAATAATATTTCCGAGGAGTAAGTGAAGTATGGGCCATGTCAAGCTTTTCAATAGCACAGTAATGGAAGGAATTGATCGTAACTTTTTATAATAAAGATATAGTAGTGGTCGATCCTCTCATTGGGACGGATTCTCTCTAGTCCATTTCACCTAGGCTCTTTTTGTTGCCTAATATTCCTGTTCTGAGGTGTGTGTGTATATAGGACAAGAAAACCAGACAATAGTTCTAGAGCGTTTTTATGATCAGAGGCGGAACAGATAAAGCAGCTGAACACAATGCACATGCACTTTGTAAAGGGTTTAAAATGGCCAGTGTTTGAGGCTGAAACGGAAGCACTTACTGATTCGATTCGATATTTTCACGCACATGCCTTTAAAAAAGAAGAGACAGGCCAGTTTTTTAGCAAAAGCACATCCAATAGAAAAGGAAAATTGGTCTTAGAAAATTAGAGCATAAAAGTTGTTCAAGAAAACACTATTAAAGAAACTTGAGAGTTGAGATCATCAGTGGACTGTCTTGAGATTTGATTGATTTTGGCTTAGTGTTCTATATATGCTTGTCTACATGTTGGAGTTTTTTTTCAATGTAGCAAGGTAGAAGAAAAAAAGAGAAGAATAATAACATATTTCAAAACTTATTTAGAAAAATTAGATAGTTTAGCAAACCACAAATTTTATATTTGATTCTATTAAAAAGATAGCAGAGGCAAATTTTGTCTTGAGATTTGATTGATTTTGACTTGGTGTTCTATATATGTCTATTTATATGTTAAAGGTTTTTTTCCAAAGTAGCACGGTAAAAAAAAAAACATGGTTCAAAACTCATTTAAAAAAATAATGTAATTTAGTGAATCACTATATAGTTTCTTAAAATGAACTCGTGAAAGCTATTTTAAAATTTAAGTATTTGAATTTAAAAAATAAATCAACTTTTTTTATAAAAGAACAAGTGTTTATACAAGAATAAGTGATACAAACTCTGTTTTTATACAAGAGTTATGTTTTTTTATGTAAGATTAAATTAAAGGAGTTTGATATAAGATATGATTAAAAATGTTTCAGAAGAAGAAAATATTATATATTCTTGAAATTAGAACAGAGTTTAATTTATTTTATAAACTCAAATCTTTAAAATTTAAAATTGTCCCTGCCAGTTTTTCTTATATTTATTTACTAAACTATATTATTTTTCTAAATAAAATTTTAACTGTTTTTTTCTCAATTGATTATACTATGAAATTGAAAGAAAAAAACCCTCAATGTTTGTGGCATCAATTCTTCGGTTGAGTACGCTCCATCTCTGACAGCAAAAGTAGAAAGTGAGAACAAGAATATAACGAATTGCCATCTGGGCTGGACCTGTTAATGTTGATTTTAACCACTCAAGGATATTTGTGGCCATGAGTCTCCATCTCTGCAAATATATATGCATGCTCTTTGGACCACGATATATCTTTCTGGGTTTTTTTGGACTCGACCGAGAGCATGCATGAATCGAATTGTACGTCAATGGGGCAAGATTTAGGGTGGATAACTAAAAGGATTAGAAAAATAAATGCAACTAAATTTTTTTATTTCTTTTTTCAATATTAAATATTAAATCAATAACTAAAAACAATAATAGAAATAATTAGAAATAAAAGTAAATATGTAAAAGAGCAAGGATTTACAAAATATCTAGGGTAAAGAAAAAACACTTTATTTGTACAAGGATAATTTTATATGTAATAATGTTTCTCTACAAGATACAATAATTCGTTATAATTTTTGGATATTGTAAAAAAATTCCAAAATTTTTAAACATTAATTTTGTTCACTTGGGTCAATAAAGTATAAGAAATGAAGTGTGATAAAACTTAAAAGGAATACATAAAAAAAAAGGTTTTAAATTATGTGTAGAGATATGTGAGAAATTAAGTAAAATGAGAGTATTTTCAAGAATTTCTGATAGCGCGAAAATATCCTAGACATGTGTGTGTGAATGAAGATATAGTTACTAAATATATTTAAAATAATTAAATATAATAAATTATTTTAATCTAATGACTAAGTCAGTAAATTTTATTAATTACTAAAAAAAATATTATTAATTATAATTTTCAATCTTGATCCTTATGTAATTGTACAGGGTAATTAGTTATTACATAATCACCACAATGCATTCCAATGCATTTGCATTGCCTTCTGAAACAGTATCTCGCATTCTCATCTCTTTTTACTGTATAAATTCCCAGATCTGGGTTAATTTTTCTCTATTCGAGCATCATTTTATTACATAATCTTAAATAGAAAAGGGAAAAAAAAATGCATGTTTTTTTTTTGTTCAAGTTGTCATCGGAATGCCAATTTATTTCCCTGGGCATAACTATTATCCAGCTTATGCATTAGAGAGAAACCAAAAGACTGGACTTCATGCTTCCAGCCCAACTCTGCGTCCATAACAGTCCCGTGACGATGATCCTCGCTAAATATACAAACCGATT
>Ga0307515_10011366_pt1 | contig 16899 bp, 13 predicted proteins | sample 17_EM_MG_FD_194513 | JGI IMG/M metagenome (GOLD analysis project Ga0307515, IMG submission 194513) | Populus trichocarpa ectomycorrhiza microbial communities from riparian zone in the Pacific Northwest, United States - 17_EM | ecosystem: Host-associated > Plants > Roots > Unclassified | place... | reverse complement strand
ATTCGATGACGTAAAGCAGCGAGCGCGTTGGTCAAACCTTCCGGTAGCCATCGTTCCCCGAGGCGGCCTTAGCCTGAAGGAGTTGAATGCGGCCCAGAGGTCGTTCGCGCTTGCGCTGGTCGCTTCTATGCTGAGCTCGAAGGGGTTCGAGAAGGTTCAGAACATCATGGAGGCCGAGGAGAAGCTCAAAGAGAGCGAAGGCGGCAATGCGCTATTCGGCAAGGATCTCTACTACATTTCCATCCTCGGAACGCCGTCTGAAACCCAGCCGTGGATGTTGCAGTTTGGCGGACATCACTTGGCCCTTAATATCACCATTGCCGGCGAACGTGGCGTGCTGACCCCAACCCTCACAGGGGCTCAGCCCGCTCTTTATTCCAGCGGCGGAAAGACAGTGCGTCCACTGGGTCAGGAAAACGACAAGGCTTTTGCTTTGCTCGGTTCGCTTGACGAGAAGCAGCGCCAGCGAGCGATTCTGGGATACCGCGTCGCCGATTTGGTTTTGGGCCCGGGGCAGGACGGTAAAGTGATCCAGCCCGAGGGCTTGAAGGCTTCCGAGATGAACGACCAGCAGCGCACCCTCTTGCTAGATTTGATATCGGAATGGACTGGAATTGTTCATGAGCACGCGGCGGCCGCGCGCATCACTGAGATCAAGGCCGGCCTGGAAGAGACATGGTTTGCCTGGAGCGGCCCAACAACGCCCGCCTCAGGTCAAAACGGGACCTCGTACTATCGGATTCAGGGCCCCACGGTCGTTATCGAGTTCGCGCCACAGCGTGGCGATCCATTACACATTCACACGATGTACCGCGATCCGACGAACGACTACGGGCGTAAATTCACGGCAAAATGAAGACGCGGCGCACTGTTGGTGCGGCTTTATTCCTGTTGCTGATAGCGCCTGCCTTTGCACACAGGCTGGACGAGTATCTGCAGGCAACGATGATCTCTTTGGAGAGAGAGCGCGTACAGGTTTTGATGCGACTCGTGCCGGGCGTGGCCGTGTCCGGCCGCGTGCTTGCGATGATAGATACAGACGGAGACGGTGCGATATCAAAGGCCGAGCAGCATGCATACGCTGCTCTCGTGCTCCATGACGTGTCACTTGCGATCGATGGCAAGAATTTAGCGCCGCGACTCGTTGCGGCGAGTTTCCCGGAAACATCCCTCATCAAAGAGGGACTCGGTGAAATTCGCCTGACATTCGAGGCGAAGCTTCCTGACGGGGGACACCGCCGGCTCACATTTGAAAACCATCATCAAAGCTCAGTCGCGAGTTATATGGCGAACTGCCTGGTTCCTGGAGATCGAAGTATTCAGGTGGTCGCACAGGCACGCAACGAGCGCCAGTCACTTTATCAACTCGAATATGTACAGAGTCGCTCTGTGGGTGATTGGTTTTCGCTCACGCCCCATTAATCCGGCAGTGGGTCCCATTGTCCGGGGTCGGATAGCTGCCTAGTCTGACTGATACGGCCTCGCGCATTTGTGGCGATGAGACTGAGGGGGACTATGCGTATCCATTTTCGCTTTGCTTCATTGGCGACCGCGGCCCATTTCTTCCTCGTAGCGCCCGTGGCGCACGCCCAGACCGCGGCTTCCCCGGAAGCAAGCCCGGAGCTCGTCGAAATCATGGTCACCGCACAGAAGCGGGAGGAGCGCTTGCAGGATGTTCCGCTGGCCGTGACGGCGGTAAGCGGAGAAATGCTGGAAAACCAGCAGATCAACGACACCATCGATCTGGTGAAGGCCGTTCCGTCACTCAGCTTTCAGGCGGGCAACAATCCGAGCAACAACAGCTTTCGTATTCGCGGCGTGGGTACGTCTCTGTTCAGTCTCGGCGTGGAGCCATCTGTTTCGGTTGTGGTGGACGGCGTTGTCCAAGCTCGCCAGGCGCAGAATTTCTCGGATTTCGCGGACATTGAACGTGTCGAGGTGCTTCGCGGTCCGCAGGGCACTTTGTTCGGCAAGAACGCCACAGCCGGTGTCATAAACGTGATCACTGCACGCCCCGCTGCGGAATTCGAAGCGAAGAGCAACCTCACCATCGCACAAGACGATGAATATCGCTGGAGCGGTACGGTGTCCGCACCGCTCAGCGACACTGTGCGTACGCGCGTGACTGGGTACTACAACAATATCGGCGGTTTTCACACCAACGCGGCGAACGGTGATGAGGAGGGCTCCTCCGAAGGCTGGGGCGTGCGCGGCAAGATGGAATGGGTCGCGAACGATCGCCTGAATATCTTGGCGTCTGCCGAATATCGCGACAACGATGCGGACTGTTGCCAATACGGTTTGGTATCGGTCCAAAGCCCAGCGCGTGCAGCGATCTATGCCGCGGCCGGCGTTCCCATCTCCGAGGAGACCGACTCCACATGGAATAGCGCTAAGAGTTACGCCGATTCGACGCAAAAGACTCTTTCGCTGGAGGCCGGTCTCGATTTTGATTGGGCGAGGCTGGTTGCCATCAGCGCATACCAGGACTTCAACATCGACACCAATTTCGAGCCCGATCGCTTGGGCTCGAGCGTGCCGATCTTCCTCTCGCCGACGTCCAATGCACTGTTTGATTACAACTTCGCCGGCACGCGAACCCAGCAATTCTCCCAGGAACTGCGCTTGGACTCGCAAGGTCCCGGACGCTTGACTTACACGGTCGGCGGCTATTACTCGAACTTGGATCTCGAGCGCGATAGCGCGCGGCGGCGCGCAGTATGCTCAGCCGGCGTGGTCGGCCAGCCGTGCGCACCGGCCACTATCCGCTATGAGTCGCTCGTGACGGGTGCTGACCTCACGAACGAGCACATCGCAGCCTTCGGACAGCTTGAGGCCAACGTGATTGGCGGCCTGAAACTGCTTGGCGGATTGCGTGCGCAGCACGAGTCCGTTGAAGTTTCCGGCGGGCAGCTTGGCGTGCTGGTACCCGGGGATGGTGCCTTTGGCACTATTTTTCCTGCGGGCACTACCGAAGCCAGCGATGATGTCGTCACCGGCAAAGTGGGCGCGAAATATGAGCTCAATCGGCGCGCGCAGGTTTATTCCACTTATACCCGCGGCTACAAGGGACAGGGCGCGGACACTGAAGTTACCGTCAACTTCTCTAACAATCCGGCGCTTGAGCCGGAAGACGTCGATGCCTACGAAATCGGTTTCAAAGGCTCGACAAGCGATGGCTTGCTGAGTGTTGCGGTGGCGGCATTCCTGGCCGACTACACCAATCTACAAGTTCAGGCGAATCGCAGTGATCCCACTACGGGCGTCGCCGCGTTCCAGGCTACCAATGCGGGCTCCCTGCGCACCAAAGGTATCGAGATTGAAACAACTGTGCGGCCGACTGATCACTTCACCGTCGCGGCAGCCGTAACCTATCAGCAGCCGAGCCTGGATGCGGATGGCCTGAATTGCCCGATTCAGTCACAGTCGGCCGCGATCACGATCCCCGTGGGTGGCGCTCGACCCGTCAATACGTGCTTTCGATATCCGAATGCCGCGCGCCAGCAGGATGTTCGAGATGGTGAGACGCCCGCGACCCCTCATTGGCGCGTGAATTTGAACCCGCGCTATGAGACCTCGATCAGCAACTCGCTGAACGGTTTCGTGCAGGTGGACGCGGCTTATCAAAGCTCCCAGCAGTTTGCGATCGAGCAAGATCCCTTCCAGGTTCAGGAAGCCTACACGCTCGTGGATGCCAGCATCGGCGTCCGCGAGAGCGGCTCGCGCTACAGCGTGATCTTGTTCGTAAAGAACCTCCTCGACAAGAATTACTATGTGACGAGTCAGGGGTCCAACCTGCTGCCGAGCAATCTCAATCTTGTCGAGAAATACGCGATCCGCCCGAAGGATGCGGATCGCTATTTAGGGGTAACCGTCGGCTTCAAATTCTAGAGCAGCGGATCGACGAACAACTCTGTGACCGGCATTTTTCTGGGCGTGAGCTTCTGTTTGAACGCCGTGGCAGCCAGCGCTTCGATCGTCTTCAGATTTGCGGCCATGCCATAGGGCAGCGGATCGTGACCGACGATCTTGCGCAGCTTCGCGTATTTCTGGTCTGAGGCATTCTGGGCTTCACCGACATCCAAGCGCTGCAGCCACTCATCCTTAGCCTGTAAGAAGGCCTGGTACAGCGACTGAGCGACCCATGGATGTTCCGCCAGGATGGAATCCTTGACCACAATAGTGCCGTGCATGGGATAGATGCCGGTGCGCTGGTACCAGTCGGCTTCCAGTTCTTCGGCGTTCGGGAACAGGTCGGGGTAGTGGGCTTCGACGGTCTTCCAGCCTTCGGTCGGCGATCCGGAACGACCCACGCCCGCATTACCGTGGAAACCGGCGGCCAGCTCTCCATCGGCCATCATGCTGGCCAGTGAGTGTCCGGGCGGTGTGCGGATGACATTGCTGGGCAACTGTAGTTGCGTCACATGCTCTTCATCGTCTACCACCCACGTGACCTTGGAAGAGTCGAGGCCGTACTCGTCGATCAGCACGGCGCGTGTCCAGACGCCAGTGGTCACAGAGTAGGCGCGCACGCCCACTTTGCGCCTCTCGAGGTCCTTCGGTGTCTTGATGCCGGAGTCCGGGCGAACCAGCAGGCCGGCATGGTGAAATCGCCGCAATACGAAGATGGGCAGCGCGATGAAGGGAGCGCCGTAAGCGCGTGCAACGATGTAAGTCGTCGGCGCCAGCTCGCAAACGTCAAATTCAACCTGACGCACCATGCGCCGGAAGGCTGCAATTTGCGGTTGGACCGTGATGATTTCCGCGTCAACCCCTTCGATGGGAATAGAACCGTTTCTGACAGCAGCTGTATGGGGATAGTCAGCCACCGCGATGGTGAGATGAACTTTGCTAGCCAAGGAGCTTCTCCTATTGCGGATGGACAACAATGCCGACATTGCTTAGGTCCGCCGCAATCAAAAAGCGACTTCGGGATATAAATTCTTCGTACTTATCAGTGTTGCCGCAAAATCAATGTTCCGTTCCGACCCGGATGCATTAGCTTTTGACGCCGTGATCGAACGCGACGGCCAGACCAACCATGATTATCGACTGCCACGGGCACTTCACCACTGTCCCCAAAACCCTCCACGCTTGGCGTCAGAAGCAGCTTGACGCTGTCAATGATCCGGCCAGCGCGCCGAAGAAGAGCGACCTCAACATTTCGGATGACGAGATCCGCAGTGCCATCGAGGGCGGACAGCTCAAGCTGCAGAAAGAACGCGGCAGCGATCTAACGATTTTCTCGCCCATCGCGGGCCAGATGGCGCATCACCTGGGCAACCAGCAAACCAGCATTGTCTGGTCCGAAGTATGCAATGACCTCATTCATCGCGTGTGCCTGCTGTTCCCTGACAATTTTGCCCCGGTTTGCCAATTGCCCCAGTCGCCCGGCGAGCCGCCCGAGCGTTGCATTCCGGAATTGCGCCGTTGTGTCGAACAGCTCGGTTTCGTGGGCTGTAACTTGAGCCCCGATCCTTCCGGGGGGTATTGGAAAGATCCGCCGTTGACCGATCGCTGCTGGTATCCGCTTTACGAAGAGATGGTCCGTCTCGATGTGCCGGCCATGGTCCATGTCAGCTCGTCCTGCAACCCTTGCTTCCACGGCACTGGGGCGCACTACATCAACGGCGACACGACAGCATTCATGCAGTTCCTGTTGTCGGACCTCTTCAAGGACTTTCCGACGCTGCGATTCATCATTCCGCACGGCGGCGGCGCTGTCCCTTATCACTGGGGCCGTTATCGCGGCCTGGCGCTGGACTCGAAGCGTCACACGGTCGAGTCGATGATGAGCAATGTTTTCTTCGACACGTGCGTGTATCACTACCCTGGCGTCGAGCTTCTCACGCGTATCGTGCCCGTCGACAATATTCTATTCGGCTCCGAAATGATCGGCGCCGTCCGCAGCAAGGATCCGAACACCGGCGAGTTCTTCGACGACACGAAGAAATATGTCGATGCCTGTCTGAACCTCAGCGCCGAAGATCGCCACAAGATTTTCGAGGCCAATGCCCGCCGTGTTTATCCGCGCCTCGATGCGCTGCTTAAAAAGCGTGGAAGATAAAGAAGTTTCTCTGAGCTCCCAGTTTCTGTGAGCAAGATCAGGAGTGTTTGTGACAGAACTCACGCGCCTTAACGGCATCATCAGGGCCTGGGAGCAGGGGCGGCCTGCCTATGCCTGCTTTGCACATCCAGAGCGACAGGTGGCGATTGAATTCAGCGCGGGACCGTACGACAGCGTCGTTTTCGAAATGGAGCACAACTCGTGGGACGCCAATGTGCTCCAGGATTCTCTGCAATATCTACTGAATCGAAAACAAATCCTCGAGATGGGGTCGCTTGCGCCGAAGGTGACGCCCGTCGTCAGAATTCCGGCCAACGGCGGGGAAAACAATCAGTGGCTTGCCAAGCAAGCACTGGATCGCGGCGTGTATGGCGTGGTGTGGCCGCATGTCAGCACCGTCGAACAGGCATATAACGCGGTTTCGTCATGCCGCTACCCGCGCCCAAAGACTGCGCCGCTTTATGAACCCAAGGGCGCTCGTGGCGATGGGCCGCACACCGCCTCGCGCTACTGGGGTCTCTCGCAACAGGAGTACTACGTCAAAGCCGACGTTTGGCCTTTGAATCCGGTTGGCGAGGTCCTGGTGTTCCTGATGATTGAAGATGTGCAGGGCATCGCCAATCTCGACGACATCTTGCGCAACGTTCCCGGAATTGGCTGCGTGCTGATCGGTGAAGGTGACTTGAGCCAGGAGCTCGGAGTCCCACGTCAGTACGAACATCCGGAAGTCAAAGCTGCCATGGCGCAGATCGTTGCGACATGCAAGAAGCACAACGTTCGTGTTGGTCATCCACACGTCACTTCCAAGAACGTGGAGAGCGTGCTCGAACAGGGCTACACCTTCCTGATGTCGGCACCGGTTAAAACCTATGCCGCCATCGACAAAGCGCGCGAGCTCACCTCACCTAAGGCCTAAGAACGTATGACACGTTTCATCGACATCCATCCCCATATCATCTCCGATGACAATGCGCGCTATCCGCGCACCCCGCTCTTCGGTGTGCAGTCCGACTGGTCGAAGGACCGCCCGGTGACGCTCGAAGGCCTGATCGCCGCGATGGACCCAGCCGGCGTAGACAAAGCCGCCATCGTGCAGTCCTCTACCTGCTACGGCTACGACAATTCGTATCTCGTGGACTCGATTGCGAAGTTTCCGGGCCGGTTTACCGCGGTGGGATCGGTAGATGTTTTGCAGTCGGATGCGCCGGAACGTATCCACCACTGGGTCAAGCGCGGGGTCAATGGGCTGCGGCTCTTCACCGGGGGCAGCACGGCTGCCTTCGATCCGAGCACCTTGGACGATCGACGCTCCTTTCCCAGCTGGGAGCTGTGCGGCGACCTGGGGCTCTCCATGTGCATTCAAACGGACCCTGCGGGGCTCGCGCAGGTGGCCGGACTGGCCAAACGGTTTCCGAAAGTCCGCATCATTCTGGATCATCTCGGTAGGCCCGACGTGACGGATGGTGCCCCTTACAAGCGAGCTTCAAGCCTGTTTGGCCTCGCACCTTTCGAGAACCTCTTCTTGAAGCTGACGCCGCGTATCTTCGGTGACGTGCGCAAGGGGCAAGCCTCGGCAGAGACCTTTTTCCCGCGCCTGGTCGAGGTGTTCGGTAGCCATCGTTTGGCGTGGGGCTCCAATTTCCCGGCGTCTGAAGGAAAACTGCAAGACAATCTGGATGTGGCCAAAAATTGCCTCGCATCCGTTTCGGCGGAAGATCGCAGTTGGATCTTCGCGAAGACAGCCCAGCGCCTCTATCCGGCCTTGGCTTAAGAAGGCGGGTGGCAAGACCGGCCTTTCGGAACGAGAACGAACCCATCGGACCACGAGCTCACGAAATGGCAAATGACTCAATCAAGCTGAGCGTGCGAAATGTCCGCAAAGCGTTCCGCCTGCGCGCCGGCACCAGCAGCCCTGAAGAGAACCATAAAGCTGACAAAGATCGGCTACTGCAAGTACTGGGCAATGTGAGCTTCGATGTGCGTCAGGGCGAGATCGTATCGCTCATCGGCGAAAGCGGCTGTGGCAAGACGACGCTCCTGAGAATTATCCAAGGGCTGATTCGCCTTGATTCCGGGTCCGTTCTGGTGGACGGCACCGCCGTCCATGCGCCGGGCCGCGATCGCGGTTTTGTGTTCCAGCAGGCAAGCTTGCTGCCCTGGCGTACCGCTCGGAAGAATGTTGAGTTCGGACTGGAGCTGCAAGGCCTGCCGAAAGCAGATCGCACCCGGCGCGCCACGGAGTTACTGGAGTTGATCGGTCTGGGGCATGCGGCGGAACAATATCCTCATGAGCTTTCGGGCGGCATGCAGCAGCGTATCGGATTGGCGCGCGCGCTCGCGATCGATCCTGCGATCTTGCTGATGGATGAGCCGTTCAGTGCGCTCGACGCCCAGACCCGCGAAGTGCTGCAAATCGAGCTGATGCGCATCCATGAAAAAACTGAAAAGACGACGCTGTTCGTGACCCACGATCTCGATGAGGCCATCTACCTCAGTGATCGCATAGTGGTGCTCGCGGCGAAGCCAGGTCGAATCAAAGAGATTATCGATGTACCTTTCGAGCATCCGCGGCCGGAGCTTGCGGACTTACGGATCGATGCCAGATTCCAGGACATTCGCCGCCGGATGTGGTCATTGATTCGTACGCCAACGCAGGTTGCAGCGTGACGAGCGGAGCCCAGATGGCCGAAGTGCAAAAAAGCCGGGCAGCGGATAATGCGGGTATCGATGCATTCGTTGAAGACTTAACGCCGCCGCCGCGCTCGCGCAACAAGACCTGGATAGTCCGGCTGGTATCGATCGTGATCGTACTGGGTGCTTGGGAGATGCTCGGCCGGCAAGTCAATCCGCTCTTCATGTCCTATCCTACCGCCATCGCCCAAGCCGCCGTCGTGCTCATCGGGAATGGCGAGCTGTTTGAAGCGCTCCAGAGCAGCATGCTGACATTGTTGGTTGGCTTCGTTTCCGCCTCCATCATCGGCATTGCGATCGGTTTGCTGATTGGGCGCTATCGTTATGTCGACGCCGCGACTGACTGGATCGTGAATGCGCTCTATGCCACGCCGTTAATCGCCATCATTCCGCTGGTAATTCTTTGGTTCGGTCTGGGTGATGCCGCCAAATTGTTCATCGTGACGATTCTGGCGGTCTTTCCCGTGCTAATAAACACCGCATCGGGTGTTCGCAACGTACCAAGCGTACTGATCGACGTCGGCGCTGCGTTCGCTGCCAACGAGCGGCAGGTCTTTATGAAGATCATCCTGCCGGCGGTGCTGCCCTACATCATGACCGGACTGCGGCTGGGTATCGGCCGGGCGATCATCGGCATGGTCGCTGCGGAATTCTTTACGGCCATCACGGGGCTCGGCGCGCTCATCGTCAAATATGGAAACCAATACGACACGGCTTCCATGTTCGTGCCGATATTGATTCTGATGCTCCTGGGTGTGACGCTGACGACGTTGGTGCGCAGAGTCGAAGAGATGTTTGCGCCGTGGCGCGGGCAAGACGACTGAACGCGCCGCTCTTTCGTTGTTTTCTCTGAAATCGATGCGGGCAACAAGCGCGATTTAAATCATTGCCGCTACCGTGGGCAAACGGAAATCGTTCTTCACGAGTCCATGCATAGCACTGATTCACCCGCGCAGCGAATGAGACACTCGCCGGTGATGTCGGCTAACGACCGGCCGGTGCGAGAAGCGAGCGCCAGCGTCCATCGTTCATCCAATTTTTATAGCCCCGTAACCGGTTTGGATTAGACGCTCCATTCCTGCAGGTGCACTGTCGCCCACATGGAAACAGCAGCAGCCAACACGCTCAGGTTACGAACGAATCTGGCGGATTCTCCGGTGACGATGGCTATGAAAGATGGCCGCGTCGCATCTCCCATCGTCAGCCTTAACTTCTGCGGCCCCAAGCTCGCGCACGACGGCTTCAAAGCCATGCTGCGCGAGAACGCATTCGACGCGGGTGAGCTGGCCATCGTCACGTACTTGCAGGCCAGGGCCTACGGCAAGCCGTTTGTGCTGTTGCCCACGCCTGTTTCCGGACGCTTCCAGCATCACTGTATTGGCTTTAACATCGAACACGGGGAGTTGAAGCCGAAAGACATCGAGGGTCGCGTGGTCGGCGTGCGAACCTACGCACAGACTACCGGCCTGTGGGTGCGGGGTATCCTGCAGCACGAGCACGGTGTCGATCTGGATAAAGTCACTTGGGTTACCGTTGATGAGTCACACTTGACCGAGTATCGGGATCCGCCGAACTGCAAGCGAATTCCGCCGGGCCAGAAGATCGATCAAATGATGCTCAATGGCGAGATCGCGGCCGCCATTCTCGGTAACGACATGCCGAAAGATCCGCGCGTGCGTACCTTGGTGCCGGACGCGCACGCCGCCGCGGAGAAGTGGTATCAACGCGAAGGTGTCATCCCGATCAATCACATGTTCGTCGTTCACCAGAGCATCGCAAAGGAGCGTCCCGATATTGTGCGCGAGTTGGCCCGCATGATTGTCGAGAGTCGTGCCGCGGCGCCTGCGTCGGCTGCTGCGTCGATCCCGCCGCTGGGTTTGGAAGCGAATCGCAAGGGCCTGGAGATGGCCATTGAATGGTCCTATGAACAGAAGATTATTCCGCGCCGTCTCAAAGTCGATGACCTATTCGACGACACGACCGCAGAACTCGGTGTCTGATGCAGACGCCCGTGGTCCACGCGAACGGCAGGGGGCCTGGAATGGCAAGCGGCCAGCGAAATAGTGCGCGTGAGCAAACCGTCACGGGCGGCCAAGTCCTGGTCGAGGCGCTGCGCAGTCAAGGTGTGGACCGTGTGTACTGCGTGCCGGGCGAAAGTTATCTGTCCGTGTTGGATGCGCTGCTCGATGTGCCTGAAATTGCAGTTGTCAGCGCACGCCACGAGGGCGCCGCCGCTAATATGGCCGAGGCAGACGGCAAGCTCACCGGCAGGCCCGGCATCTGTTTCGTGACTCGCGGGCCAGGCGCCACGCATGCGTCGGTAGGCGTTCACACTGCGTTCCAGGATTCCACACCGATGATTTTGTTCATCGGCCAGGTCGCTCGACAAGCGTCCGACCGGGAAGGATTCCAAGAGGTCGATTTCCGCGCCATGTTTGCGCCCCTGGCTAAGTGGGCCGCGCAGATCGATAGCACAGCGCGTATTCCCGAGTACGTCGCGCGCGCGTTCGCGGAAGCGATGTCGGGTCGGGCAGGACCGGTCGTGATATCACTGCCCGAGGACATGCTGTCCGAAGCTATTCCGTTACCGACTTACGCCAAGCCCATCATCGCGCCGAGTGCGACACCGCGAGCAGCGGACCTTGAGATGCTGGCGGCCATGCTTGGAGCAGCGTCGCGTCCATTGCTCGTGGTTGGAGGCACCGGGTGGAATCAAACGGGCTGCCGAGGCCTGCTCGATTTCGCCCACAGGAACAAGTTGCCCTGGGTCGCCAGCTTCCGACGTCAGGATCTCATCGACAACCGCCACGAGAACTACTGCGGGCACCTCGGGCTTGGCGCCGACTCCAACCTTACGGAACGCCTAAGAGCGGCGGACTTGATTGTCGCCGTCGGCTCGCGTCTCGGGGAAACTACCACGAGCGGATACTCGCTCTTGACGCCACCCGTGCCGCGGCAAGCTCTCGTACATGTACACCCGGATCCCAACGAGCTGGGACGCGTCTATCAACCGGATTTGGCGATTGCCTGCGGCCTTTCTGACTTCGGTGATGCCTTGTCCACGATTAATGTCGCCAGTCATGAAACACGCACGGCTTGGTTGCAAGAAGCGCGCGAGGCGTATGTCAGATTCAGCACACCATCGCAATCGACACCGTCCGCAAACTATGTCGATCTTGCAGCAGTGGTCGGATGGCTGAGTGATCATCTCAGGGAAGACGCGCTCGTCTCGAATGGCGCGGGAAATTACACCGTGTGGGTGCATCGTTATTTCCGCTATCGGCAGCCGCGGACGGAGCTGGCGCCCATCAGTGGCGCGATGGGGTACGGTGTCCCGGCGGCGATCGCCGGCAAGCTTCGCTATCCCGACCGGGAGGTGGTCGCATTCGCTGGAGATGGCTGTTTCCAGATGTATCCGCAGGAGCTCGGAACCGCGGTCCAGCATCGCGCCAATCTCGTCATCATCGTGGTCAACAACGGCACATACGGAACCATCCGCATGCACCAAGAGCGCCGATATCCGGGCCGTGTGATCGCAACGGATATTGTGAATCCGGATTTTGTCGCGCTAGCGCAGAGTTTTGGTGCGTTTGCAGAGCGGATCGAAAGTACGGAAAGTTTCCCTGAAGCTTACCGTAGGGCAGCGACCAGTGGGCGGCCCGCGGTGCTGGAGTTGCGAGTCGATCCCGCTCAGCTGTCGCCCGTACTCAGATTGAAGGAGTAACATCCTTGTGCCGTAGTCAGCTTGCAGAAAGTCGCCTGCGGCGCTTTCTGCTCGCCCGGCAAAAGGCGTGACTTTTGCCGGACTAGGGGTGGTTGAGAGGGGCATCGAATGACTGACTCAAATTTGGAGCGGCCGGAGTTTGCGACGAGCATCCGCCACCTCAAAGTGTTCGACAGTGTTGGGCACCTGCACGGTGTGCGGCGAGCATCGGAGGAATGCCATCTCTCCCAGCCTGCTGTCACCCAGGCCATAGCGAAACTTGAAGAGCAGATGGGCGTGACGCTGCTGGAGCGGCGTGCGAGCGGCAGTTATCTCAACGAATTCGGGATCATCTTTCATCGGCGAACTCAGAGGCTGTTCGCTCAATTCGAGCAGGCGCTCATGGAGCTCGGCGTTCCCAGCAGCCCTATCCCTGTGCCTCGTATCGCCGGTCGCATTTCAAAAACGCAGATTCGCAGCCTGATTTCCATCGTTGAAAATGGATCGTTTGCACACGCGGCGCGTGCGCTAGGTGTGTCGCAAACGTCCCTGCAGCGGGCCGCTCGCGATCTGGAGAGAAACCTGCGGACGCCTCTCTATGCGCAAACGGCATCGGGCATCGTAGCGATCCCGGCAGCTGCCGAATTCGCGCGCAAAGTGAAACTGGCGTTGCGGGAGATCCAGTGGGGCATCGACGAAGTGGAGGCCGCCCGAGGCAATGTGGGTGGCGAGATCGTGATCGGCGCGATGCTTCTGGCGGGAAGCGTGATGCTCGCCTCGGTCATCAGCGAGTTTGTTTCGCTGTATCCCAATGCCAACGTGCGGATATTGAATGGGAACGCCGACGACATGCTGCGGTATCTGCGTACGGGCGACGTGGATGTCGTGATTGGCTTGCTCAGGGATCGTGTAGCAGACGACCTTGTCCATCAGGCTCTCGCTGAAACGCCCTACGTCGTGGTTGCGCGGCATGGTCATCCGCTCCATCAGAGAACTGAGATTACGCTCGACGATCTTGCCGATTACGAATGGATCATCGGTACGCCGGGAGCCGCCCGACGCATCCGCTTCGATAAGCTCTTTGCCGGGCGTCGTCGTCCGCAGGCGCGCATCGCAACCTGCTCGCTGCCGACGGTCCGGTTGCTGCTTACGCAGAGCGATCGCCTCACGCTGCTCACTTCCTATGAGCTGATCTACGAAGAGGATGCGCTGACTGCAGTGCCATTCGGACCCATCGAGCCGGTTCCTTGCATTGGACTCATGACGCGTGAGAACTGGCTGCCCACTCAGCTTCAAGCTAACTTCATCGATCTGATTCACAGGCAAGTCGTTGGGTCGCTGATGCCGACCATGTTGCTGAGTCGAAGCCGCGGAATCGCCAGCGCGCAACCGGACAGGCAGCCTGCCTCGACGAAATAGTCTTACTTCAAGAGCTTCAGTGCGTCTTTTGCCAGGGACATATCCGCAACGTTGGCAACCGGCAGCACGCGTCGCTGCGCTTTGAATTCAAGGTTCACTCTCTGGACGACATTGATCTGCTCGTCCGACAGCACGAGATTGAGAGCGTAGGGTTGGTTCCGCTGAATCCAGTTCCACTGTGTTGTCGCTTGCGTCGGATCGGATATCCCTGTGAGTTTCTGGCGAGCCTTTAGAAACGCCGCTTTGGAGTTCGGCCCGGACACAAATCGATAAGCTTTCCCATAGGCAGCCAGGACGCGCACCAGCGTGTCGCGATCCTCTCGTATCGCATCGTCGGACGCATAGGTTCCCTGGTTGGTGTATTCGGGAATCTCTTTCCACAGCATGCCGTCCGGCAACACGTGTATACCAAATTTTTTCTGCTGGTCGAAGACATCGACGTCGGACAAGCCCGCATCCACAGTCTTGGCGCTAACAGACCTCACAATTTCCGCGTTGCTGCCGACGTTCCGAAATCTGACTTTGTCGACGTTGACGCCTTTCTTTTTGAGCAGGACCACTGTCATCTGATGCAAAACCGAACCTAACGAGCCGACACCGACGGACTTGCCTTCAAGATCGGACACCTTCCTGATTTCCGGCTTGGCGGAATACATCGCGAGCGAAGGCAGGTTCAAGGCACCGGCGAGTATCTTGATCTTCGCGCCCCTCTCGATGGCTGGTGTGACTTGATTGAAGCCCGACCACATGCAGATCTTGGCGTCGCCGCTGATCAGTGCGGCGACGCATTTCATGCCGTCGGATACCTGGATCACTTTCGGCTGGAAGTTGAATTCGTCGAAAAACCCCTGCGCACGAGCAACTTCATGCATCGTCAACCCTGAAACGCCCTGCGTCATCACCACATCGACCAAGCGGTTCGGCGCGGTCCGGGCGATTACCGGCACAGCCAGCATCGAAGCCGCCCAGCAGCTCGCGCTGAGTGCTTGTCGTCGAGTGATCGAGCTGGATGGCATGAATCTCCCCCGTAGTGCGATTAGCGCGGTGTCCAATACATGAACCCAAAACCTTCGCCGGTGCCGGCTTCGGTGCGATAGACCGGCACGTAGTCCACCAGGTTCATTTCAAACCCGAGCTGCGATGTGGCGACCATGACCGGCACATAGAGTTTGACCTCGGACGTGCCGGACTGATATGACCGGTTATCGATCTGCGCCAATCCTTCAAAATCATAGGACTTGAAGTATTTGAGGAAGGTCTGATCCAGCTCTTCGTCGCAAACGAAATGCGACAATCCGCCGGAGGCAATGAGCGCGACCGTTTGGTCACTCTGCCACGATTGGATGGCCTCGAACAAAGCCTTGCCGAATTGGATGCTCCGGCGCATCGAGGGCTGATTCGGTGGATAGAAAGTATTCATGATGATCGGCACGTTCGGGGGGGCTTGATCCTGCATGATCTGGCGATAGATGAAGCCATACGCATGGGGCACGATCGGGCCCGGCGGCTTCATCCAGACGTTCGTTGGCCATTTGAGGACTTCGGTCATATCAAAGCCTCCCTGTTGGAAGGCGTTAATGAGGTGAAGCGCCAGCTCAGGATGTGCCGGGTGCGTCACCGGATGGTCTGGGGCATAGACGGAACGTTGCGGCGGGCCGTTCTCGATGCTGTCGCCCGTATAAATCGCGATGGACGGTGACGTGTCGATGAAGATTTCTTTCTGGTCCTTGCCGAGGATGATCGCCACATCGGGCTTGTGCTCTTGGTAGACACGACGCAAGGTGTCGAGGGCTTGACCACAACGCTGCATGCGGGCGCGGCGTTCTTCGAGCGTGAGGAACTTTGAAAGGTCCTCCTGTGCCCTGGCCGCTGCGAGCTCAGCGAAAGTCCAGCTTCTGTTGCGGAACCACAGTGCATTGTTCTTGCGGTCTCGCTCGCCGTCTTCCAGCAGCGTTTCGGGCGCTTTGCCCAACATGCCGCTGTGAGGCACGGCCATTCCAAGCACTATCCGGGCCATGAAAATCTCCTTCGGATCGATGGTTGGGGGTCAAGCCCGTCGATCACCCGTTCAGCAAATCACTGCTCTTGCCATCAAGCGCGCAGAAGCGCGCTCGGAAATCGGTTCCGTGATCGTTGCACATCGGCACGGGGCGACCTATCAAAAGCATGTTGATCAGCATTAGATTTAGTTGAGTGAGTCGGCCCCATTCGTGCCGTGGCGCCTCGAGTCCAAATCTATATCCGTCGACATGAATCCAATCAGGCCGGCCGCGCCCCCCGTGCAAAGATCGTCCAGGTCATCAGGCATCTGTTTGACGGACTCAATGAGGGGGAATGGAAGCAATGAAGCGCAGGAAATTTTGGATTGTGGCTCCTGTGGCGATCCTGGCGGCCCAACTGGCGTCCGCAGCTCTGGCGCAAAGCTCAGAGGCCGTGACGCAGAGTTCGGAAGCCGTGACGCCGAGCGCAGACATACCGACGCCGAGCAGGAACGCCAAGAGGCAAAGCTCGAAAAAGGGCGTCATGCTGTTAAACCGGATTGGGCCCACCGTGTCCGATCTCTACATCGCCAACCCCGACGGGACAGGCGAGCAAAAGCTTCTGCAAACATCAGCCTTCGACTATCACGCTTCGTTTTCGAAAGACGGCAATTGGGTCGTCTTCACGTCGGAGCGCGACGGAGTGGGTCAGTCGAACCTCTATCGTGCACACAGGGATGGTACGGGCGTTCAGCGACTCACCAACGACCCGGCGGTCGATGACTCAGCGGTGTTTTCGCCCAACGGGTCGTGCATTGCTTTCGTGTCTACACGCGGCGGCGGCACGGCGAATATCTGGACACTCAAGATCAGCTCGGGCGCGCTGCGTAATCTCACCGGCGCGATCCAAAGCGATTCCACCAAGCCCAAGGGCTTCTTCAAGCCTTCTTGGTCGCCCGATGGCCAATGGTTGGCATTCTCGTCCGACCGCAACACTGAATGGCGTGGCCATGACGCTCCCTTTGGCTGGGAGCGCACGC
>Ga0307515_10011365_pt1 | contig 16900 bp, 18 predicted proteins | sample 17_EM_MG_FD_194513 | JGI IMG/M metagenome (GOLD analysis project Ga0307515, IMG submission 194513) | Populus trichocarpa ectomycorrhiza microbial communities from riparian zone in the Pacific Northwest, United States - 17_EM | ecosystem: Host-associated > Plants > Roots > Unclassified | place... | reverse complement strand
TTGATATTCTATCCATACCAGCAATGTCAGCTGGAGTGGAAAGACTCTTTTCACAGTGCAAAATAATGCTCACAGACAGGCGAAATAGACTACAAATTGATTCCCTACAGGCTGTGGAATGTCTCAAAGCATGGGATAGACTTCAACTGGGTCTTCCAGAGATAGTAGTGACTGAAGCACTGATGGATGTCATGGATGAAGAAGATCAACCAGATGTAGAACGGCCTGAGGAGGAAGATATGTATTTGGAAATCATGTAACTGTTCTGCAATTTTGGAAGCATCATCCCAACATACATGTCATTTAGTTTCATTGGGTATGGTTGGGTTTCTCAGGGTGCTGATGGCTAGCAGTCAGCAGGTGGGTTTGTTGTGATTGCTCGCAGCGGGTGGCTATGAAGTGACGTTGTATGTGGGTTAGGATTGCAGGGATTACTGTCTCATTGCTTGAGTTTTCGATCTACTTTGAAATTGATAAAGATTGTCCAGTTTGGACTGGTCCAGACCAAGCCCGTCCAGTCCTAGACTGCCAGTCTGGGGCTTGGTCCAGTCCGACCTTCTGGTGGGACCGGACCGGACCGAGCCCTACCCCAGACCAGGTCCGTCCGGACTGGTGGAATCATTGGTTAGAACTCAAAAGTCTACCCTCCGCTTCTAACGAGATCGCTGCTATATTACATACACATACTATCACCAACATTTCTCTGCGCAGCGTATATGTTTGGCGCAACAGTCTGGATTCTAACCAAGGGGAATTCGTCGACATACTCCCTAGCCACTACAAACCTCTTTTGTATCCGCTTCTCTTCTTTCATGCTACCCCTGGATGGAGACACGATATGCACCCTAAACTAACTCAGATGAAGTACTACCGTCTACTTTTACTCCGAAATGACATACGTTTCTATTCATTGGGGAGGGTAGCCAACGAATACATCGTGGATATGTTTTCCCGTATGGAAGATGAGCGATTGGATTACAAATCTCATGGCTTGATCAACAGCGCAGAAGGAGAGATCGACATTGATTACCATTTAGGCTCAAGCTGGATTGGTTCCAGATTATGGGCTTCAGAACAAGTTTCCGATGCATTAGCCATATGTAGGGAATTTGGGAGACCGTCTCTTTTGATCACTGTCACCACAAATCATCATTGGCCCGAGATCACAGAACACCTATATCCTGGTCAAAGTGCTACTGACCAACCAACAGTTGTCGCTCGTGCTATCAAATCGCACCTTTCTTTGATGATGAAATCTATCTAGTGAGCTACTCCCACGACACCCGTATTGAGTTTTTGGCATAACTAACCTCGTTTGTAGTGCCAATTTCGGTCAATTACGTTATCAAGTAAAAGTCATCAAATTCTAGACACGTGGTTTGCCTCATGCACATATCCTCCTAAAGGTTGCACCCTAGATACTACTTATTTTACTTTGAGTTTAAAACTTCGTCTTTACGATCTTTTCCTTCCAAACGTCGGTCGTAGATACATCTTGAACTACCTCTCGAAATGATTGACACCGTTTTACAAGCCGAACTTCCCAGCTCCGAAGAAAACCCTTCCCTCCGGGAAAAGATCCTGAAAAATAACATGCACCGAGAAGATCACCTTTCCTCTCCCAATAACCGTTGCTACGTGAAAGGTCAATGTCAATGCAGTCATCCGAATCCTTTGCAGCGAACTACAGCACTAGACGAATCTGGCAGAGTGATCTATAGATGTCGTATAGAGAAAGACAGGATGGTCGTTTCGTATATGCCTTTCCCAATGGAACTTATGGATCGTCATGTTAACGTAGATGTCACCTTTACTGTTAGCATCATTATGTATCTGTATAAATATCTCTTCAATGGACCCGACACCACTCAAGACACGATTGATGACCCCGGAAAGGACGATGTGGATGAGATCAAGGACTTTATCAACGCATGTTATGTCAGCGCTTCTGAAGCTGCCTGGAGAATATTCAACTTCGAAATTATGAGGAAGTTTCCCACCATCAGCAGCCTTCCTGTACACTTGCCTGGCCAAAATTTTCACCAAATGCCTCAACGAAACGGAACTGCATCTACCGCATCTAAATTGTTGAGATCTTTTGCACGTCCAAACATTCCTCTGTTTACCGCACTAAAATACACCGGCTGCTACGCCAAATACATACACAATCCTTTCCCGTGAGATGGAATATTTCCTGGCGATCAGTGGTTAGAAACTCCTTCATCTGATTTCAGTGTGCCTGAACTCATCTCAGCTCGCATTCGAGATGATAGTGTGGTCAGACTGGTTTTCGTTTCTCTTCAGAAAAGTGAACTTTTCCATTTACGAACTCTACTGTTACACATACCGGCATACAGTTACAAAGAACTTCGAACGGTAAACAGCATCACATATTACACCTTTCAGGGAACCGCTACAACGTTTGGCTTATTTGTCGACATCGCCGATGCTGAACTTTGTTTACAAGAAGCTATATCCCAGTATTATGCTCCTTACCATTTGGGTTTTCTCTATGCTCAACTTATAGTTGACATCCCCGCACCTGCCCTTGATCTATGGAACAAAAACAAGGATGAGCTTTCCGCTGACCACGTCCAACGTTTTCCGGACATTTGACATGCAAACCTACAATCTTTGCGTGATATACAAACGCTTCTCGCAACACGTGGTACCAGTCTAGACAACATCCATCTTGCTGACCCCGGCCAACATATTCACGAAGTTCAGAGTGAACATGAAACTTTTAGGCTTAGATCCGACGATTTAGCAGTCACAGCAAACAATATGTATACCTCTATGAATGCTCAGCAATGTGCTGTATTTCAAACAATATACACCACAATTACTGATCCTCAGCGGCAAAATACGGTTTTCTACCTTGATGGCAAAGCTGGTCGTGGCCAATCTTTTGTTGGTTTAGCTCTATGTTGAAAGCTTCAATCCGAATGTCATATTCCGGTAATTGCTGGTACTACTGCACTGAGTGTGACCATGTACGAGACAGGACGGACTGCTCCTTCAGCTTTCGGGATTCCAGTGAATCAAGTTCGTCTCTCCACCCTTTTTTCTTGTCTTGGCTGACAACTTCACCAGAATAACTCTGAAATTCATTCGAATATTAAACCCAACTCTCAGCGCGCACTCTACCCTGCTGTTGCTGATCCCATCATTTGGGAAGAGATGCCCATGGCTCACAGATCTAGTTTAGAGTGTGTTGACGAATTATTAAAGGGAATTACTGGACACAATTCCCCTTTTGGCGGTGAAATTGTCTTACGAATCAGCGACTTTTGCCAAGTAGCTCCAGTCTTCCGTTTTGCCAGGAAAACCGAAATCATGGACAAGTCCATAGTTTTGTGTCCTCTGTGGTATTCGCTTTCACTGCTCCGTTTATACGAACCCATTCGTAACGCTTCTGATCCTGAATATGCCCAATGGGTTGACACCATCGGCCACAGAACTGTGAGAATTGATGAAGGTGATATATCGCTCGATAAGATTGCTGATGTTGATAATATCGACGACGCCATCACTTTCCTATATCCCTCTGAAACGTTGCCAAATCCTGAACGATGCATACTCAATTCTTTTCTAAGTCCTCTCAACTTGTACGTTGCCATCTTCAACATAACTTTGCTCAACGGTCTACCAAACGAACAAGGTCTTCCACACCTCCACTCATCTCTATTTACTCTTCTAACTTCTTTCGGTGACATATTACAGTTTCGATTCGATCAAAGCGGAACAAAGAAGTCTGCCAATAGACCATTCTGCAGCTACAATGGACTCTCTCGCTCTTGAACGAGAAAATGGAGTCCCTGCCCACGAACTCAAGTTGAAACAAGGTTGTATATCTACCATCATCAGGAATATTGACATCAACGAGGGTCTGGTCAAAAATCGACGAGTATTGGTCGAACGTTTATACGAAAAATTCTTTCAGATTCATCTGTTTGACTCTTCTTCACACCGTCTTACTTTCTATATACCTCGCATAACTTTTGAGTTCCAGCCTATTAACGGCCCTAGGACTATCCAACGTCGTCAATTTCCTCTACAATTGGCTTATGCTACTACATTCAATAGTTGTCAAGGTCTAACACTGGATAAAGTTGTCTTGGACCTCCATTCAAACGTTTTCTCACATGGTCAACTCTACTTCAGCGTATCCCGCCTTCGACAGAGAGACGCATGTCGTAAGCTTATGATTGAAGACAATGACACATGGGAGACTAAAAATGTTGTATATCGAGAACTGTTGATGTGTGGTTAAGTACTTATGGAATTATGAAGAAATGTGTTTTTTGACCTTAAATCCTGATATTTGTTCATTATGCCAAATCACTACTATAGTTCACCAGCCATGATGGTCGAGTAGTATAACACTGTGATTACTACCGATATTACCTCTGATTCCACTGCAGCGGGATTTACACTCTTCCGGCCGGTCCTGAGGACCTCAAATTAAATATGAGTGTTTACGATCACGTGATTGGCGAAACGTTGTTGTCGTCATCTTGTTCCTTGCTCTTGGTCGCATACTGCTAGCACAATCATCTATCTTACTAAGTCCCTTGTTCCGACCGACTGTGGTTCAAACCACACCTAAGGCGGCAACGGCATCTCCAGTGCTAGTATATCGAGATAGATACGGGGTGTCATCATATGCAGTCACCACAAAGCATTCTCATTGGTAGACTAGTGGTATGTACCTCATTGTACCAGGCATCACTGTGCAAATCAAAAATTTCCCTCCAACTTAAGTACACAAGTTTTGGTCCGATCACAAAGTGTTCTATACATGAAATGTGCATAACTATCCATACTTTCTCCTCACTCTCTCCAATGTATGATATCTACAATATTGGTTGTGTTGCTTTTGATTTCGCAGAAAACAGTACTAAAAATGGACCATCTCACACAACACAACAATGAATATCGGAGAAACTGTACATTGGAGACAAGGAGGTGAAAGCAAGCATAGTTATGAACATTTCATGTATAGAATACTTTGTGATGAGACCAAAACTCATGCACTTAATTGGGAGGGAAGTTTCAGATTTCGCGATTTTTGGTGCCTCACCTGAGGTATTATTTGCTTAGCCTTGCTTCACTAGCTTGGCCTTGCTACCCTTGCTCAGCCTGCACTTATGCAGCCTTCCTACACTTGCTCAGTATAGAGTGTATAATTGTTGCAGGTTTGCTGGGTAACCTGTTTTGAATATATATGTTGGCTAACTTCAGAAAATAGACATTGTATACTATTCAACATACAACTTGGATATAAAGCGGTGGTATGTAATTCAAGTTCAACTCAGTATCAATGTATACACCAGGAAATATAACCTTACATCTCATGTAACATATAGAGGAGCTGCTGTCAGAATGCTAATTCATCGCATATCGTTCAGATGGCACTATATGGTCCTTTGGATCTATACAATGACTGGATTACTATATTAAACAGTTGCATTTGTGTGCTGAATACTATACATCATACATCAGCAAAATGTATTTTAGACGCTGAAAGTCTCCAGGAGTGTCTGAGAGGATGTGGAGTCCAAACTTAGATGCGTCAATTTCAGGAGAGTATCAGACCTTACGAGGGCATTGCAGCCGGCGTTCAGAGTAACTGATATCTCTGATGACTGGTACAGGAGTACGATGGGAGTGATTGTGATGAGTGTGGGACCACCTCGGAGCGCCGGAGAGAACTTTGGGTGCACCTGGGAGCACCGGCGACATGCCTGGGTGTGCCGGGGACAAGTCTGGGTGGGCTGGCGACAAGCCTCGGAGTGCCGGCAACACGTCTGGGAGCACCTCGAACCACAGAGGAGCAGTCTGGGAAAAACGACATCTTCTTTGGGAACGCCGCTGTTGCGCCTGGAAATCATAGCTACTACTTATCATTCAACGATTGTTAAAACTCATGTATTCAGTTTGTATTCTCCTCTATGTATGTAGGCATGTATGTATCTATATTGCTACCCATCTACACAGGGTATATCTGGACTGGCTGCAGGTGGCGTTTGAGAACAATTCGAGGTGCAACTGAAAATCACGATCGAGTGAACTCAGAGAAAAACTCCCAGGCCATGATCAAGCCAGTTTGGAGATTCAGTTGAAGGCGGTAATTGAGCTTATTTGGAGATACACTTGGAAGCCGTGATCGAGCGAGTTTGGAGATATGCATGTGGAGGCCGCGATGGAGCCAGTTTGGAGGCCATAATCGAGCGAGTTTTCAGATACCCTTGGAGGCCGCAATCGAGCGAGTTTGGAGACCTTAATCATGCAAGTTTGGAGAGGCACTCAGAGGCCATGATGGAGCGAACTTGGAGGCCGTAATCGAGCTAGTTTGGACGAGTACTTGGGGGCTGCTGATGGATGCCGCGCCTGGTGCTGAGACTCATTTCATCAGTTAACTCGCAACCGTGGGACTGTGACAAGGTGAATTTACCTTTGAGCTCTCATGCAGAGCTGGATTGATGGCAGTCGATCGTGTAGGGTGGCACGCCAGAAACTTAATCTACATGCAGCGGTCAACTCATAATCATGAGAGTGAAGGTAAGAAAAACTATCTTGGGTGGATGCTGTACTCGGTGTATGCTGTACTCTTGGTGTATGCTGTACTTGGTCTATACTGGACTCGGTGTACGTTGTACTCAGTATATGCTGTACTCAGTGTTAACTCATGAACACGGCATGGAGAGATAGCAAAGGATGACTTAACTTTGTGTTCTGCAATGATGGTAGAGTGGTGTACGAGAAAGAGAGGAATGGTGAATTAAGATGAGAACGATGTGCGCGAGCGGATTTGAGAAATCTGGGTTACAACTTGCCTGATTGGGTTGGGAAGACCTCAAATCGGTGTAATTCCATGCCAGATCGAGACTCATACCTGCCGTATCGGGGATGGTAAATCGACTTGCACACCAAATTCTGTAAGTCCCAGTTTCTCCTAATGATTTGCCCCATCTTTTCTCATCTCTCTCCTTCTTGTCCTCAACTCTACTGTCACTTAAGAACACAAAGTTAAGTCATCCCTCTCTATCTCTCCATCCCATGATAAAGAGTTGACACTGAGTACATCATACACCGAGTCAGCATACACTGAGTACAGCATCATCCTATGATCGACTGTCTCCTGCTCCCAGCCAGTTTCTCAGCTCTCAGCGGACCTCTTTGTACTCAACTCTCTACATTCCCACAATTACGAGTTAACCAATGAATAGAGTCTCAGCTTCCATCGCACATACCTCCCGATCTAGTGCCTCCAGATTCACTGCCTCCAGCTTCACTGCGTCCAGATTGACCACCTTCAGATCAATTGCTTCCAGATCAACCGCCTCCAAGTACCCCAATCTTGTTTGATCATGGCCTCCAAGTCTATCTCCCAACGACCTCAATTACGGCTTCCAAGTGCATCTCTGCATTCACTCGATCTTGGCCTTTAAGTGCATCTCCAAACTCGCCCAATCACGGCCTCCAAGTGCATCTCGGCGTTCACTCGATCCCAATCTCCCAGTGCATCTGCAATCACGCTTTATGCCGGCCTCCGAGTACATCCTCAAGGAGCGACGGTGCGCCTACGGACATATAGGGGTAATGAAGGTGGACAGAGTGACGGGGAGTATATATTCGGCAGACAGTGGAGTACATAGACATCATCTCATTTCCATCCCATCTCATCATACAATGAAAATACACCATCTATCTTTCCCAACTGTCAGTGTCATTCGCACTGTCTGAGATTTCGTGGATCGTCAACACCGGGTAGTATCATATCTTGTAACCTGATTCTGACCCTCCTGGAAGCAGAACTGCTCTTTCTCAAGAATTCCATTTCGATGCTCCATGGGCGTGTCCAGGTGCTCCTCCGATCATGCTCGAGTACGATCTGCTGCTAGATTGACCCTGTGTATATATAGAGAGACTCAAATAATGCATGCCATATTATGATGTAGCAAATCTTGGGACTGTAACGAAGATTAATATGATAAGACGAAATGCGTTATGGTTATGTAAGAACTGCTGCTGTCAGAATGCGGCACCAAGTCTTCCACAGAAGCTGTGCAGCAGTCTCGGCTGCTCTCAAAGTATCCCGCAGAGCTGTGCAGCAGTCTCAGCTTCTCTTGACGTCTCCTGCAGAGTTGCGCACAGGTCTCAGGAGCTCCAAAACGTCACTATTCTATGAGTCAAATCTTGTAGCATCCTGAATGCACCTCCATACCTGCAGGTGCTTTCAGGAGCACCTGAGAATGCTCTTGCAGAGTATGAGAGCACTTTGCTTAGCTCCAGGGGGGTCTGGGAGCATCTAGAAGTACTTAGAAGCACTGCTGAGGTGGCCCGGAGTGTCTGGGAGAATTGCGTGTTGCTTCCGGACTGATTTACATTTTGCTGATGTATGCAATACAACAAATTTGAAACGAAGCTGCCAGAGGCACTTTATTGTACACTTCCAAGTACAGTGTGAAGTGAGCTTCTAATTGAACATGATTGGATATACCTAGCCTACTTGATCGTACGCTGTAGTGGGACAATCAATTCCTCACCACCACCACCTCTTAGTTAGGGAGGGGGCAGTAGACTGGAGCATATTCAGATACAAGAATACACAACATTAATTGAGCAATGGGGAGTATATTTTTGGAAGACCCTGGGTAGACAGATATCATCTTATCATTGTAAAATAAAATACACACTGTGTTCTCCCCTGCTCTTCAATCCACTCACTCTTTCAATTCTTTAATCAATCGAAGTAATCTGTTTAGTTCATCATAGTACGGTAGTATATCAAACCCTGTCTTTCTATTCCTACGCTCCTCAAGCCAGAACCACTCCATCTCATTAGTTTTATTTGTATGCTGCAGTGTGTCAGGTGAAATGTTGATAATGGATTCTCTGTCTTCTAGCTCCACTATTTCACCTCAACACACCAATTTGCTTTTGATATCGCACTGCCATCATGGGAGAAATGACCCTATGGGAGATATAACACATTGCGAAGCTGTGTCTAGGATGGTAAGTCATACAACTTTGACCCAGTGCCAAATAAGTTTCTATGGACCTATGAATCAAATGGATTAGTCCCATATACATGTGATCATGTACACTAATACTATACATCATGCAGCATTCAGCAACACTGTGAAATACACATTATTGTACACTCCCTTATTGGCTCCCACGTTGCACTTAACACAATCCCCAGAACACGCTCTCAAGTATATTCCCAGTTGCACTTTATGACACTCTCTCACTCTGCTTTACTATATTCTCCCAAGTATGCTCTCACAACACCCTCAAGTACACTCCCAGTTGCACTTTATGACACTCTCTCACCCTGCTTTACTATATTCTCCGAAGTATGCTCTCACAACACCCTCAAGTACACTCCCAATTGCACTCAATGAAATGTTTAGCCAACTTGACTATATGCTTCAATGTAAGCTTTGAAGACAGTCCCAAGAATGCTCCACTTACACTTCCAAGTACACTATGAAGAAGCAAGACACTTCCAATCCCACTTGACTGTCTGCTCTCAAGTATGCTCCTGAGTGCTCAATCCAGAGATTTGCCAAAATGTAGACACCAGGCACCTGGTGGTGGGTGGTTGGTATTGGGTGGCAGTGGACAAAATTATAACATCAGTCGACTACACAGTCCAAATCAGATTTTTGAATATGGCCACTATGACAAGATCACAACATTGCTCATGATTATGGTACTCACGACTGCAGTCTAAAATCTGAAGGAAAGGTGGATGATTGGATTGTGGGGAGAATAGATCTCCGACTCTGATCGTTCAGCAGAATCACCAGCCTGTGTCTTACCAAAGCTGCATAGAGTTGTGTGTATTCGGTCAGAGGCTGATGGAAAAGGATCAACATTGTCAGAATTACAATGGTGATGATGCCATTCGAAATGATGCCAATGGTAATGATGCCAATGGTAATGATGCCAATGGTAATGACGCCAATGGTAATAATATTGATGGTGCTGATGGCAATGGTGACAATAGCGATGGTAATAATTAGGCCGATGATGATGGCAATGGTGACGATGGTGATATTGGAAATGGCAATCGTAACAATGGCAATGGTGACAATAGTGATTGCAATGAGGGTGATGGTACTAACAGCAATTGTGATGATGGTAAAGGTGCTGATCAGGATAGTGCTGATGGAGATGGTGATAATGACAGCGGTGATGGTGAAGGTAATGATGATTATAGTACCCAAAGATCTTAGACAGATAGACTGACTATGTCAACGTTAGCATCAAATCGTCCACAAACCTTGAGTCATATATTAGCGAAATTTTCCACAAATATAAAGCATTCCCTTGGCCAAAGTTTCCAGAAACTCTAAGATAGCCATTGGCCCAAAGCTTCCCATGGGAAACTCTACTCCACCCAATGTGTGGCTCTCTCAAATGTGGCTTTCTTAAACAGGCTATCAAGTAAGGTTTCAAGCAGGCTCTAGAGTAGGCTTTCATCAAACAGTGGACTCTCAGGTGAACTCCCAGCAATAGTGTTTACAGCACCCGTATAACAGTAATGTTGGTAGGCAGTCAAGACAGGTATAGGTGCAACTCTGGCCTGCAGCCATATATGATTCCATAGGCCAACACCCACATTCCAGTAAATCAAATATTGATGACTGTGTTGCTGCAGGTCGTATTGCTGGCTACAGGCAGCATGCAATCAGCTGTGTGTATGTGTACATATGTGTATCGCAGCCTATGATCAATTTGCACTTTTGCTGGTGTTCCATGTTTTACCATATACAAACTTGCTCAATTACTACATTAACTACATATACTGATAGCAGTGCAAATGAACTGTTGACAATATTTGTATTGTATGAGTGGTGGCCACAATTGCAGCTACAACTCGATCTGAACTGTTCTCTGCAGAGGCCAATGCCCAATACTTGACACTGAGTCAATGATATGCAAACTAGAAACAGTATTATAGAAGTGTGGGGGCAGGTAGATAAATATTAAAGTTGCTGCTTGCCTGACTCCTACTACTCCTTACCCCATATATATCCTCCTCTCCACTTCTTACTGTTTCAGCTATGTTTGAAGCCAAACAGAAGCTCTGGTTGGAAGGTGGTTGAAGGCAATGTATTGCAATTAACTTTATCTCCACCAGGGTGGTGAAGCTGTCTCCAGTACTAGTATACGCATATAGATACAGGGTGTCATCATATGCAGTCACCACAAAGCATTCTCATTGGTTGACTGGTGGTATGTACCTACCTTATCACACCAGGCATCACTCTCCAAATCCACAATTTCCCTCCCAATTAAGCCCACAAGTTTTGGTTCGATCACAAAGTGTTCTATACATGCAATGTGCACAACTATCCATACTTTCACTTCCCTGTCTCCAATTTATGATATCTCCAATATAGGTTGTGTTGCTTTAGATTTAGCTGAAAACAATGCTAAAAATGGATCATTTTGCTCAACAGAACAATGAATATTGGAGATATTGTAAATTAGAGACAGGGAGGTGAAATTATCCATAGTTATACACATTTCATGCATAGAATACATTGTGATCAGACAAAAACTCATGAACTTAATTGGGGGGGAAATTGTGGATTTCGCGATTTTTGGAGCCTGACCATACATATTGCTTGCTCAGCCCTGCTATACATGCTTGGCCTTGCTACCCTTGCCCAGCCTGCTGCACTACTCAGCCTGACTGGACATACTCAGCCTGCCTACACTTGCTCAGTATAGAGTGCATGTCAGCTGGGTAACCCATTTTGTGTATATATGTTGGCTAGCTCTGAAGAAGAGACATTATATAGTTTTCATATTACAACTTGATAATCACAATGTACATGATGTTATGCCATACATACCTTACAAAGGAGCTGTGTTAAAGTGTAAAGACACAGATGCCCACACATACCAATGTATGGGAATAGGTAGTATATGGTTGCAAACATAGACTCCAGTGATCATTTGGTAAGTTGAATACTCAAGTATTCAGTCCAGATCTAAGTGCCCTTGTGGCGACCGGTATACGCTGGCGCTTTCCAGGCCTTAAGTCATGTGTCACCATCACATTCAGATGTTAATCTGTAGTGAATTAATGGCATAACATCATAACGTCATATAGACCTGCAGAATGACTTGATTACTGTAATTTGCATGCAATTATGTGCATTTAATACTATATATCATGCTGTATTCAGCAAACAGGAAATGAATCTGACAAATAAACTCCATTGAATACTCTGAAGTCTGCTCTAAATAATCCCTGCTGTCTACTTTACTTGCACTCCATAGTAAGGTTCCTACATGCTTTCAAGTAAACTCCTTGGTGTGTTCTTAATGACATCATGGATGTACATTCCAGAGTGATTCCAATCTCACACAATGGCAGACGTCTGGAAACAGTCATTTCACCGCATGTAATTTACCATAAGTTATATAACCTCCGGTATTCTCTTGTAACAGCCATAATGGCGGAAAATGGAATTTGGCCCAGAGCCATTCTATGTAATGCAGATGATACACGAGTAATACACGGTAAGCTTACAGTAGTATTTCTACATCACCAGTTGCCCTTGGTATACTAACTAAGTACTGTCGGGGCGATAGCGAGAGTGTTCGTGCACGAGATGGTGTAATCAAGTATGCTAGATCTGCACTATTGATCATTTGTCTGAGGCTGCATGTGCAATCGCACTGTCTGGTCAGAACTCACGGACAGTTATCAGAGTAGTCGCCGTGACCTTGTCAGAGGCTCCACATGCCGTTGCCCTGGTCTTGTCAGAGCCCATTGTCAGTTGTCAGAGTCTGCACGTATAGTCGCTGTGATTGTGTCAGAGGATTCCCATGCTATCGCCCAGGTCTTGTCAGAGCCCACAGTCAGTTGTCAGAGTGTGCACATATAGTGGCTGTGATGTTGTCAGCGCCTTCTCATGCGATCAACCCGGTCATGGCAAAGCCCACTGTCTGTTGTCAGAGTCCACACGTATGGTTGCCACAATCTTGTGGGAGGATTCTCATGATATTGCCCAGGTCTTGTCAGAGCCTACTGGAAAATGTCAGAGTGCCCAAGTATACTGGCCGTGATCTTTGTCAGGACTCACAGTCGATTATCTGAATCTAGACATGTGTCCCACCGATTGCCATTCTGATTATGATTGTAGAACCATTTATGCATGGATTGAATCAGTTAGTTTTCCATCAATTATATTCCAATAATGAACCATCAAACTGATATATATTATATCCATGAGCAGCTACACGTCCACATCGTTGATTACGATCTCCGGATCCCACAGTGTGCCGGCTGGTGCTTTCTGATCTCGACCATTGATTGTGTCGATCCTGTCCATATGTATAGCGAAGATGTTCTTTTGCATCTCTAGTGGGATACTTTCCCATTGTTCGAATAAATAACTATATGTACCTACTAAAATGTCTGATACGTGTGAACATAACGGTGTTCTGCATATTCCTGTATGTATGTAACGGCACGCCTGCACGTGACGTGTCCAGGGCCGGGTAATACCCGCTTTATATAGTCGGCTCGCCACGAGCCTTAGATCTCTAGCGATAATCTTACCTTTATACTACTCTACAATATTGACATCCACGTTTGCAACCGTATCTACTGATGTAACTTCATACGAGGCCATACACGGGGGTATGCCTTTACAGCTTCACATCAGAGCCCGACCTTCCAGAATGACTCCTGATTTTAAGGCGATTCGGTGCGGTTGTATCTCATCCAAGGTTGCATATAAGGTTTTGTGGACTCCACTGCCGCAGCGAGTGGATTGCCGGTTTGCCTTTCGGCTTTCGCAGACTTCCTTTCAGAGCCACGGCGCTGATTATAGGTGGCACGGCTGCCTCCACTGGGCTTATTGGACTTGACAGATTTTGAATTCCCGGGATCGGGATTGTTGGAATTATTGGAATTGGCGGAAGTGCTTTCCGCAGGTTCGGAGATGAATGGTCGGAAGTTGCATTTCTTATCGCCGCCATTCTGAGACTCTCCCAATTGCCTTTGTTGTTTTCGCTGTCCTCCGGGCTTCTTCGAGGTTGCTAGAGCTGTATGTATACACGATGCGCTGACTCGCAATCGGCTGTTGACTTCGCCTTCGGTTCTCGGTATTGCCGATTCCGGGGTAAGATCGCGTCATTGATTGTAGGTTCTCCGACTGATGATCGCGCTCCATTGACTTGTAGGAATGGTGATCGATTTCTCTCGATCGTATTCGGTTTCTCTCATTGGCCGGATCGAATAGTCGCGGCCTGCAGTCGTGATAATTGTCCTCATCGCCGGTGACACGGCTCGTGCGAGAGTAGGTCTCTGAACTCTTCTCCGCTGCCATCAGGGTGCTCAATTGAATGATGAAACGATCAATATCCGTGCTTGCAGTAATCATGCTTCGATATGTCATTTTTTAAGGCTGTAATCTCAATTGTTGACATTATGATGTGGCGCGTTTAGGGGTATGGCGATCGTGTAGACTTCGTCAATGGGTGCTCAATGCAGCTGTCGGTATCTGAACTCGTCTCAATCGACCGTATGCAATTGATTCTTTCGACCTTTGGTGCAATTCGGAGTCGATTCTGGCGAACTCGTATGCGACAGGTCGAATAGGGGTAAAACTCGTGAATCCCATGAGCGAAACGTATCCGTTTACTGAAAAGCGATAATAGTGTAAGGGCACGTACGCCAGCGTTCGGCCTTATAGGCATACGTATGGTAATTATGGTATACGGTGGCAAACGTGGACTCGAGTGATAGTAAATAGGTGTATATGTAAGATTATCGCTAGAGATCTAAGTCTCGTGGCGAGCTGACTATATAGAATGGCCGTTACCCGGACCTAGGTCACGTGCCGCCGTTACAGACAGATTGCAGATGCAAGGAGGCTTGATAAGTACACCGAATTGAGGTTAATGGATGCAGAGACAATTGCGAGTCGATTCTCGAGGCCAACTGGCCAGGAGACGCGTCAGCGACCAAGTCAATCGAAGTCCATTTCAACGGATTCATACGAGAACCCCAAAGCTATCAATTGCAGCATCGATGAGATTTGATAAGTTACCTTCCAATTGAGTCAATTGACGATCACAGGGACGATTCCATAGCCCATACGCCACAGAGAGTCGCGTCACCGGCTATGCCGAAGCCGGTCCTACTTCAATTCACTTTGGATGATGGCCAATTGACGATGAACGGGCACATAACTCGAACGAAGTGCACCTACGGAGGATCTGGGCGGATTTATGCGATACGCACAATTCACATCTAGCGATGCCCCCGATGGCAGTTCCAATTGCGATTACCTTCTACACGACTCGATAGAGTCATCTACGTTACGGATTCTGTTAGGAGTTTTCCGCAGAGGCTACGGAAGTATGACAAGGCTATATACGGTCAGCGAGTTAATGAATCAACTATGATTACTGATATGATAACCGATACGATTACCGAAATGACTACCGGTATCATGGTCTACCGACGGGCAGAGTTCAAGATAGCAGAGCAGCAATCACAGATCGTGTGGCTGCTCCGTAAGGGAAGTATAGTAACCCATAAATGTTCTAAAGTGGCTAGCAGATACAATTCGCAATTACCATGGACAATTGGCACCTGATTGGTCGACCGAATCGGATCGTTGCGAGGAGAGAGAGCCATCTGCGCCAACTCTATTCACTTTCATCAAACATACCCCAACGAGCGAATACGGATGTGCCCATACGATGGCATACGAAGAGGGTTTTAGTATTGCAATGGAGATTTTTATTTTGTAGCCGGGATTCTAAGGATCCACGGGGCTACCGGAGGATGGACCGTCTGGGCACTCTCAGGAGACCAGCAGATTCCGTATGTATTACACGCGCGCGGAGATTCAATTGATGTGTCGTATCCCTACGTGGGAATGGACAGTATTTGGTTGTCAGACAGTCCCAATTGGGTGTGACAAGTATGTGATTCGCTCAGTGAGCTTATTCGTACAACATGATGACAGCCGCGGTGGACCCACTGCGAGCTGAGTGTGGGTTACCTGGTACATGTCCAGGAATCCTAGCGTCGACTTGCAAAGCATTTGACTTTTGGCTCTGCAACCCCAGGGTGAGCGGAAGAGGTGGCAGTGGACCGGGCAGGCCATCAGGCATGCCCCGGGAATGTACCTGGATCACCGCTAGGGTGGAGGCGCGTTCCGAAGGTGGCTGTACTTCAAATATTCAAATACTTGTAGCTACTGCTATTGACAATCAACTGGCCAGTGAGGAGGTCGTTTGGACGTTCTTCCTAAGAGTGGGAGTTCATATACGGCTGCTGGGAGTGACCGTGGAAAGCATCTCTAGTGGTGAGATAGGCACCAGGCACTGGACGGGCGAGCAGGGAGCAGCGGCGGTAGAAGCGGCAGAAGAGCGTCCAGGAGGGAACCTTGAATAACTGCTACCGGCACGCCGAGACACGAAGGGAGTACTGGACGGCGGGGCTTGGCTCTTCCATGGGTGAACGGTTTTAAATCCGGGCACCTGGATAATCCTCCCTACTGCTCCATATATATCTATTATGAATTGAGAACTAACGTTTGCAGATGGAGCCGGTACCACGACAAGATGGTGCCTACAGACAATGGAGGACTTATCCAGCGATATACGGAGATTTCATGGAGGTTCAGCAAAGCCAAGGCGGAGACACTCCCGCCGCATTAGTCAATTGCAATCAATTTGGAGCCCGGCTGCAATTTGCCATATGGGCGGATTTACAACTTCTTGGAGTTGGGTGGAGCGATATTCACGCAATTGCGTGGATTAAGATCACGTGCTCACGCGGCCGGATCATGGATTTGGACTTAAAGATCCCATGCCATATGGACGGATCGATGAGTGGGTATTT
>Ga0307515_10011364_pt1 | contig 16900 bp, 22 predicted proteins | sample 17_EM_MG_FD_194513 | JGI IMG/M metagenome (GOLD analysis project Ga0307515, IMG submission 194513) | Populus trichocarpa ectomycorrhiza microbial communities from riparian zone in the Pacific Northwest, United States - 17_EM | ecosystem: Host-associated > Plants > Roots > Unclassified | place... | reverse complement strand
AAGTGCGCTACGGAAATGATTCGGTCATTTTTTTTTCAGTCGCAACGGAAAGGGTGTCACTTTGATGTCCAGTATCCCTCCAACCTGCCGCGAACACCGTTCGCCAACCGCTCCAAGATAGCGAGGAAAAAGAGGACAATTGATGCACCTGCAATCCCACCGGGCGACAACGGATTCAAGGACTCGAAAAAGAGGGAGTCACCCCCATTTGTGTGGAAATACGGGATCATCTGGCTGGACTGTCCTGGCGGGGTTGATAGCGGGATGGGAATCGAGCAAGAGCAGACAACGATCAGCAGCGGCACTGAGGGAAACGGGCAGAAGGGAGTTGCCGTATCGGGGTGATCCAGCCAAACAGATGTAAACAGAGATGGAGAAGGGAAAGACTCGGGAACCTCATTCATATGGCGACGGATTCCCCCTTGCGATTGGTCCTTAGCAAAGATCAACGATACCGTACACGAGTACGACCACTCCGGCGACCAGAAAATCTGGTCAATTCAGTTTGGCTGGAGTGATGGCGGATGACCGCCGGACTGGCCGTGTTCCCACAGCGGGAAGAGCACATGACCGAATGAAATGATGACAGTGAATTGGGGTACAAAAACAGCACTGGTGGCACGGGAGGGCCGGCGAGGGTGGGGTTACGTGGTCGCCGTGAAAACACTCATGTTCGTTTGCTCCCTATACGGATTTCTGGTCACGAACAAACGCCCTACGTACCTTGGAATGCAGCTTCAGAGAACAACGCTCGCACCGCAGGCCCAGATCGTCGCAGATGGGTATCAAAGAAAGCGAGGAGGGAATGTGCTGATTGCGACCTTCACCGAGCAATGGTGGGAGACGTAGGGATAGGTTTGTTGAGTACAAATGCCTCCAACCTATCCCAAAAGGAAACTGTTGTCGTTGTCGTCGTGACCCGGTCCAGTATAGAGATATTTGTGTGAGAGGGCAGCCCGCGAATCGAGAAGGAGAGCGGGGCAGTGGGGATAACGACGACGAGGAAAGGGAATGAGTAAGCAAAAAAGGCAACAGGAGAAGGCGAGCGCTCCCGGTGATGAGCTATTTTCAGCCAATCGCAGAAAGTACGTGACGGCAATCACCGAAGTCACGTGCGAGGTTAATATTATCCGTCGGCCGCTCTCCGAGTGAAAACCCGGCATTGAGATTGTCTTTGCACAGAAGTTACAAAGCCAGCTGTACCGCCAGGGATCCAGTGAGTTTGACATTTCAAAGACAGCGAGGGGATTCTGGGTGCTCGATAGTATGCAGATGGTTCACGCGAGCCGACCAAGTATAGGATGTAACCCCAGAAAAAATCTTGTCGAGCACGAACGACTTGATCCGTCCACAAAGATGGGCTCTGGTTGAAGTCGCGTGGTCTGGATTCAGAGTTTTCTGCAGTCACTCCCCACATTCATATTTAAGGTGGGTCGCATAATGCTTGCTACTTATCAGAAAGTGGGATATGGCATTCGTCGACATACCGCGTTCCCACCCCCACCTCCAACTTGTCGCCAAACGTTGATCCGCTGGCAGGGCACATGAAGCGGCCGGTCACTTGTTCTGGGCAAAGCGGGTAGTTCGGGTACGTGCACCCCAAAATTCCAATGTTGGACCATTGTGGGCGCAGGTTTGCGGGATTGTAATGAACTCCGGCAATCATCACACTAGTTCTCCCAAATCTAGTTGGTATCCTTCAACGTTGAGGTTATCCCGCTTCAATGGTGTATCCAGCTTATTGAACTACTCGGATCGAATCGATGTCCTCGCCTAAACCCGGCGTCTCTAGTCGACTGGTAGGGGCTATCGTCCTGAAACTTAGAGACACAGAGGGCGGTCATCGTCGAGTTTGTAGGATAAAAATAACACTCGACTTCCGTCTTGGCAGGAGGGCATGGGACCGACAGAACGAGCGGAAACATAGCCGGATCAAACCTGGGGCACAACGACATCTGATCGACGATCAGACGGTTGCACTGCCCCCTGGCACGTGGGCCCCTCAACCTCCTCAACAGCTCTTGGTCTCAGACCACCATCCAGCAAGAACGAGTTAACCCCGCTCTTCTTCCCTCCTCAGTCATGTCCCGAATCTCGAATTTAACGGAGTCTCTCCTCCCACAACCCCCCAGCTTCGCAAAGAAGAAACAATACGACATCCTCGATGTGCTCGGAACTGGATCCTTCGGCAAGGTTATGGTACGTCGCGATATGCGTTTGGTCTACCCGATACGCGGAAATGAATCCACCGTATCCTCTTTTGGGGTGGAATAGGCAGCAAAGTGGCGTGTACCCGCGGCTATGGTCAACACCCTACCCGGTAGTGGAGCGTCCGATACGAAAACAACGCGAACACCCACTTCCCGAACCCTGTCCATTCCCTCTCCTGGCGCTCGCAAGGACTCAAGCTCTTCGGTCATTTCCAGAGGTTCGAAGAACGCCGACGACTCCGGGGTAGTCAAGGACGTTGCGCTTAAAATAATTCCCAAAAAGAAGGTCAAGGGGAACGAAGCGGCGGTGTGGGGTGAAATGGAGGTTCTCAAGGGTCTTGATCACGGAAATATCGTTCGTGCTGTTCAACCCTCTCAAAAAATACCCCCTCACATATTCATCAGGTCAAGTTCTACGAGTGGTTCGAGTCAAGGACCAAGTACTATCTTACGTTCGAACTTGCCACGGGTGGAGAGCTCTTTGAACGGATCAGCACGCGAGGAAAGTTCACAGAGGCCGACGCGGTTTCTGTCTTACGGTAAGTTGAATGTTCACCGATGTCCGAAGCCGCGTTCAATGACCTCCTGGCCTCGCTTAGCTCGATCTTATCCGGGGTGAAATATCTACACGACAACGATATCGTTCACCGGGATTTAAAGTGCGCTATCCTCAATGTTTCTGGTGCCGGAGTACAAACCACAACTACAAACCTACAGACCCGAAAACATATTATATCGAACAAACGATCCTGAATCGGACATCGTGATAGCGGATTTTGGAATGTTCGTCTCCGGTTCTTCCGTATTGGGAACGCCGCTCATATCCCCCGACGATTCAGTGCTAAGCATCTCCACTCCTCCGAGGAGCAGTTGCATTCGATGGCCGGAAGTTTCGGTTACGTCGCCCCTGAGGTCCTCGGCAAAAAGGGGCACGGCAAGCCTGTGGATATTTGGTCAACCGGGTGCGTCCTCATCTCGCTCTGTGTGAACTCTGGAGTTTACCGCGCATTTAGTGTCATCACATATGTGTTGCTTTGCGGTTACGCTCCGTTTCGGTCCGAGGACCCGAAGGAACTGGTCCGCGAAACGATGGCTGCCAAGATTGAATTCCACGACCGGTACTGGAAAAACGTTTCTCAAGAAGGTGCGACCACCTTTTGCACCATCCTCCTCACCACTCACACATCAGCTCAAAAATATCTAGCTAAGGACTTCATTCAGTCGTTGCTGAATCCTTCCCCCACCAAACGACCAACCGCGGCCGGTGCTCTCGCTGATCACGTGCGTATTCTGTTCCCTGTCCGGCCCCTCGTGAAGCTTACGCTACACATAGTGGCTTACCATCCACACCCCGTCCACCGAGACCGATTTGCCAGGTTTGCGCGAAAACTTCAACCCACGTGCCCGCTGGAAGTCCGCCATCAACTCAACTCGGGCTCTCCTCAGGCTCCACGCCGGTGCCAGCGCTTCCAAAATCAATGGATCCAACGGCTCTATCAGACGGGAGATTCCGAGTGACGACGACGACGATGATGACGGTTTCCCCCTTCCGACATCGAGGAAATCGGGCACGTCGACTTCCAGGATCCTCGCTGGAGAGACTGGACCGCAACTGGCCGCGTTGTCTAGCAATGGCATGCAACCACCTACTGTAGACGATCAAGTGAAGGGGTCTCCGGAACCACCCACTACACAGAAACTCCCCCCGCAACCTCCCCCGGTCGAATCACTGGTCGAGGATACTTCGAGGATGTCGATACAGACGGACGATATCCCCATGCCTGGATCTTTCTTCCGGAGACACCATGCCGTTCAGGGCGACGGTGGCGAACATATCCACCTACACCGGTGGTTACCGAGGTGGCTCCAATCTAAGAGGAGTTAAATACGATTCCAGAATCAACCCCCTCGTGCATGTCTACACGGGTGCCCTGGTGGGTTATCATCGGAGTGATTTAGTGTTGATCTCAGGTGTATCTCAGTCTATTTTGTCCAAAGCTGGGGACAGTGGGAGGTATATGTGACGCGGTTTCACTTTCTTGTGCAGTTTGATTCTGGTGTATTGATCGTCCCCGATCTTTCTCACTTTCATCCCGGCGCGTTACTATCGACCGATGCCCTTGGTTTGTCGAAGGGTTCTTTACGTCTGTACTATAAGCAGTTTCCCGTGTATCTCATATTGTGCGCTTTTGTCGCGCTTTGGGGTCTAAAAATGGAACACACGTCGGAGGATCAAACCGCCCTTGAAGCGATCGGATGATGCAATGCTTCACTTAACCTTCAAGCGAGGCGGCTATGCCCGCATAGCCGTGCAGCACTCTAAAAGTATATCGGTCGGTATCTTAGAACTGTTGATGCACACAAAACGCAAGAAACGAGGGATCATTAACGATCGCGCGAGAAGGGTATCATTGAGTCTGAGGGTATCGACGAACAAGAACAAAAATTATACGACACATAGCATGTACGGACCGGAAGAAGCGAAAGGACAAACGAGAGCTACCGATAACCCAAAAAAAAAACCCCACACGAGAAGCGGTGAAAAACACCCGATCACTACCTACGTCCAGTCCCCCCGTAGAAATTTAAATCGGGTTTGTGGAACTCCGGGTCATAGGGCACCAGGTCCTCGTCGGTCGCGGGGGACCCCCAGTGGAGAATTTTTTTGCCCTTGAATGCTAGGGCTGCGGCACATGCAGGGGACGTCCTACAATGCGCGATTACACCATCCCGACGCCTAAAACTCTCCCCTTTCCTACGGCAGGTCTCCGCATCGTTCGGGCACAGATAGCCGTACCGATCCCAAAAGTGGCCGTCCCTGTGCCGCCTGACCTGCTTGAGATCGGTGTGCCAGTATAGGCAGCTCCCTACTCGGCAAAATATAGGCGTCTTGTTGCCGAGGTCAAGGACGGCCCCAGAATTACTTCCGTAGTCTTCGCTCCTGTCCGTGTTGTTGTAGACGTTGCCGTATATGTTGTTGTATATGTTGTCGTATACGTCATCGCATATGTTACCGTAGACATTGTCGTATATGTTACCGTACACGTTGTCGTAGCCACCCCCAAAGGCGTGGCTACTCAGGTAAGCTTCCGGAGCAGACTCCGGCCCAACTTCCTGGACTGCCGCTTCGGGGATGGGCTGGTCGACCAACCCCGAAACGGCATCTAATGAGAGCCCATGTTCTTGGTCCCCTCCAAGGACATCGAAGGATGCTGGGATCATCCAATGGAGGGACCTCCGTTGGCTCTAAGAGGTGACAGGGTCAGCGACAGGGCAAATTCATGTCTGATGAGAAACAAACCTCCTGCCCTCCCAACGCACCGGCCAACGAGGAGTGCTCCTGGAACCATGGGTTCCGGACAGCCTGTGTCTGTCGTCAGTATTCAAGAAATACAATAAAGGACCTGACGTGGGAGCAGAAACTCACCCAAAGGGTCGCATTGTAGGGGTCGAAGCCCTCGAAAGAACAAACATCGCAGGAAGGCTGAGACATTTTTATGGACAGGTTAATGGGTACAGAGTATTTGCAGAAGGGGTAGAAGGGAGTAGAGAGGGAGGAAGGGAAAGACTTGCGTTGAGTCCATCTCCCTCAGCGCATGTCGGTTTTTATATCCAGAGGGATGCTTCTGTGGTCGGTCGCGTGATATGCTGTTGGCCATGGGAGATGTGGCCGATCAAACGAGGTCGTGATTAACAAAGCTTACCCTCGGAAGCTTTGTGGGTTTTTGCGTCCATGGTGGTGGTAGCGGCGGCGATCCTTTCAGTTCGCCTATGCGCGCCGTGTTCACGATTCCTCGATCGGAGGGATGCGAGAGCCGGATAGACATCCGAGCGACTGATACCCTCCACCCAAAGAATTAGGCATACACCTTCTTCCATGTTCCGCCCTCTCGTTGGAGTTCAGGTGGTCGGAGAATCGGGAAGCACAACAAATCGTTGGAGAAAGGGTGGGAACAGAAAATTGGATAGAGTCGGAGGGGCTCGTTCCTCACATGGCCATCGCTTCCGACCCCCTAATTTAGCGACTGATGCGTTCATCAAAGCGCAACGCGTGGGTGGCTCTAGAAGGGAAACTGGTCAGTGCGCACACGGTCACCAGCTTGGGTATCACATTCCCACAGCGGGAATGTATCAATATCTGGAGTTGAAAGGAACACAGCCATGGGAGTTGCGTTACAAAGGTCCCAAGGGGACTTGACGCACCAGAGGGCCAGGGTCGCGAATTATTGAGTTTGAGACTCCACCTACGCCGATGAAATTCGGATTTCCTTGATTCCACGCGTGTGGGGTGTGGGTGGTTATTTGTCTACTGATGGTGCTGCGCGTGGTCGGATCAGGAATTTGGATAAACAAAAAAGAAGGAGCCGAGGATGACAGCATTGCATAGTGGGAAGAGACAGCATGGTCGAGGGCTGTTTACGTTTTCAACGTATGGCACGGGGGTCAGAGTAAATGAAACCCTATCCCCTCCACACGTCATAGACAGCAAGGGGATAGTTAGCAGAAGCGGCATGTGGCGTTACCGGAGTGGCGTGGTTACAAAGGAGAGCCAAGGTGGGGTAGGCGGACAAGGAAGGTGTCCCTACGGCCTAGGCACGTTGAAGACCAAATCTAGAGGCGTCAGGTGACAGTGACCTGGGGAGAATTGGCGTCGAGACACGTCGACGCAGACGCAGAGAGCTAGGGCAGGGTTTGGGACGGTTCTTTCAAAACAATTCTCGTGCTCGGTAATGGCGCTGGCTGAGGGTGGTATCAACGTGTTTATCATGATCCCATCAGACACCTATGCTGTAAAGTTCTGACATAATATCAGGCGACGATTCGGCGGAGGGAAAGATCGATACGCATCATCTCTGACTTTCCGGGGGGGACCTTGGTCAGTCTCCCCAGCCCATCCTCGGGTATTTAGGGAGTCACTGTGGTAGGTAGGATACACGGCGGGCGGCAGGAAAGGGAGGGGAATAAAGAACTGGGACAGAATCGTAATTGAGAACAAAGGGCGGGTACCACTCCGCCGTCTTCGACGACCATCCTCTGCACGTTTAGTCAGGCCACCTTCTCAGCCTCAGACCCTCATCTTGCTTGGCACCCATGCGACCTCGACGAAAATCTGAGCCTTCCTCACATTCCAGGCGGAGATACTGACTGAGACCTGCATGCCTGTTCTCTGGAACGATTGAGTTCCTCGCGAAACACCGGGGAGGGTTGAAGTGACTCCTCTCCCTCCGTCTGAATAGCCTCACCCTTCGCTCCCCAGAGGCCGCCCCGAACAACCTACGGATCCCGTCAGTTCTGCAATTTCTCCACGATGGGACAACTTTCATCTCCTCCTTAACGGTAGACACCACGCACCACCACTGGCTTGCGATCTGGATCGTTACTGTTACCGGCTCGCTCCCCCTCACGAATCGTGACGGCCTCTCGGAACAGCTCACTCAATCCAACCGATCAGTTAGAAGATGGGTTCCATCCCCTGGAAGATGATGCTTTGGAGATATGCACAGTGCCTGAAGTTGCCTGTGACGTGAAGAGAGTGTGTGTTCTATGTAGTCTTCATTTATTCTGTACCTTATCTAACGGCTTCGTAGGTCGCGACTGACCGCGACGACCGCATCCTCCTTGCGAGTTCCTCCGTATTCCATCCCCTCCGTGAGCAGGGGCAAAATATAAAACACACCGAATTTCTTACCTCCTATGGGGACCCAGGCAACGAAATAAACCCAGCCACCAACGTGTTCCTGAGTCGCGATCCGAGTCGGTTCGGTTCACTATACCTCGGTTCGATTTTTATTTGCTGATCGAACCGCGTTGCCGCCCGGAATTCCGAGACGCGATCGACACCAACCCACCTCCGCTAAGACCACAGGTCACCCGCAATCCGTCTCTACCATGCCGACCCCATACGAAAAAGGACGCGCAGAGAATATCAAGAGAAACAGGGAACTACTGCTGAGCCTTGGACTCGATGAACTGAAGGCGTATGTCCCCCCGAAGGCCGTGAAGAAGGACGCGGATCCCGTGGCGAAGTCGCGTAAACGCAAGTCACCACCCCTTCAAGACACGAAAGATGAAGACGAATCAGAGGCCAAGGTGGCGAAAACGCGTGTCGCGCAAGATATTAAGAACACATCTGGAGTACGGAGGAGCGGTAGGAATACCGGGAAGATTGTGGACTACAAGAGTGAGGTGGTTACGAACCTCCCTGAACTTATCTCTGCCGCCGCGAGGAGTGCAAACAGTAGTGAAGGCAAGAGCAACTTGGAACGTCGTCATAACCCGTATGTGGAATTATATCGTCGTCATCGAATTGTTAACCGTATGGTATGCTGTAGGAAACAGTACGGCCACATCCCTGACGTCGAGGTTGGTCAATGGTGGCCAACCAGGTGCGTCGCGTTCACATTCATATAGATCGCGTATTGAGCGTATCTGCTACAGGGAAGCGTGCAGCGCTGACTCCATTCATGCGTGAGCGGGGGATGGATCCCTCTTCGTTAGGTGTGTTGCTAATCTCTAATCTTCTAGGCCGTGGGTCGCCGGAATTGCTCCAGGAAAAGGCGGAGCTTTCTCGGTCTGCCTCTCTGGTGGATACGAAGATGATGTTGACGAGGGTTATGCGTTGTAAGTACTCCTCGGTATCCCGTAATTCTCTTTCATCTGATGAACACCAAACCACAGTACATATACCGGTTCGGGTGGCAGGGACCTAAAGGGGACAAAAACCGCGCCCAAGAACGTACGTTTTTTCTCCTCACCCCTACCCCAGCTATATGTCACTGATAAACCTGTGTGTAGTTGAGGACCGCTCCGCAGTCATCTGACCAGACTTTCGAAAACAATTTCAACAAAGCTCTCAAGGTTAGCGGTGCTTTACGATGCTCTCCGATTCAACTCACGCTTTTCGTGAACCCCAGAACTCCGTTGATACGAAGAATCCGGTTCGTGTCGTCCGCGGTTTCAAGAACCGTTCTGAGTATGGTCCTGAGGAAGGGTCAGTCAAAGCTGTTGCTTGCGTTCGATGCTGTGCTCCCACTGATATGGTCACCTATACTGTCATCTAGGTACCGTTACGATGGTCTTTACCAAGTCATAAGTGTAGGTTCAGAACGCGAAATCCGCACGGCACGGCAAACTCATCACTATCTAGGCTTGGACGGAGAGGGGACTCAACCCTGGTGGATATCTCGTTTGCAAGTACACATTCAAGGTGTGTTGCATGGCTGACTGAATTGATCCTCCAAATGACACGTCTCTATCAGCGCTTGCCAAACCAGCCGCTGATTCCCTCCCGCGTCCTTGAGACTGACTCAAATACCAGCGACGGAGGTGGTGAAGGCGAAGATGAGAGCAGCGACGATGATCACGGCGCCGCGGACGATGAAGAGTAGTGGATCTTTGATCTCTTGGCATTCATGCCACCCTCGATATAGTATACCAGCTTGTTTATAGACACCTTGTTAAGAATAACACCACCCCTCGTTCCAGATGCCAATCAGTACGGGCCACTGCGCCAACGGACTGACAGAACCTGTGGACCTTTGTCGACTTCAACTTTCACTGCCCCTGCGTCTAGTGGTGTCAATGGCAGGATGTGATATGTCCCAATGATGGGTTAGAGAGGCCACCGGTCGTCCGGGTGGTTGGTCGTGGAGCCGGCTCCCGTTTATAGAATGGGTGGCAAGGATGTGCGGAAACCCCGACGGTAAGCATCGCGGCCAACGAATAGGTGAAGTAGGGCCGGAAAAATTCTGCGGCAAAGCAAGCCTCCACGAACAAGCACGAAGAAAATGATCACGATGTATAGTTTTTACAATTTAGATCTGAGCACATTGGAACCAAGCACATCACTCTTCTTTTGCGATCTTGCTCTGCGGTCTCATCGCGTACCCGGTCCAACTCTGCAGACAATCCGATCAATCTGCGTGTTCACACTTCTCGAGGATGTGAGAGAACAACCGAACGCACCTCGTCGTACAAGGCGACGCCCTTCACGCCAAGTAGGTTCAGCCCCAACCATAACACTCCTGCAGTCATCCCGCTCCCACAACTCGCAACCACCTTCCTCTTACCCTCCAAGATCGCTCGGGCCTCCTCCTCACCCACAGCAATTCTGAGTTCTTCCAGGATCTGGTCACGGGTTTTGAACGTTGTGTAAGTTTCTCCGGACAGGATGTTCGTGTTTTTAGTGAGGAAGAGGTTGAATGGGAGTGAAAACGAGTTTGGGATATGTCCTGACGAAAGGCCAGGACGAGGCTCGGGGTCAGTGCCGAGAAACCTGGAAGAATGTGAGCGGGATTCAGCGGAGGAAGGAGGACAACGCAAGGTACCTCCCACGAGCGCGAGCGTCAAGGACCAGTTCGGAAGTCGAGTCAAACTTGGAACTGTTCGACACCATTTGCTCGTAGCCTGGAACTCGGGTTATTACACTGAACGTAAGGTCCGAAGGCAGCATGAAATACCCCGTATGACGTTCCCGTCGAGAGAGGGAGGAGAATACTTGGTTGGCTTGGGGGTTGTGGGTACATGGGAGGACTCTTCGACATTCAAGGTCGATTCCCAAGCTTGCAGGCCACCATCAAGCACGCTCGAGTTTTTGTGGCCGAACGCACGGAACATGAAGAGAGCTCGAGGGGAGGAGAATATTCCATGGGTGTCATACCTGGGGCGCTAGTGAGTTCAACTGTCGCACGCATGGGTTTAGTATTACAGAATAACGGGGGAAGTTCTCGAGATCCCGGACCGTTCTAAGGTGTAACGAAGTGTGTCAGCCGCGGGCGAAGAGCAAATACATCTGGGGTACTCACCACAAAACTTAGCAAATACCTTCGGGTCTGGAATCATATGTTTCAAGCCCAGCTCATGCTCCTTTGCGACCTCGTCGAGATCCAAAAACCGTGCTCGGGGCAACCTCTTTTTCAAAAATTCTTCGCGAGCATTCCGCTGGGAGTTCGGCATATGCCAACTGGCGTCTACAAAGATCGCATCCTTGGTGACGTTCGAGGGGTTCACGAGGAGTGGTGCGACATTTTTAGAGGAGAACGACCGTGCAGAACCGGGAACGTTCAGGGATGACCGAGTTGCGAATCGACGGGAATTCGGAAGAGCAACCTTGAGCATGGTTTTTGGTAGAACGTTCCCCGGACGAACTTGGACACTGGGTTTCGCTTGATCGTGGTTATTAAGAAAGGTAGGGAGAGGTCCGGGTCCGGTGCTTTCCCGTCATCTCCCTGTCTCGCACCATGAATCCAGAGAACTTTTCTCGCAGCGTCTGTGGTTTAAGACCGGCCCTATTCGTCTCTGCACAAGCAGGCAACCTCGCAGATCACCATCGCTCAGTGGCCTTGCGGGCAGTGGGATTAGTTCGGAATGTTCCTACGACAGTTGCGCGCTACCCCGCCTGATTTTACTCTCCTCCTCCCAATCGCCATAATACCAGCTAATACCAACTTCCCCATCCGCTGGCCACATCCAAATACGCGCGACGACCCATGAAGGACGCTGAAAAGGGTGAAGGCGAAAAGGAGTCCCCACCACTGCAAATCGATCCGAAATGGTACGTTCGACACTTCACGTTTACCGGGTCACAGACCGCTGAGTCCACGTAGTTTTCAAGATGCCCTCAGAGCGTTCTTCCAACCCATCAAGACCGAAGATTCCCGCCTCGACTTCTACACGATGTACAAGAGGGAGGCGACCGAATACGATACTGACTATGTCAAGAAATACGACGAGGACCTCAATACCACCTTGATATTCGTGCGTCGCTTGTCACACACCCTCTCGTCAATTATCTCACTTGTTCACATAGGCAGGTTTGTTCTCTGCCGTCAGCTCTGCTTTCGTCATCGATGTCCATTCAAAACTTCAGCCCGACCCCAACGAACAATCCGCGGCCCTTCTCCGCGCAATCCTCCTCACTCTCAATCAGTCCGCCATCCCAGGCGAGACCCCCACAGTCCCACCTACTCAGGAAGATCCACCGAGCGAGATCGTCACCGTAACTGGGCTCATGTATGCGAGCCTCCTGATCTCCCTGCTCGCCGCATTCGTCGCCATGCTGGGGAAGCAATGGCTGAACCGATACCTGCGGAATTCGGGCGGGTCGATGATCGAGCGTTGCGGGGACCGTCAGCGCAAATGCGATGGACTCGAGAAATGGCCATTGCACTTATTCGTTGAGGGTCTTCCAATGATGCTCCAGGTCGCTCTCCTCCTCCTCGCCTGTGGACTCTGTCGACACATGTGGTCCATAAGCACCTCCATCACATACACCCTCGTCACCCTCACTGGCCTCGGAGTTGTATTTTACCTTGCAATCGTGATCGCTGGCACGTCATCGTATGCATGTCCGTTCCAAACACCAGTATCCACCGCTCTTCGTGGTCCGTGGAAGAAGGTTCGGCGCGGAATTGTCTCGGTGATTTCACGGGCCCGCCGGATGTGGAGACAGAGAATCCGGCCACTCCTCCGTCGCCAATCTCTGCCAATGATCCCACTCGAGAACGTACAGGTTCAAGGGTCTGGACCGTGGTTGACGCCAAAGGATCTTGCCACCATTCGTAGAACCAACACCGATGACGTACGATGTGTTTCGTGGATCCTCAGAAGCATCACCGACTCAGAGGCACTCGACGCCGCTATCCGACTCGCTGGAATGGTTCGATGGTTCGAGGATGGGACCAATGTCGAGCCTCCCTACGATTTGATTGTCTCTACGTTCGAGGCGTGTTTCGATTCCACTGGGCAGGTGTATCCTGGGTCAAGGGACAGGGCATACTATTCTGGACGGGCAATCACGTGGATCCGCACTCTTGCGTTATGTAAATCCGAGGAATTTGCGAGCACGTTCCCTCTCCCAGCCACAGGATACCCAAGTTCAGCTTCTGACCATGGCTTCAGCCTTATTTTCCAGTCTGCCGATCTCCATTTCTTATCTCTGCTATCGATCTACTCAGAGAACACCCCCTCACACTCACGATGGATTTCGAATGTACTGTTGCATCTGTCCTGGGCCAACCGGACCGCACCAGGCTTCAAGTATATCTGGAATCACTTGATCGAAGCACCCAGGACCACCATCCTTCCGGACGTGACATCCAACTACCTCCTAATGTGGTGCATCTTCCTCAGCTTGCCTGTCGAGGAGGATGCGCTGAAAGTCCAAGACAAATCGTGCGATACCTCCTGTATTTGCCCTTCAAGTTACTCACACCACTCTTCACCAGCGATCGCCTGAAATGCATCCTATATCCACTATCCGAAGCAATCGTTTCAGCCATTAATACTGCCCAACTTCAACGCGCACTCATCCCGCACGTGCTATGCAACCTGATCGAGTTGGAAAATCGTCCCAGGTACTTGACAGAGATGGCATATGAATGGTGCTCCGTGATATGCGAGAACCGAAATTTGGAGGATTGGGAGAGTCTTCTCCTTGTCTCTTTGGAAATCGGTTTCCGTCACCTTGACCCATGGGATCGTTACAATGGGGCCGAGCTTACTCACACCGAACACCACCGAGAATTGGTCGATGTGGTTTTCAAGAGCAAGGAAAGCGAGGCAATTGCGGATCTTCTCGATGCTTGGACCTCTGAAGGCCCTTTCCATGAACCGCCATACAATTTACTCAGCATCTGTGTAAACCACCTCGTTGGTCTTCACCACCTGGTGCCTTTCTCCTCGAGGCTGCGACAGCTGGTTATTCGCTCAATCGAGGTCATCTGTTACAAGGGATTTGAGGGGGTGGGGGTGAAGAGATTTATTGAATTGTTGGACCATCTCCACGTCACAGTCAAGGACATGTACGAGGGGCCCGAGTGGATGAAACTCCTCCTGGATACCCTCCAATCTTCCGAGGGAGTTCAACACTTATCCCATTGGTACTGGGAGTTACTGGTGGAACTCACAGTTTTGCATTCACTGTGGCTGAGTCATGACACCGCCTACAATCCAGAGATTACAACATTCCTCACCGAAGCCCAGGAATGGAACAGGCTGGAGTGTTGGATGGGAATTGTCTGGATAATGTGGCGTACAGGGGTTGACGGGATAACAGAAGAGGAACTTCATCACCAGACGCTGTTACTATTCCGTCAACGACCTGGTGCTACCCAAAAGTTCGAGCAATGGATGGAACGATTGGGCAGGGGTGTGCCTGGGTTGTTTCGGCGTATCTGCAAACAAGCACACGAAGCGGCACAACGGGACGCAACGCGAGTTTTCCTTCGCATTCCCTATATACTCCGAATCTTACACCTGTTTCGTCTGGTTTTAGGCCGATTCTATCCACCAATAAAGGAACTGAAGGAACCACTCATTCACCACCCACCGTCCCTTCTCGACTGCCTGGAGGCAAATTCTGGGAGTCGCTGTCGTATTATGTCCCCTGACGTTCGAGCGGTTAGATTGTTCGTGGACATTTATTCTCTGTCGATCCCACCATCCTACAAACTCCTGTTCTATCGGGTCCACTTTTTGTTACGATGGTTGTTTCTTAATCAGGTTTACGATGCACTGCTACGATGTATTCTTCACATCTGGGACGCTCGCCACAGAACTTGGTAAACGCCCGTCGGGAATCATATGTTTACAAGTCCAGCTCATACTCCTTTTGGATGTTGCCGGGGTCCAACACCCGCGTCTGGGGCGACCTCTTTTAAAAACAAACCTTCACGAGCCTTGTGCGGGGAGTTTGACATTTACCAACTTGCGTCTACGAGTATCGTGTCCTTGGTAATGTTTGAGGGTTACAAGGAGCGGCGCGGCATTTTGAGAGGAGAACGACCATGCAGAGACAACGACGTTCAGGAATGACCGTTTAGTGAATCGACACTAATTCAGGGGAGGGGGAGGGGGAAACCTTGATCATGACTTTTGGTGGTCCGTTGTTAAGATGAACACTGAGACTGAACCGTTCTACAGAAAGGTGAGGCAGAGGGAGGCGGGAAGGGGAGAATCAGAGATGACATGGGTGAGGGCCTTCCGCACGTGGAGGAGATGATCCTGAATCCCAAGTTACAGCTTCAATTCACATCAGGATACTGTACCACGAAGTCAAAGAGCCCGACGAGCTTGACTTGTGACCACCGCTCGCGCCGGGTTACGGGATTCCCCCAAGGCACACGATCTGGGCATTTTTCGGCCGGAAGTATTGGCACATCTTCCTTGTGGCTTCACTGTGATCCTCCTCTTTCCACCGTTGCGACGCACCTGCACATATTGATTTCTATACCTTTCGTACGGTATCACCGCTCAATCCGCTTTCCGTAGGTTGAAGGCAGCCTCGAAAGCGTCATTGGGGTGCGGTCACCATGCTTCACGCTTAGAGTGAAATCTTGGTGACATTGTTGGTACATACTGATCTTTTTTGGCGATGCCGTTGCGTGCGCCGGTCGTTTCGACTTAGGTGACCCTCCATAAACGCTTCAAACAGCCAAACCGCCGTCCCCAACCTTGACACACATGAGACATGCGGGGACGATCTGATCCTTTCGGTGGCTTAGAAGAGGCCGTTAGAGACACGCTCTCAGATCCGAACGGTTCGTACCTTTCTTCGCGAGATCGTCTCCAGTCACCTGTCGGTAGCTTGGGATCAATCAGGACTATACGGAATATCAAGTCCAGTGAAAAATCTGACAATGGGTGCTGTCAAAATGAGCTGATTATGGATCAATTTTGTTCGTGAGTTTGGGACCGCACACACAAGGATATAGCCCGATTACCGCCCCGTTTCTGTAGGAAAAGTGACCAAGGCTCGCTTTTGGATTTCGGGTGATTTTTTCTGCAACGCGCGGTGTTCACTGTGGTTTTCGGTTTCATAATCGAGACCAAAATCGGGGCGGAGATCCACCACACCAATCCACTGTGATTCTGACTGTCGGAATCGATCCCGAGCAATCTATATCGAGCCGGGCAAAGGATTGCGTGTGATTTCATCCTGTCCATACCACCGGGGACAAATCCCTCACCACACTTGTCACCCCAAAGGATTCTCATCAGGTACCGGTGGATATTATTTACCCCAAGGGAACGGGATCGCTTCATTGAAGATTCACTACGACTCTATCCCCATCAATCAACTTGCCGCCCCGAACCCGCACACCTGACACCGGGACACGCAAGATATAGTTGGGGCAGTCCATTTTGGATATGCTTCGCGAATGGGGAACTCCTCATGGCGAACATCGACCCACATGACACTACTCCCCGGGTGGTGCTCCTGAATGATGTATGCGGCGATATCTTGCTCGTAATTACGGCCGAAATGCACCATGTTGTCTGGATGGATTCTGTTGGTTTAGACGAGAGCTTGACACGTCTGCACATTCAGGTGGTTACACGCAACCTGCGAACAGGACTCAATTCCCCCTCACGAACAGCCTGATCACCTGGGAAAACGCACGCGCCGAATGGAACAATACGTTTTTCTTTCCATGCCACCCCCGGCTTTCATGGCGGCCCTAACCAAAGCCATTCGCAACCCCCTTAGTTGGAGTAATGCTCTCCACCGCGCTTTCCCCCGCGTCCTTCGGCAGCCTCCACACCTCCTCCGGTGGGGGCCAACTAGTTGTCAGTTTGTATTTCCAAGGAACGGGCGCATCTTGACGCATCCGCGTCATGCTCACCGTAGCGGGAATCCCGAGCATTCAGGGCGGGTCTAACACCACCCTCCAGATGGTCTTTGATGGCGG
>Ga0307515_10011363_pt1 | contig 16901 bp, 20 predicted proteins | sample 17_EM_MG_FD_194513 | JGI IMG/M metagenome (GOLD analysis project Ga0307515, IMG submission 194513) | Populus trichocarpa ectomycorrhiza microbial communities from riparian zone in the Pacific Northwest, United States - 17_EM | ecosystem: Host-associated > Plants > Roots > Unclassified | place... | reverse complement strand
ATAATCCCGATAAATCTGTTTCTTCCCCTTCCACCTCTGCTGATGTCGGTTCGCCACAGCGGCCTTGGTAGTGGTAGTTTGCACCGGCATGGATGGCCAGATGGTTATTCTCCTTGACGTTTCCGTTAACGTCGTACCCGTCTTGTTCTGTATTCAGAGGGAAGTAACCGGACCTGGACTTTCTTGATCTTCCGAAGGTTCGAAGTGGGATTTCGGACATGCACCACGAACAGCGGGGCGCCAGCCCCCGACTCTGCCCATCTCGAAATGCCAACAGTCCTGCAGGTGCTCGGATATACCTATAGAACGCCCTAGCGAGAAGCTCAGTGGTAAGTCGGGTCACGGGGAAGGCGGTGACGAATGACTCCTTCCGTGGCGATCTGCAGTCGGTGTCATTCAGGCGCCCATCAACGAAACCGGAAGACACCCCAAGGGGCTCAAGACCCGAACCCAATGGGACCTCAACGCGATGGGTGGAGTCAGAGGCGAAAAAAAAAACCCCATCAAAAATATCGATTCCGGTTTTGCGAGGTAGCTGACCAACGAAGCGATATCTTCAGGTCTACCCCGAGATGTGCTTGCGGGTGGTCCGGTCGTCTATCATGGGTCGTTATTGAGACACCCACACAAGAGCGGCGTGCGATCAAAATCGGCTCACCTCCTGAGCCGTCTTGTCTCCCGGCACTTTCTCCTCTTCGATGGCTTCAAGGGCGGTAAGAAAACAGACACCACCGAAGAAAGCCACACGTACCCAGGTCAGTCTGGATCGTCCCGGGGGCGTGCCAATTCACGCATTTGCTGTCCTCCCGGAGCTCTTGCACTGTTCGTATACATATACGGGTTTAAAATCCAGCCGTCAACTTAAGGGTTTCCAGAATAGGGTGGACGAGCTAACCGCGCGGCTGCACTAGCCCATGGACGACAAATCTTGACATGCCGCACGAGCAAATGTTTGGCGGCGCTTTCGAAGCCGACATTCAGCTTGCAGCAATGAGTCCCCCCCCCAAAAAAAAAACCAAACCTACCTCGCCCCCCCACCATCGAGCAAGCGCATAGCTGTGTACAATTCGCCCTCGTCAGCGATCTTGCCGAGTTCTTGGACGGTGTTTTGAGGTGAGATGATGAACCAGTTATTTTGCCACCTCCTCGTTTGATCATTTGTTGGGCGGCGTACTTAAAGCACAACATGACATCACGGGTTTTGATGCTCATGAGCCAGTTGAAATCGTCGGTAGACGCTGTACGTTGGCCATATTCAACGGGAAAAGAAAGCTTCACGGTATCCAGCTTGCCGAAAATTTCCACATCGACTTCGACCAACCTCTTCACTTCGTCCTCACGGAACATCCGCGGATGCGGTCACAGCTCTGGGTTCTTCAACGCGATGGGTCGAACAGCGTCCTCCGTGGCGTGGAGCTTGGAGGGTAAGTCGTTGACGACGACCATCTGTGAGTCGAAGGGCGATTGCGCTCGGAGCCTGAGTACTAGCGAAGATCCTGTAACGATCGCTGCGGGTCAACTACGGGCGTTGTGAGGGCGTTGTGATGAACGAGTGAAGGGAGAGGGGGACCGTGTCGCTTTGTCTGCTGGCTTGGATTGATGGTGTTGATGAAAAGCGGTGGGAGGGGGTAGGGAACTGAGATTCTCGTAGTACCGGCGACGGTTTTCATACGAAAGGGGTCGAACTCGAGGTATCTCTTCAATACAGGTAGAAGTATGACGCCAGTAGCCTTCATTCTCGCGGAAACCGCGGACGATGGTCCGCATGATCGAGGACCAACAAGAGCCGCGACGCCGTGGGCGGCCCCCTGATGGCCCACTGCCACCCATTCCGCATACCTAACATCTCCCTCAATGCCAAAATCAAGACTTCCACCACGTCCACCACCAACTATATCCTCCTCATTCTTGAGAGCACGTCGCTGCATAACGAGTATATCTGATGTAAGGTAAGATGCCATGGAGCGCAGGGCCATTACAACAGGGCCCGGAGACCGGGCCCCAGTCCCAGAAAGTTTGGGTGATGCAGGTGGTTTTCGCACTGCCCGGAGTATACTTTAGCATTTTACAATCGCCATTGTTATGTGATTATACCATCTATTTTATTCACAAATGCTCGTCAAGAATGAACCGGCAACATTTCCCGGACCAGGAGGGGTGTGGAGGGCGGACCACACCAAATGACCTTTCGGGGCGCGACAGGTCGCCAGAACCAACAACCCCAATGTCGCCAACGAAGACCCCCACTCCCTCATTATCAGGTTGTTCTACTATTCACTGCTTGGTACGCCACCACTATAATCGACTACCACACGATCTCGTCAAAGGAGTTGAGACCGAGCGAGGGGCAGCGGTAAGGGAGATGGACTCCCTTGGGACTCGCATCGTTTAGTCCAATCGATGCGCAGTCAAAATCAGTGGGGTAGTTAGAACGTCAATATGGTCATCTCGGCACCCGTGTGAGATCCTCGACCCGGCTGTGCGTCGTGACATGAGCATCGAAACTATAATCTGACAGAGATCTCACGGTCATCAAAATTATGTTGTCTTCGGTCATCATAACTTCGGTATCGTCGTCATCAACTTGCACGTCCAACAGCGCCTTCCTGCCAACCAAACGACGAGGCTCCTCCGCGTTGTACGAATTGTCGGAGGCGCCACCGGACGTGTAAAAGGGTCGTTCGATCATCGAAGGGCGGAAGGTGGTCACTTCGAGCGTCATCACTCCTTGTTGCTTTAGGGGGACGCGGAAATGGATGATCCTGGAGCTTGATATAAAAGCTCCATAGTTGAACAGGTCATCCGCCTCCTGATGGTCCGCCATCCACGCATACTGCTTCCACTCTTCCCATGCGATGAAGCGACGGGACTCGGAAAGGCGCAGAAGGGTGCTGACGAATACGACGATCAAGGTTATGTGGCTGGGGTATTGATATTGATACGGCTCCGGATTCTCTTCCACGAATATGGTCAAGATGCGGTCCTCAGGTCGAGTGTAGAATGTGGAGGGGTTGTAATGATAGGAATCGCCGCTGTAAACCTCGACTGAGCTGCGGCCGTTGAGCCTACTCGGCAGGGCAAATATACATTGAACTTTGCCCGGGTCGCCAGCTGACGAGGTGTCGTATAGCTCCAACACTGCATGTGAATCCGTGTTTCCCTGGCTCCGATCACAGGCGGCCAACAACAACCGTCCCTCCGCAGGGAAGAGGAACGCAGAGTAATCCCTTTCACGGTAGTTCTGTGCACATCTTATGATCAGCGTGTTGAAGTGATTCCGACCTCGAAACTCACGAATATCAGTTTACCAGTTGTCCACTCCCAGACGAGGGTGTCGTGAGGGTTCGCGCTCCCAAGGCACAGGCACACCTGTGACCCACAGATAGATATGTCGAAAAAGGAGTTACCAGTCACTGGGTGGTTGATAATCGGGAAAAGGGCCGCTGGGTGTTTCTCCCCATTGGAAGCGCGGAGTATATGCAAACGTATGCTGTCAACGGGGGATCGGATCAACTACGGTAACTTCCGGGCCGCAGAGAAACAACGCACCGGGAGTGGGTGATTCTTTGATCTTCATACACGATGAGTACATCAGACGAGGGATCGGTGGTATAGCCATCGATAGGCATCTGGAGGTTGTCGAGGGTCCACTCCTCCTGTGTGATACCCCTCGAGACGGACGGCAACCGAATGAAGTGTAGACTGGTGCGGTTTTCGCCGACCACGGTACTGAAAACCCCGCCCACAAACTCGTTAGCACCGAGTGTTCCGGAAAGCTTCACGACCGTTCCCTCCGCTGATTCCAGGCGACTCCAGCGTGACCAGTAAGTGTGAAGTTGATCCCGACGGACGGCGACAGATGCGGAGTTTCGTCCGCTGAAATCATCGTGGAAACCACACAGGAAGAGTTGAACACGGTATTGAATAGGCAAGGAACGCATCACCACGCCATGTATAAAGTGATTGAGCTGTGAGTGTAGTTAGAACCGACGACTGCAGTGAATGCGGGTGTGTCGACGTCACCGCTCACCAGTTTCACGTTACAAACATCGAAATAATGCAGCTCCAAGATAATTCTTTCAAGGATCTCGACTGGCAACCCTCCGAAATAGGCGGTCGATGACATAGCGGACCCCAGTTGGACTCGTTCCGTCTGCATTCGAAGATCAATGGGACAGTCAAGTCTCGAACAAGGTGCCGTGGCGCCGCCTTTGCACTTCCAAATTCGTTACTGCGACCACGTGATATCTGGTGTTCCGTCGAGCATCCAGGTGAGGGAGGGGAGGGAGTACTTGTAATAGCAGATTCTAAAGTACATTTTCGAAGCATCCAATCCTCAGTCACTCCCAAGCTGAAACTAAAATCGGATTCCTATCACTAGATGGCGCTTACAGTGGAGCCGGTGGGTTGAGGGAGCCAGCACACCAAATTTCTGCATCTCCAGGGGCATACCTCCGTGGACTGTATAACCACAACGACTCAAAGAAGGGACTGTAAAATCCCCCTTTCGCCTTTTCCGCTGCTACAGCCCGTTCTAACACTCGCGCCGTGTGCTCCACTATATGGTCCAAAACATCTGCACACAATACCAACTGAGAGCCCTGCACTCTGCGTAACTCGCGGATCAGCTCGAATCGTTCGTGATGCCGTAGGGCTTCCTTCTCTACCTCATCTTTTGACATCAGATGGAAAACACAGCGATGTGGGAACGGCCCTACACCGCAGAAGTCACGGTCCCGATAAAAGATGACGACCTTGGAGAATATAGGGGATGTGATGGTTGAAAACTCGTGTGTGGGGAGGTTCGGGTTCCCACCAAGAAGAGACGATGCCGTGACCTCAAGGGCCCGAAGCGACTTGTTCTGTGATAGGTCAATGTCTCCACGGGAAAGACTAGCTGAGAAATCATCAGCTAGGACCTGCGTGTCATCCAGTGAAACCTAGTCACCACGAGGATCGGTTGGATACAACCGCAGTATTTCAAGGGTTTCCACACAGGCATTCAACAGGAGCCGCATCCCGTCCACATCAAAAAGGTCCATGTAACGAAATCGGATCCCCCCGAATAGGTCAATCATGTCCTTCAAGAACCCCACACTTCTGAAATCGCTCATTGTCAACCGTCCTCGTAGCGGAGGGGCGGAGGACGGAACAGGTGTCAGGTAAGTTGTTGGTCCTTCCTGGGAATTGGATACACCGTCGAGAAGTTCGAGGTCATCCAGGCGCCGAAATAGTCCAATGAAGTACAGAATCTGGCGGTGGGATCCCTTGGGCTTTGTCAGGGAGAGAGATCGGACTGTTGGTAGGAAGTGTCCAAAGTATCGTCGAATCTTCGGCATGAACTTGCGGATGTCCAAGTAGGATATTTCGAGTTCCTGGACATTGGATAATGCAGAGAATTGGCGTAAGGTACGGCGATTGAACAGTTTTGGCGAAAATCCGCCCATGTAGGTGCGCCGGTCCCCACGGACCTCAAATTCCTTGACCAAGGGAAGCAGGCCAAGCTCGTGCATGTACAGGAGTGGTTTGGGCCACAGAAATTTATGACCGTACGGGTAATAGGTTGGAATGATAAGGGTGCGATGGAGATGGAGCACGGCGGCAATGTACCAGGAGTAACAGGTCAGGGAGCACGCGAGGAGACTGCGCGTGTCGTAAGCGAGATAGGCGACGATCATTTCGACAATCTCCTGGGGAAGCCTGGTGGCAGGGGACGGGCGTGTGATGAAAATCTTTGGGGAAGCACCTCCTGAACGCACTCTCCGGATTCTTGCCAGGCTTCGGTGCCAAACTCGCTTGGCGAGCAATTCGATCACTGCGATTAATGTTTAACAGAGCACCAAGCGGCGTGGATTAGACCTACCTGATAGCGAGGATGTGGGGGTCTTCCGAATCGACGGCATCGGGGCTGCTGTTTCAGGAGGTTGAGTCCTTCGCTGGCGCAAGGCTGTTTGGAGCAGACGTCCAAATCGTGCAAACGAAATAATCTTAGGGCGAGAAATTTGGCCGGTGGTTAACAATTTCGACGCCGTCAGGGGAGACCTCGAAGGGAGGCGGCGTCGGTGTTGGCGCACTGGTGGGGTTCGTACCAAACCCGTGATTGCGAATCACTCTCTCCTGATTTCGGCCGATTGAAGATCGGACCTCTCCTTGCGTTCGTTGAATTGAGGTGCCCCGTGACATCACCGTGGGCGACACATTATGTCACACATGGAATACCAAAAGTCTGGCAGCTCTTGATTCGAAAAAAATGACGTTAAAGGGCACAGACGAAGGAGTTGGAATCGTCGACTGCAGCGGATGCGGGTGTGTCGACGTCACCGCTCACCAGTTTCACGTTACAAACGTCGAAATAATGCAGCTCCAAGATAATTCTTTCAAGGATCTCGACTGGCAACCCTCCGAAATAGGCGGTCGATGACATAGCGGACCCCAGTTGGACTCGTTCCGTCTGGACAGTCAAGTCTCGAACAAGGTGCCGTGGCGCCGCCTTTGCACATCCGAATTCGTTACTAAATCTCTGTGACCACGTGATATCAAGCATCCAGGTGGGGGGGGGGGGGGGGCCGAGGGGAGGGAGTATTTGTGATAGCAGATTCTAAAGTACATTTTCGAAACATCCTCAGCCACTTCCAAACTAGAACTAAAATCGGATTCCCATCATTAAATAACGCTTACAGCGGAACCCATGGGTTACTGCGGGTGTCAATAAACCAGGTTTCTGTATCTTTAGGATCATACCTCCGTGGATTGTGGATCAACAGCGGCTCAAAGAAGGGACTGCAAAATCCCCCTTTCGCCTTTTCTGCTGCTACAGCCCGTTTTAACGCGCGCACCGTGCACTCCATTACACGGTCCCAAACATCTAGACACAGCACCAACCGAAAGCCCCGCACTCTGTGCAACTCGCGGAACAGCTCAAATCGTGTGAGGTACCACAACGCCTCCTTTACCTTATCTTTCAACATCAGGTGGGGAACAGGGCGGTGTGGGAACGCTCCTACACCATGGAAGTCATACTCCCGATAAAAGATGACGACCTCGGAGAACGTAGGGGATGTGATGGTCGAAAGCACATATACGAGGAAATTCGGTCTCCCACCAAGATAGGATGCCATGACCTCAATGGCCCGAAGCGACTTGTGCTGTGATAGGTCAATGTCCCCACGGGAGAGGCTGGCTGAGAAATCATCAGCAATGACCTGCATGTGATCCAGAGAAGCCTCCTCACCACGAAAATCGCCCGGATACAACCGCAGTATTTCCAACGTTTCCACACAGGCATTCAACAGGAGCCGCATCCCGTCCACATCAAGAAGGTCCATGTAACGAAATCGGATCCCCCCGAACAGGTCAATCATGTCCTTCAAGAACCCCACACTTCTGAAATTTTTCATTGTCAACAGTCCTCGTAGTGGAGGGGAGAAGGGGGGAACAGGTGTCAGGTCAATTGTTGGTCCTTCCTGGGAATTGGATACACCATCGAGAAGTTTGAGGTCAGCCAGGTGCCGAAATAGTCCAATGAAGTACAGAATCTGGCGGTGGGATCCCTTGGGCTTTGTCAGGGCGAGAGATCGGACTGTCGGTAGGAAGTGCCCAAAGTATCGTCGAATCTTCGGCATGAACTTGTGGATATTCAAGTAGCCTATCCCGAGTTCCTGGACATTGGATAATGCGGAAAATTGGCGTAGGGTACAGCAGTTGAAGAATTTTGGCGAAAATCCGTCGGGGTCGGTGTGCAAGTGCGTATTGATCTGGAACTCCGTGACCAAGGGAAGCAAACCGAGCTCGCGCATGTACAGGAATGGTTTGGGCCACCTAAATTTATCATTTCTGCACCGCCAATAGGTTGAAATGATAAGGGTGCGATGGAGATGGAGCACGGCGGCAATGTACCAGGAGTAACAGGTCAGGGAGCACGCGAGGAGACTGTGCGTGTCGTAGGTGAGATAGGCGACGATCATTTCGACAATCTCCTGAGGAAGCCTGGTGGCAGGGGACGGGCGTGTGGTGGAAGTCTTTGGAGAAGCACCTCCTGAACGCACTCTCCGGATTCTTGCCAGGCTTCGGTGCCAAACTCGCTTGGCGAGCAATTCGATCACTGCGATTAAAGTTTAACAGAGCACCAAGCGGCGTGGATTAGACCTACCTGATAGCGAGGATGTGGGGGTCTTCCGAATCGACGGCATCGGGGCTGTCGTTTCAGGAGGTTGAGTCCTTCGCTGGCGCAAGGCTGTTTGGAGCAGACGTCCAAACCGTACAGATGGAGTAATCTTAGGGCGAGAAATTTGGCCAGTGGTTAACAATTTCGACGCCGTCAGGGGAGACCTCGAAGGGAGGCGGCGTCGGTGCTCGTCGGTGTTGGCGCACTGGTGGGGTTCGTACCAAACCCGTGATTGCAAATCACTCTCCTGATTTCGGTACCCTCCGGCCGATTGAAGATCAGACCTCTCCTTGCGTTCGTTGAATTGAGGTGCCCTATGACATCGCTGTGGGCGACATATGGAAGTCCAAAAGTCTGGCAGCTCTGGATTCGATACAATGACTTTAAAAGGCACAGACGGGGGGCATGGGGTAAGGTATAGTAGTGCAAAGACATGATTACGATCTCGTCCGTTGGAAAACGTGATAATCGATGTGAGAGGGAGTTCCCACGACGGATAATAGTATCCGGTCGCCTACTGGGTTCAAATCGTTCAGAGCTTTCTCACATTCCAGGTTGATATCACAAGGGTGAGAAAGGAAAGGTACAGCGGACCGCGCAAGGATAATACATAACACCACCACCCTCCTACACATCTACATCCAGCGGAACATCCATTTACTTGAACTAGAGACAGGGTGGGGTCATCAGCAACCGAAAGCCTCCTGAAAGGCACGCATTCGAAGTGACTCACGTTCTTCCCATCGGCCCACTTTTTGCCGTCCAGTTCCAAATCCCAAGCCAAAGCATCCTCGAAGAACTTCTTATCGGAATCGTCCGCGAGGTTGAGCTTCTTGTACTCGTAACTTTCCCAATCGGGAGCACAATCCACAGAAAGGTTAATGTTATCTCCTCTCGTGATGAACACACCAGTGATGATGGAGTTGTTGGGCTCGCCGAGTACACCCAACGATCCGAAGAGGTACTTCCTCGAAGCCTCAAGACGGTTGAAGAAGCCGCCAATCTGGTTGGAAGACATGAAGACGAGGGTCAATTCACTGTTGTACTTGAAGTCACATCTCCACACGGAGAACCCTTCCTTGTCGAAGCTGAGGAACGATCAGCATCTTCTTCCGCGTCAAGCATTTCGACTTACTTCGCATAGAGCCATTCAATGGCCCCTCCGGGGCCTTTCGTTTCCTTGTTAGAGTAGGCACGTTTCCAATCTTCCAGGTTGAAGGCGGATTTTGGAAGGGAATCGAGAGGGTGCTTGGCCTTTGGCTCTTCCCTGGGGACCAAGTCTTCCTCCTCCTCCTCCGGTTCAGGTTCCTTCTTTTTCGGTTTCTCCACTTTCTTGGGAGCGGCCTTGGGCTTTTCCTCCTTCTTCTTCGTATCCTTAGCAGGCGGGGTATACGTAAGAGCTTTCTCTGGCCACTGAACGGTCCAAAACTGAGCGATTTGTGGCTGGTTAAGGACAGTTTCGACGAAACGGACAACCGAGGGGAACTTGGAGATGTTGCTGTTGTCTAGATAGACTTTTGCCGCGCGCAAGACGACTGTGGCGACGGAGAGGTCGGCAAGTGTCAAGCGTTCGCCAACAAGGAAGGTCTTAGTCTCGAGGACCTTCTCGAGGGTGTTAAACGCGCGCTCGACACGGCTGACATTGTCCAAGTGTAGCTTTCGGAAGGGCGGTTGGCATGAGCGAGATTGTGACAAAGGCTGGAGAAACCGACTACGAACCGGTTTCGAGTATGGGATCTTGTGAGTAAACAGGCTGTTCAACAAACCACTGTAAGGCTGGATCTCCGTATCGGCGAAGTGAATCCACTGTTCGACGAGGGCCTGTTCTTCTGGGGTTCCGCCCAACAACACGGAGGCGTTTGGACTACCACGGGAGATAACTATCGGATGATAAGCGTCAGCGATCGCTGAGAACAAGCGGATAGTCGAAATAAGGTGTGATCAGAATTCAAAGTCTCTACACGCCGGATATGTGTCGTTAAGACAGGGATAACTGAATGGAAAAGATCTCATCGTGGAAAAGAGGACCGATCTCGTCGAACAGATAGGACGAAATGGGTATTAACTGAGGGAGGCTCACTCAACTGTATCGGGCAACGGCGGAGGACTCTGTCACTAAGAATCCTTCAGGTGTCTCCAAGGCCGGGACCTTTCCATGGGGGAATTTGGAGGTGAACTCTGGGGTCTTGTTTGTCTGGTAGTGGACGTAATTCGCGGGGGTGTCGAACTTGACTCCAGCGAGAACGGCGATGGCTTTAATCTGGGAGGGGTATCAGGAGATCAGCTCGTCCCAAGGACGCTAGCGAGGAGTTTGGATACCCTGGGGGTAGCAGCGGCGCCTTCCGAGAGGTAGAGAGTGCCGATGGAGGCCATTTTTGAAGATGGGGGATCGCAGATAATGGGGAGTGGAAGAGATCAAACAAAATTTTGTTCGCTTCATAAGTTATCAGCCACGTGGCTATCGAACGAATCGCCGCCACTCTGCCTGACTCCGCTCGCGACCTACGTGGCACGCAGCTGGACCTCACAACAGCCCGGAAGGAGGACGCTATGGAACTAGACGACGCGATAGCTCACGCCACGGCCTTAGAGGAGGCTCTGACGTCTTTTGGGAGGTATTTCTGAAGACAGTATGTCCGATGCCCTCCGCTGAAACACTTCATTCAGGCAAGCGCGGCGACTGGGAACCCCGGGTCGCGACCGAGGGCTTGGATTTCCGACTCGTTCCCAACTCCAAGAACTCAACGAAAGATTATCCCGAATCTCGTTGCAATTCCGGAAACTCCACAACGCGTCTTCAAGCCAAGACCGGGTGTTACCTGATGATGTCCTACACCTGATCCTGGAACAGGCCTGCGTTGTTCAAGCCAAACCCCCCTCTCCCCCATGGGAACACCGCTCCATCTTCCACGGCTCTTCCATGTTCTCAGTGTTCACGGCACGAATACTGGCTGGCGTTTGCATGCGCTGGAGGTCGCTGTTATTGTCGAATCCCATCGTATGGTCGGATGTCCGCATAGCTATTATGAGACCAGGAAGCTTGTCATGGCTGGACGCCTGTTTGACTCGGTCAGCATCCTCCTCGGTCGGGTGTATGATTCAAATCGATCAGCCGTACGGGATTCTCCGAGGACCCGACATCATTGCCCGACACCCGTCTAACATTCGATGTCTACACATAAACACGAGAAGTGAGGAGGATTACGACTTCATCACTCTGGGAATGAAGAACCTCGAACGTTTACACATTAACAATTACGCACTCAGCCGCAGGCCAATTCCCATTGTCTCCCACTTGCCAAAGCTTCGTGTGGTGATCCTTCAACACCTTCCCACACTTCCTCATGGCGCATTCATCAACCTCACGGACCTTACTCTTCACAGTATCGTTTCTCCGATAACCAACCTCGTCGATACGCTCCGAGCTAATCAGACACTGGAGAGAATTCGGCTGATTGGGACGTTTGTCGAAGCCGACCCTCATGGGCGTTCCGTCACACTGCCAAACCTCAAACTTCTCTGTATCTCTCGCTCCTCTCCCGTTGCCATTCTACGTATATCCTCACCGCTCCCAACCCCCTCCCGAGTGATCGTGCACGATAATACAACCGGTTTGGCGATATCGGAGATCGGGACGCTGTTCAACCCATTCCTCATCTTTGGTCCCAAGGACCCTGTGCGTACAGCTTCAATATCTATGCTTCCCGGGAAAGCATCGTTTACCTTCCATACGTTCAACGGTGCGACCGTCGAAATTACCATCCAAGCCACCCCTCTGGCTGCGGGCGGACAGCTAACGGAGCTTTCTCCTCTCCTGCAATACGTATCCCGGTGGGGGCCATTCCCTGAATTGCGTTCGATGCATCTTCACATCGAACATGTCGTCACGGGTCCCGCTCATAGTGCCACGATCCATTCTCTCCTCTCCCGAGCGCCGAGGGTGATTCACCTATCATTTGATGGGCCTACCCTCTTCCATTGTATTTGTCAGGTGCTCAGTGCGAACGCCCCCGGGACGATTTGTCCCGAGCTCGAACATTTGGGTGGAACTCTTCGCCCGAAGGACCAGGTTGTTGAAGGCCTACACTTACTATCCGAGGCAGTAAAGAGGAGACCTGTCACCATTCGGAAGATAACTTTGGATGTTCCGAGTTCGGAAGAAGAGATTGCAGGGATTCTTACACAGGCAGGCCCGTTTACACAAGAATTAAAGTCCCATGGCATACACGAACTCCTGTTGACCCCGATCGCAGCACGGGATTACTTTTAAGACATGTTCGTTTTGAATATACACGTGCTTATTTGCATTTGCATCGAGGTTGGGAGTCCACTGGCACCTCTGTTCTCTCCCCTTTCCATTTTTTGTGCCAATCGATTAATTATCTGTCTTATTCATCCGTTGACCTAACATCCACTACTATATGAGAAAAAACCAGCTGACTATTTTCCTAGATCCCGCGCATGAAATTCGATGATGGGCCAGAAGAAAACTAACCTTTTAAATCTGCTTTTCCTGCGATGTAGGTATCGTGGAAGACCACCATAGGGAACTTTTCTTTCCATGGTATTTCTTCCTGAGCAGTTCACCCTTAATCGCAACGAACTTCTCGATCTTCCCCTCGGGGATAGGAATCATTTCGCCGTGACGCTTGCTGTACCTACTTTTGTAGGTCCAGCAAAAGGTTGATCTTGTTTGAGGTCTGCCATCGAGAACGGTAGTGCCGACACCCGATGGTTCGAGGATGAGATACTCTTGGTGGAGTTGGTTTCCCTGTCCCGTAAGTATCGTTTGTAGACGTCATAGTAGGCCTCTTTTCCCGTGGTCACGAAGAGGACGAGTGCGAGAGGTGCGATGTATGGGAGATGAGTCCAGACGGATGGCTGCCCGTTCGTCAATAGGGAAACAGAGGAAGGCGTCGAAAACGGTGGACATGAACTCGTCCTTGGCGGCCTGAACAGGCGTGATGTGGGGCTGGTCACCGCGGTCGTCCTCATCCTCGTCGAAAATACGAAGGCGAGCAGGGGTCAAGTCGCAATCGGGAACCGACCTCAATATCTGCAGATAACTTGCCATGATGACGCTGTGGATGACAAAACTCTAATCTCCAGTATCACACTCTCGAGGGGTGCAGGACTGCCAGTGCATCTCAACTGCTGTGGCGGTCACGGCGCCGAGTTTAACCAGACGGCCCTGTTTCCGGCACCTCTACAGCCCGGGTACTCAAGTATTCCCCGGCACCTTTCGAATCTAAGGCTACGGTCACTCACCGTCATGAAACACGACTCCTACATGCGGTAGATTGAACCGCTCGGGACAAACAGATCCACTCATTCGAGGGCCTCTCCAACTAACTCACCCCCCTCTTCGTAGGGTTCTCTACTACCCTCGTCGGCATCCGAGAGTTTTACCTCAACTGCTGCATGCTGGGATGGCATCAACTCCTTCCCGGCCCCGTACTGTTTCATAATTTGCCGTACATCCCCGCCCTCAGGGCGTTTGCCATCAGGTGCGACACTGGTTTATCATAACTTCTCCGGGACTGCGTTCCCACTGAGGAATTTAGAGAGAGATTGATGTGGTTCGCTCCAAACCGCGAGAACGCTACTCCCGTCTGTCTACCCTACGTTGTTATCGTCCATTGAGAAGGGATATTCCCCAAGCATCGCTTCTGTTCACAAGCTTGAGAAATATGCCCGACCCCGTTGTTGACGTTCGGATTGTCGCAGGTACTGACGGATCTGATATGAAGAGAGTTTTGGCGGGCGGACGTATATCCATGATCCCGCCCATGTAGATCCCCAATGCTGCACCACGACGCGGATATCGATCTCGTGATCGGAACAATGATGGAAGATTTAGGCCTCTTTGCTTTTCCACTCCGTCACTCGCCCACGTAACGGCTGGAGGGATCACTCGTCGTCCCCTCCAACGCCTTGCACTGGTCCGAACCTTATGGCGTGGGATGCATCATGTACGACATCCCGGTGTGCCGGATCACGTTACCGGCCACCCCTTTTGTGGCACCCACCATCATGTCCTTGGAAGCTGCTCGCGACCTCTCCATCCCAGACCTCATTCATGTCTTGAACGAGAAACTCAACCTGGAATGGTCCAGTTTGCTACAGACCCCTCTCCCTCCTGAAGTTTCCCTCGCCTCAGTGGAATCAGATGTACGCGTACCTTCTTCTGTCTATCTCAACGAACGGGGGACCTTACAATCGACCTCCAGCTCAAAAGTCTCGAAGCCAGAGCACACGATATCCTGGAAGTTATCCCCACTTTGCGGAACCTGTGGAACATGTTGCAGCCAGTAAACAGGTTGCCGCAGGAACTCCTCTCTCATATCACCCAGTATCTACTATTGGACGAAAATACCATCGACGCAAAGCCAGTGATTCCACTGACCCACGTATGCCGGTACTGGCGCGGGTCCCTCGTCTCGACTCCAGGAAATTGGACGTTGATATCCAGCAACCGGAGTGAGCTGACGGCGTTGAGCCTGGAGCGCGCCAAGGCTTCTCGTCTGGATGTCAGCATCAACATGTACCCTTTTAGGGCAGACCCTGAATGCTCTGGCCTTATAATACCTTACCTCCAAAACATCGACACTTTGCGCGTTTACGATCTTCCCGGAATCGAGGAGTTAACCCGGGCGCTCCCAAAATTTCCGCAATCAACCCCCAATCTCCGCTCACTGACGCTGCACCGTGCGTATACGAGCACCGAGTGGGACCCGACCATTGACCCGTTTGAATCGTTGGCCCACACTGTCAAACATCTCTCATTGCTCAACATCCCCCTTTACCCCTCAATACTTAACCTCAGGTCTCTTACGGACCTGAACCTCCGTTATCACTCGTTCGATCCCCACCTGGACATCCTCTTGACCTTCTTGGAGCAGAATCGCTCCCTCGAAAGGGCAACACTAGATATCCGGTTTACAGGACCCTCCCTCCGGCAGTCCCGGCGCCAAGCTGCCATTAAGACCAGACTTCAGCACCTATCAATATCTTGCAACAACCCGATGAATGCCCAAGCCCTTATTTCCGGCATAGCGCTCCGGAGAGGTGCGCACCTCGAAATTACCTCTCTCGACCAGAACACTGGATTAAATGATGTTCTGTCCGACGTTTCCACGGCGCACCTTTCGAATCTGCCCTCCCCTGCTTTCTTGGAATACCAATCCTACCCTAGGGACATTCGATTGCACGGGCGAAATGGAAGCTTCTCATTTTACTGCTTCCCGAGTTCAGGGACCCCCTTCGTAGAGTTCCCTCTACTATCCCTCACCGACGTTCGAGAATTTCGCTTCAAGCACCACACACCGAAGCGGCTCCAATCCTCTCTCAACCCCCCAGTGTTCCACCCCTCATCTTTCCCCACCCTGGAGACACTTGTCGTCGAGTACGATACCGATGTGCTCCACTTTCTCTCCGCTCTGTTGCCAAATCCATCAGCCTTGCCCTCGCTGAAAACCCTCGCATTTTTGAATTGCGTCATCACTGATGATTTCATGGAGAAATTGGCACGGTTCGCTTCCGACCGTGAGAGCACTACTTTCGCCAGGCTGTATCACGTTGTCATCATCCACGAGGACGGAAGATTTCCGAGCGCTACTTCAATCCACGCGCTGGGGAGGCATGTACCGGTTGTTGATGTTCGATTTGGGTCGAAGTTACCGAAGGATCTGATGTGAAGAGGTGTCCGGTAGGTTTGCAGTTCCCTGGGTACATTATAATGTATACACACTTAGATAACCTCCCTTGTACACCACTTCCTATACGTGTAACAACGATTTGACTCGAATGGGATCTCCCGCAGGTTGGGGAACGCGATCAGAATTATGGACCTTCATGCTATTCACATTTCGAACCTGTTTTCTCGCCTATGAAAGGAATCGGACCGTTGGTTGGCTCTCCTTCGATGTCTTGCGCTGGGGGATTGGCATGGGGGGACGCGTCGCGCCAAATCGCATCGCCGATCGCTCTTTCGCCAGCGACCACCATCATGTCCCTCGAAACCGCTCGCAACCTCTCCATCCCGGACCTCCTTTGCCTGTTGAACGAGAAACTCGGCTTGGGGTGTACCAGATTACAAGAGACCCCTTTCCCTCTCGCAGTATCCGTCGCCTCACTGGAATCAGAAGTGAGTGAGCCTCAGTCGACTCATCTCAACGACACTGGTGACGATATGGTCTAACTCCAGTGAACTCCACAGATCGAAAGCCTCGAAAACAGAGCGCAAGATGTTCTGAGGTCCATTCCCTCGTTACGGAACATGTTTCAGCCAGTCAATAGGTTGCCGCCGGAGATCCTTTCTCATCTCGCTCGAGATGTACCCGACGATTCCGCCAAAGACTCAAGGTCGATTATCCCGCTGACTCACGTGTGCCGATATTGGCGCAACTCCATCGTCTCTACCCCGGAGAACTGGACGTTGATATCCAGCAGGAGCAAGGGCTTGACGAAGTTGAGCCTGGAACGGTCAAAGGTGGCCCCTCTGAAAATATATCTCGACATGTGTCAGGTCAGAATGTTACCTGGATTCGTGCGCCTGGTAACACCCTGCGTTCAATATACCGAAACCCTTGAGGTTATCAGACTCGCGACCGCCGAAAACTTCACAAGAACCCTCCCGAATTTCCCCCGAACAATGCCCAATCTCCGATCGCTGGATCTTTCACTCGAGGAAAACACGCCCGACTGGGACCCATCCACCGATCCGTTTAAATTGTTT